>SMTZ1_10002215_pt1 | contig 23406 bp, 35 predicted proteins | sample DeeMarSWOR136_30_FD_25667 | JGI IMG/M metagenome (IMG submission 25667) | reverse complement strand
CCTCTGCCACCTCTTCAGCCTCTGCCACCTCTTCAGCCTCTGCCACCTCTTCAACCTCTGCCTTCTCTTCAGCCTCTGCCACCTCCTCAATTTGAGGAGTAAGAGACAACCCTAAGGTGTTGAGACACTCCTCTATCTCTTGTTTAGACCTCTGTCCAAAATTCCGCAGCGAAAGCAGCTCTTTCTCGCTTTTACCAATAAGCTCCCCCACTGTAGTGATACCGCCACGCCTCAAGCAATTCATGGTACGCACTGACAGGTCCAGTTCCTCTACCGGCTTATTATATTGCTCGTCAGGAATAGATAGGCGAACGAGCTCTTCTTTGGTCTTTATCTTAGAAATTCTACTGTAATCGACAAACGGAGCCAATTGTTCTGTTAAAATATCAGCACTGCGGCTAAGTGCGTCTTCAGGTGATATAGTACCGTCTGTCCACACCTCCAGATGTAACCGCTCACGACTAGTCTCTTGACCGATATGAACTGGCTCAACGGTAAAATTAACCTTACGTATTGGAGTGAAAACGGCATCTACTGGAATTACCCCTATAGGCAGATTATTGCTGGATTCAGCCTGCCTGTAGCCCTCACCCAACTCCACGTCAAACTCTACGTAAAGTCTGGCTTCAGGCGAATCTAAGGTAGCCAGATAAAGCTCAGGGTTGGCAATTTCAAAATCAGCTGAAGGCTCAATGTCCGCAGCACAAACTCGTCCCTCACCCTCTACCTCCAGTGTTAACCTACCTGGTCGATCAGAAAGAGGCTTTAATCTCAATGTCTTAACATTAAGTAAAAACTCTGTAGTATCTTCCTTTACATTAGGAATGGTAGAGAATTCGTGCTGAATTCCCTCAATTTTAACCCGGGTTACTGCTGCCCCAGGAAGATAACCGTATAGCACCCGCCGCAAAACATTACCCAGAGTAACACCAAAACCCTCTTCTAGTGGCTCTGCCAGGAAGTGCCCAAAGTTATCTCCACTTTCGACACATTCAATCCCGGGTATGACTAAACGAGACAAATGATTTCCCTCCTTATCAATTAACTCATCGCGAATAGTACTCAACAACAGTCTTTACATCAAAGGTAGCATCAATGTCATCAGGAGTAGGCAGAGATAAAATCTGACCAGCAAAGTTCTGCTTATCTAGACTTAACCAGCTCGGAATAAGCTTACTCTCAATAGCCTGAGCTTGTTGTTTATAATACTCACTTTTGGTGCTTCTCTCCACCCAACCAATAACGTCACCTTCCTTGACCAAACAAGAAGGTATATCAGTCTTGCGTCCATTAAGCGTAATATGCCCATGTTGAACTAGCTGACGAGCCTGAGACCGGGAGTCAGCGAATCCCAAACGATATACCACATTATCAAATCGTCTTTCCAGCAGCACCAGTAGATTTTCCCCGGTGATGCCTGCCTGCTTCCCGGCTTGAGCAAAAAACCGCCTAAACTGCCTCTCCAAAACTCCGTAGGTATAGCGGACCTTTTGCTTTTCCCTCAATTGAAGACCACGGTCGGAAATTCTACGACGCCGACCTAACTGCTGTCCCGGCGGTTTCCCTCGCCTGTCCAGCGCACACTTAGGCGTAAAGCACCGGCTACCTTTAAGCATTAACTTCTCGCCGCTACGACGACACAACCGACAAACTGCTGCAGTATATCTTGCCATTTCTCTACTCTCTACACCCGCCTTCTTTTAGGCGGACGACAACCATTATGGGGGATAGGAGTCACATCCCTGATACCGGTAATATAAAGTCCTGAACTCTGGAGGGTACGAATAGCTGACTCACGCCCGCTGCCTGGACCTCTGACATAAACCTCCACTTGGCGCAAGCCATGTTCCATAGCTTTCCGCGCTGCATCACGGGCAGCCAATTGAGCCGCATAGGGAGTGCCTTTGCGTGAACCCTTAAACCCAGACGTCCCTGAGCTTCCCCAAGCAATAACATTCCCTTGAGGGTCAGTAAGAGTCACTATGGTATTATTAAAAGTAGATTGAATATAGGCTCTCCCTGCCGGGATAGACTTGCGTTCCCGTCTCCTTGCCTTAGCTCGCTTCTTCTCTGGCATTCTGCCCTCCTAATATATAAGATTGGTTACTTCTTAGTCATTCCGCGCCTCTGCCCTCTACCAGCCACTGTCTTACGTGAACCACGCTTAGCCCGAGCATTGGTTTGCGTTTGCTGCCCCCTAACTGGCAAGCCATGCTGATGCCTGATACCACGATAGCTACCAATCTCAATGAGTCGCTTAATATTAAGGTTAACCTCTTTTCTAAGTTCACCCTCAACCTTATACCCTCGGTCAATAAGCTCCCGGAGACGATTAACCTCCTCTTCGGCAAGCTTATCCACCTTGGTATCAGGGTTAATGTTAGTCTGAGCTAGAATACTCCGGCTCAAACTAGGACCTATGCCATAGATATACTGTAGTGAAACCCAAACTTGCTTATTTCTGGGTATATCTACCCCGGCTATACGTGGCATTAGACTCCCTCCTTCTCAACAGAAATTAAAATTAGCCCTGCCTCTGCTTATGCTTCGGATTGGGGCAAATAATCCTGACCACACCTCGCCGCTTCACCACTTTACATTTGTCACATCTAACTTTAACTGAAGCTTTAACCTTCATAATAAACACTCTCTAGTTAACAGTACTACTTAAACCGATAGGTAATCCTGCCTCGGCTCAGGTCATAGGGAGAAAGCTCCACCAATACCTTATCGCCGGGTAAGATTTTAATATAATGTAATCTTATCTTACCTGAAATGTGAGCCAGCACCTTATGACCATTAGGTAATTCGACACGAAACATAGCATTAGGCAGAGGCTCTACTACTGTCCCCTCAACCTCAATAACCTCTTTCTTAGGCATAACCTCCTACCCTTCGAGTAAGCACTTCAGGTTCAGTATCAGTGATAGCGATGGTGTGTTCAAAGTGTGCTGAAAGACTCCCATCAGCAGTAAATACCGTCCAGTGGTCATCACCAACTCTAGTGCGCCAGTCACCAATATTTACCATGGGCTCAAGGGCAAGGGTCATACCTTTCTCTAATACTGGCCCCGTTGCTGGTAGCCCAAAGTTAGGTATTTGGGGTTCCTCATGCATCTCCCGACCAATACCATGTCCAGTATACTCACGCACTACCGAATAGCCTCTCGATTCAGCATAATTCTGAATAGCAGATGAAATGTCTCCCAGCCTTGCTCCAGGGCAGGCAGCAGCGATACCAGCCTTTAGGGCACCTTCACTAGTTTCCATAAGCCTCTTTGCCTGCAGGCTAACCTTACCTACGCCCACCGTCACCGCAGCATCACCCTGAAAACCCATAAAAATCGCTCCCATATCAAGTGAGACAATGTCACCTTCATGCAAAACACGCTTCCCTGGAATCCCGTGCACTATCTCATCATTCACCGACACACAGAGATTAGCTGGGAAACCACGGTATCCCTTAAACGAAGATTTAGCCCCCAGCCTTTTCAGCTCTCTGGCTGTAAGAACATCTAACTCCCTAGTTTCCATCCCTGGCACTATTTGTCCGGCCAGTATCTCCAGTACAGTTGCTACAATCCTTCCCGCCTGCCGCATAGTCGCAATCTCTTGAGCAGATTTGATAATTATGCTCATCTAGCTGTCCCACCGAGGGCAGCAATTATTCTCCTACCCACCTCGTCTACGCCTCCATCTCCATCCACTTCTAATAGCTTACCCGCTTGGGCATAATACTCAATCAAGGGCGGTATCATCAGGACGCTGATATAGCTCACCACCGCACCGGTCACACTTACCCCAAACCGCAGGTGGAGAATTTATAGTATGATACGGCGTCTGGCAGCTACGACAAATCCAGCGCCCACTGAGTCGTTTCAGAAGCTCATCCTCAGACACCTTGATATATACCACCTTATCTATAGCCTTAGCCTGCTTTTGCAACGCTTCACCCAATGCCTTAGCCTGCTCAAGATTTCTGGGAAAGCCATCTAAAATTACTCCCCCTTGACCATCCAGACCCGACATACGCCCTAGAACCATGGCTATTGTTATCTTGTCAGGAACTAGCCTCCCCTTCTCTACATAAGACTTAGCCTTTAAGCCAAGCTCGGTACCCTGTTCTATTTCCTGCCGAAACAGGTCACCTGAGGCAACATGAACTAGTTTCAGTTCCTGAGCTACAGTAGCTGCTTGTGTCCCTTTGCCTGCCCCAGGGGCACCTAGAAAAATAATATACACCCTCACCCTTATTTGATAAAGCCCTCATAGCGACGCATTGCCAGCTGCGCCTCCAGTTGCTTCATAGTATCCAAAGCAACACCAACCACAATGAGTAACCCCATGCTAGACAGTTGTATCATCTGAACATTACTAATCTCTCGAGCTATAAAAGGTATTATTGCGACCACCGCCAGAAACAAAGCCCCTGCCCAAGTAATGCGGTTAATGACATAATTAAGATAACTGGCTGTCTGTTTCCCTGGTCGAATTCCAGGTATAAACCCGCCCTGCTGCTGCAAAACATTAGGTAAATCCTGCTGCTGAAAAATCACCATAGTATAGAAGAAGGCAAAACCAAATGTTAACAGAAAAAAGAGCGCCCAGTAAAATAAACCCAAAGGTAGGGCGGCATTAGGATTAAACAGGTTCATAATATGATTAGCCAGATTAGGGTCAGCCCCCGCTGGATTAGCAAAATAAGTAGCAACTACGCCGGGAAGGAGTACTATTGACATAGCAAAGATAAGGGGTATCATCCCGGCAGTGTTTACCCGCAGCGGAATATGGGTTGAGCCTGATTGTTTATACATACGACCACCACGAAAGACGCTACGAGCGTATTGAACTGGAACGCGGCGATGGGCCTCAATAAAGAGAACTATGAAAGCAACAGTAGCCAAGGCTATGAGAATATAAACGGCTAAACCACCGGGGTTTGACGTAGCTTCAAAGCTTGCCTGACCAGCCATTTCCCATAGACCAGCCACAATACCACCAAAGATTATTATAGATATACCATTACCAATACCATATTGAGTAATAAGCTCGCCTAACCAGACACAGAATAGGGTGCCAGCTATCATTGACACAACCATGGCTATCATTGGCAGTGTAGCGGTGCTACCGACAACACCCTCGCGCTGGAGATAAACCAACTGCCCATAGCCTGAAAGACCGGCCAGAGGTACAGTCAGCCAGTGGGTAATCTGGTTAATCCTATTCCTACCAGCCTCCCCTTCCTGAGAAAGGGCCTGCAGCCGTGGAATAACCGGCACTAGCAGCGTCATAATAATTGATGCCGTTATATAAGGATAAACCCCCAAAGCTGCCACGCTATAGTACCTCAAGGCACCGCCACTAAACATATCAAGCATGCCCAATAGGGCGTTACGCTCAAACAACTGCTGCAATGCAATGGCGTCTACCCCGGGAAGGGGTACATGAGCCACGAAGCGAAAGATTACCAAAATACCTAAGGTAATGAGAATCCGGCGCCTTAGGTCAGGCAAGTGGAAGGCATTAACCATTGCCTGAAGCAATCGTGGTCTAGTTTGCCTCTGCCGCATGCCCCAACTCCTCTGCCCTGCCCCCGGCCGCCTCAATCTTAGCTTTAGCTGCAGCCGAGAACTTATTTGCCTTTATCACCAAGGGATAGGTAATATCACCATTAGCCAGAATCTTAATCGGGTGCCTTATCGATTTTATCACCCCAGTCTCCACCAATTTCTCTGGTGTTACCTCACTCCCCGACTCAAAGATACTAAGCTCACTTATATTAACCAAGTTATACTTTGTCTTAAAAATATTGACAAAGCCGCGCTTTCGTGGCAAACGCTGAATTAAAGGTAACTGCCCGCCTTCAAAGCCACGGGATATATTATACCCGGAGCGAGACTTCTGCCCCTTACAACCGCGCCCCGAATAAGTGCCATGCCCACTACCATCCCCACGTCCCACTCGCTTCCTGCTTTTTTTAGAGCCTGGGGCTGGAGCCAGTTTATCCTGCCTCACGAGCTTTTCTCCTCTACCCTAATCAGATGTCTCACCTTATTAATCATACCCCGGACTGAGGCCGAATCATCATGGACAACACTCTGATTTAACCGAGTAAGACCAAGAGCCTTCAGTGTTCTTTTTTGAACCTCTGCATAGCCAATGCCACTCTTGACCCAGGTAATACTCAGCTTAGCCAACAGTTACCTCCTCCTCAATTTCAGTCGGCTTTCGTTTAGCCAGCTCCTCCTTTGGCTCTTTAAGCTGACTGAGGGCAAGCACCGTAGCCTTAGCCATGTTAATCCTATTCGAGCTGCCCAGTGATTTAGTCAGAACATCCTTAATTCCAGATGCCTCAAGCACAGCCCGGATACTACCTCCGGCAATAATACCTGTACCTGGTGCTGCTGGCTTTAGTAAGACCTTAGTTGCGCCAAACTTAACCCTTATTTCATGGGGAATAGTAGTACCAGCTAATGGTACCTTAATCAAATTCTTTCTGGCAATAGCATTAGCTTTGTTAATTGCTGCTGGTACCTCATTAGCCTTACCCACACCAATAGCTACATGTCCATTACCATCCCCGGTTACTACCAAGGCGCTAAACCTGAGCCGTCTGCCTCCCCTCACTACCTTAGACACTCGATTGATATAGATCAGCTTGTCATTTAGTGCCAATTCTGTTGGGTCTATCTTGCTTATTGGCTGCTTCACCTACCTAAAACCTTCCCGCTTAAAATTTCAATCCTGCCTGCCGAGCTGCCTCAGCCAGCGCTTTAACCCTGCCGTGATATTTATACCCACCACGGTCGAAAACTACTTGGTTTATTCCTTTAGCCAGTGCCCGCTTAGCTACTGCCAAACCTACGAGCTCTGCATTACCCGTCTTCATTTTGCCCGCTGCCTCCTCTTTTATCTCCGGATCAAGGGTTGATGCCGAGGTCAGCGTATGCCCCTGTGAATCATCAATAATCTGAGCATAAGTATGATTCAAGCTACGGAAAACACACAATCTGGGTCTAGAGGTTGTGCCTTCCACCTTAGCTCTCACCCGTTTGTGTCTGCTTTGACGGGCTATTCTCAACTTACTTTTAGCCATCACACTTTCCTGCCTATAGCCTTGCCTGCTTTAAGCCGAACAAACTCCCCGGCGTATCTAATCCCCTTACCCTTATAGGTATCAGGGGGGCGAATAGCCCGAATCCTAGCTGCCATCTCGCCAACTACTTCTTTATCAATCCCGGTAACCTTAATCCGATTCGCTCCTTCTACAGCTAAGGACACGCCTGGTAGCGGTGATACCTCCACCGGATGTGAATAGCCAACATTAATTATCAGCTTATCCCCTGCTTCTTGTGCCCGATAACCCACGCCCACTATTTCAAGGCTCTTCTCAAAGCCCTTACTCACCCCCTCCACCATGTTAGCCAGAAGACTTCGTGTCAGTCCGTGCAAGGAGCGATGCACCCTATTATCACCGGGTCGCGATACTATTAAGCTATTATCGCTTAGGGTAATAGCCATATCAGGGTTGAAATGGTAACGAAGCTCCCCCTTAGGACCGGTTACAATCACCTCATCCTGCTTAACATTTACCGCCACACTCTCCGGCACAGTTATCGGCATCCGCCCCACTCTAGACATGATAGTTTAACCCCCTTGCTCCTTAGCCATGTTGCTTATAGCAGAGCTTATCCATGTTTTACCACACATAACATAAAAGCTCGCCACCAAGTCCCTGACGCCAGGCTTGCTGTCCGGTCATTACCCCCTTAGGTGTAGAAATAATAGCAATGCCCAAGCCACCATAAACCCGGGGAATCTCCTTCTGCTGAACATATACCCTTAGCCCAGGCTTACTTACTCGTTCTAATCCAGAAAGGACTGATTGATTCTTCTCGCCATATTTGAGGTAAATCTTAATTGCCCGATGCGACTTATCCTTAAGCACTTCATAATCACTAATAAAACCCTCCCCTTTAAGGATTCTAGCTATAGACAGCTTCATCCTCGAGGATGGTATCAGCACAAAATCATGCTTTGCCATAATGGCATTGCGTATTAGGGTTAGCATATCTGCAATTGGATCAGAGATAGTCACCCTTACCCCCTCTATCTAAGCTCATTATTACCAACTTGATTTTCTCACCCCGGGAATCTGCCCGGCAAGAGCCAGCTTACGAAAACATATGCGACACAAGCCAAACTTGCGAATATAGGCTCGAGGCCGACCGCACAAATAACACCGATTGTGCTGCTGCACCTTATATTTAGCCGGGCGCTCCGACTTTACAATTTTCGACTTCTTAGCCATTCATACCCCACTTTAATCCTTGATGAAAGGCATACCTAATAATTCCAGAAGGTGCCTGCCTTCCTCATCTTTCTCAGCCGTAGTGATAATTGATACCTCTAATCCCCGTAATTTGTCTATATGGTCGTAGTCAATCTCAGGAAAGGCAATCTGTTCCCTAAGCCCCAAGGTATAGTTGCCTCTACCATCAAAGGAATTTCGGGAAACCCCCTGAAACTCCCGGACACGGGGTAAGACAACATTTACCAACTTGTCAAAAAAGTCATACATACGCTCCCCTCGTAGGGTTACCTTTAACCCGATAGGCATCCCTGCCCTCAATCTGAAGGAAGCGATAGATTTCTTAGCTCGGGTGGTTACCGGGTGTTGCCCTGAAATAGCAGCTAGGTCTCTCTCCGCTGCTTCCAGAGCCTTAGCATTCTGAATTGCCTCACCCATGCCAATACTAAGCATAATCTTATCCAGACGCGGTGCCTGCATTACATTCTTATACCCACAACGCTTCATTAGGGCTGGGATAACCTCTTTTTTATATCTCTCCTTCAGTCCTGCCATCTAATCAATCACCTCTAAACATCGGTGGCAAAATCGAATCTTCCTACCGTCCTCTAAAAAGCGGAAACCAACTCGAGTTGGACGATTACACTTATTGCACAGTAGCATAACATTCGACATACGAATTGGTGACTCCCGCTCTATTATGCCCGCCTGCCTAACTCCCCCGGTTGCCCTGGTATGCCTTTTGATAAAGTTGACACCCTCGACTAATACCCGTTCCTCCTTGGGATAGGCAAAACGCACTTTACCCTTTTTGCCCCTATCCTTACCGGCGATAACCAGTACAGTATCGTTCTTTCTAATCTTCATAGCCTCTTAACCTTATAGGACCTCAGGTGCCAGTGAGATAATCTTAGTAAAATTTTTCTCTCTCAACTCCCTAGCTACTGGTCCAAATATTCGGGTCCCTTTAGGATTATTCTTATCAGTAAGAATCACAGCCGCATTTTCATCAAACCTAATATAAGAGCCGTCGGGACGGCGATATGGCTGGGCACAGCGAATGACAACCGCCCTGACTACGTCCCCCTCTTTCACTGCCCCCCCGGGGATTGCCCGTTTGACCGAAGCCACAATAATATCACCCACCCGAGCATACTTTCTCCTTGTGCCACCCAAAACGCTAATGCACATAAGCTGGCGGGCACCGGTATTATCTGCCACCTTAACCCTGGTATAGGGTTGAATCATATAATTCTATCCTAAAAACAAATTTCAGGTTATTTCTCCAGGTTGAACCTCCACTACCTTCCCCTTGGTTATTATCTCAGCTACCCGCCACCGTTTAAGCCTTGAGAGTGGACGAGTTTCCACAATCCTTACCATATCTCCTATCCTACACTCATTATTTCCATCATGAGCCTTATATTTAACCGTTCTCTTAATAGTCTTATTATATAGTGGATGACGCCTTGGTGTTTCTACAGCCACAACCACTGTTTTATCCATCTTATCACTCACCACCCTACCAATCCTGGTTTTGCGCTTCATCTCCATAGAACAAATCCCTCTATCCTAGCTTAGCCTGGATATAGCCGATATAACATGCTAAGCCTATATTACCTTATACCTAGTTCTCTCTCCCTCATTATAGTCTTCAGCTGGGCAATCCTCTTTTTAACCATCGGAATTTGGCGGTGGTTCACCAACTGCTTGGTAGCCAAGCGAAACCGAAGGTCAAACAGCTCCTGATGAGCTGTCTCCAATTGCTTCGCCAACTCCTCAGCGCTGAGGGCTCGAATTTCCTCAACCTTCAACTTGTATTAGCTCCTCATTCTCAGAATCACTGTCAACGGCTACGCCGGTTTCTCTTACTATAAATTTGGTGCTTACTGGTAGCTTGTATGAAGCTAGACGCATCGCCTCCTTGGCTATTTCCCCCCCAACATCCCCCATTTCAAATAGAATTCTTCCCCGTTTAACTACAGCTACCCAGCGGTCTGGGGAACCCTTACCCCCACCCATGCGGGTCTCTGCCGGCTTCTTGGTAACTGATTTATCCGGGAAAACACGTATCCAGATGCTCCCACCACGGCGTACATAACGAGTCATAGCCCGGCGTGCTGCCTCAATTTGCCGATTAGTAACCCAGGCTGACTCTTGTGCCTGCAAAGCAAAATCACCAAAAACAATTGTACTCCCCACCTGAGCCTTACCCCGACGGCGTCCTTTATGAGTCTTGCGGTATTTCACCCGCTTCGGTTGTAACATCCTTCTCCTCCGGGCTTATATCTGCCTCTGGTTTAGCCACCTCTGCCTCTGGTTCTGTGGTGACCGGTGCCTCTGTGCTCTCACTGGCAGCTAATTCAGCCACTGCCTCCTCAACTGCCTCACTCTCGGGTAGAGTAACTTCCTTCTCATCCGTACTTACATCTGCCTCCGGCTTAGCCACCTCTGCCTCTGGTTCTGTGGTGACCGGTGCCTCTGTGCTCTCACCGGCAGCTAATTCAGCCGCTGCCTCCTCAACTGCCTCACTTTCAGGTAGAGTAACTTCCTTCTCCTCCGGGCTTATATCTGCCTCTGGCTCAGCCACCTCTGCCTCTGGCTCAGCTACTTCTGCCTCTGGCTCCGTGGCGGCCGGTGCCTCTGTGCTCTCACCGGCAGCTAATTCAGCCGCTTCCTCCTCAACCACCTGAGCTCCAGGTTCGGGAAGAATATCACCCTTATATATCCAGACCTTTACCCCAATCCGACCTAAGGTAGTACGTGCCTCAGTAAGGCCATAATCAATATCAGCTCGTAGCGTATGCAATGGGACTTGTCCCTCATGCATAGTCTGGCGCCGAGCTATCTCGGCACCACCTAATCTGCCGGCGCAACTGATTCTCACCCCCTTAGCCCCAGCCTGAATAGTACGAAAAACTGCCTGTTTCATAGCTCTTCGGAAAGCAACACGGCGTTCAATCTGCTCAGCCACTGACTTAGCTACCAAATGAGCATCTAGCTCAGGCTGCTGAATCTCCACGATATTCAATTGAATCCTCTTCCCAACAAGGTCCTCAAGGTAGTGCCTCACCTCATCAACTCGTTGCCCTCCCCGCCCAATGACAACACCAGGCCGAGCAGTATGGATAGTTACTGCCACCTTGTTTGCCTGGCGTTCAATCTCCACCAGAGAGATACCAGCTTCATTATATTTAGATTGGATAGCCTGTCGAAGCTTCAGGTCTTCATGTAAGAAGTCCACATAATGCTTATCAGCATACCATTTTGCTTGCCAATCACGAATAATACCAGTTCTAAAGCCTATAGGGTGAACTTTACGTCCCAACTATTCCTCCTGCTCAGCAACAATGACTGTAATATGACTAGAACGTTTAAGAATAGGGCTTGTTCGCCCTCGAGACCGGGGGCGATACCTCTTCAGAGTTCGTGCCTTATCAGCAAAGATATCAACAATCTTCAAATCTGACGGTGACATCTGAAAATTATTCTCAGCATTAGCCCCTGCCGATTTTATCACCTTGGCTACAACCTGAGCCGTCGGTGTTGAGGTAAACTTGAGTATTGTCAGCGCCTCATCCACCTTCTTGCCTCGCACCATATCTACCAGCGGACGCACCTTACGAGGTGATACGCCGGTATCTTTAGCTATAGCTCTTACTTCCATCTGTGACTACTTTCTCTTTCTCACCTGAGTAATTTTTTCTGCCCTAGCCACATGCCCTCTAAAGGTTCGAGTTAAAGCAAACTCGCCTAATTTGTGGCCTACCATATTTTCAGTGATAAAAATGGGTACATGTCTCCGCCCATTGTGTACCCCGATAGTAAGCCCTACCATCTGAGGCAGGACAGTAGACCAACGTGACCAGGTTTTAATTACTGCCTTCTCACCAGAACGGTTAAGCGTCTCCACTCTCTTTAGCAGTTTAGCATCAACGGCTGGCCCCTTCTTAATTGACCTTGACATGCTGCCTATTTCCCCCTGCGCATAACAATCATTTTATCTGACGCCTTAGGTTTGCGAGTTCTATAGCCTAGGGCTGGCTTACCCCATGGCGTTTTAGGTCCAGGCAGACCTATCGGTGACCTACCTTCCCCCCCACCATGAGGATGGTCGCGTGGACTCATAGCCGAACCTCTCACCGAGGGTCGCCAGCCTAACCATCGTTTACGGCCGGCTTTGCCCAACTTAATACTCTGATGGTCAATATTCCCTACCTGACCAATAGTAGCCAAACACTCACTACGAATACGCCGCATCTCGCTAGACGGTAACCGAACCAAGGCGTATTCACCCTCCTTGGCCATTAGTTGAGCCGCAGCCCCGGCACTCCGCACTAGCTGTCCACCCCTTCCACCCTCCAATTCAATATTATGTATCAATGTGCCACTCGGGATTAGCTTCAAGGGTAAGGTATTACCAGGTTTAACCTCAGCCTCGCTACCCGACTTTATCACATCCCCAACACTAAGCCCGACAGGGGCAAGAATTTAACGCTTTTCCCCATCAGCATAGTTAATGAGGGCAATACGAGCCGAGCGGTTAGGGTCATATTCAATGGCAGCTACTCTGCCCGGAACATCAATCTTATCCCGCCTAAAGTCAATAATACGGAGTCGTCGCTTTGCCCCACCACCCCGGTGGCGAACAGTTATCCTACCCTGACTATTACGCCCCGCCCTCTTTTTAAGCGGTAACAACAGCGATTTCTCCGGCTTACCTTTAGTTATCTCCTCAAAGGTAGAGCCACTCATACCCCGCCTACCGGGAGAAGTTGGACGATGTATCTTTAGCCCCACTCAGGCTCCTCCTTCATAGATTATTATACCCCTTCAAAGAGTTCTATCTTGTCCCCTGGCTTGAGGGTAACTATCGCCTTTTTCCACGACCGGGTCAACACTTCTTGCCGCCTCAACCTTAGCTTCTTACCCGGCACTGTCATTACATTAACTGCTGTCACATCGACCTTATATGCCTTTTCCACAGCCTGCTTAATCTGGTGCTTATTAGCCCCCCCAGCTACCTCAAAGACATACTTACCCTCAGCTTGAAGAGCAGTATTTTTTTCAGTTATTAACGGACGCCGCAATACTTCATAAAGATGCACTACTTCTCTCCTCGAGACGCTCTTTACCCCACAACTGTTCTGCTTTGCGCACCGCAGCCTCAGTCATCAATAACATCTTATTGGAAAGAATGTCAACCACATTGATTAGACTGGCTGGCATTATATTAATCCCGGCTATATTACGAGCTGATTTAACCACATTTTCCTCCGGTCCATCAGTAACGATAAGAGCCGAAGAATTTATACCTAATGCTGCCAAAACCCGTACCATCTCCTTAGTCTTAGGCTCAGGAAAGTTTAGTTGCTCCAAAACTATCAGTTCTTCGTCTCCAGTCTTAGCCGATAGGACACACCTTAGAGCTAATTGGCGCATCTTTTTAGGCATTGCCTGTCGGTAGCTCCTTGGCTTAGGACCAAAAGTAATACCTCCTCCACGGCGCAATGGTGATCTCCGGCCACCGGCTCGAGCCAAACCAGTATGCTTCTGTCGAAAAAGCTTCCGACCACCACCGGAAACTTCACTACGAGTTTTAGTGCTAGATGTTCCCTGGCGAGCATTTGCCCGCTGCCTGACCATCGCCTGATGCACCACCGCCTGATTAAACGGCACAGCAAAAACTTGGTCGCTTATCTCAATATGTTTGACTACCTCCCCGGCAAGGTTATACACAGGAACCTGCACTTCCTTACTTCCTCCCGCCTGATTTCTTTATTAGTAGCAGCCCATTCTTGGCTCCGGGTACTGCTCCCTTAACCAACAATAGGTTACGAGCTGGGTCAGCTTCAAATACCTCTAGATGACGCACCGTCACCTGCTCATTCCCCATATGTCCTGCCATTCGCGTCCCCTTGAGTACCCTACCAGGAGAAGTGGTAGCCCCTATAGAACCTGGGTGGCGGTGCCGGTCAGACTGCCCATGCGTCTTGGGGCCACCAGCAAAATGATGGCGTTTTACCACACCGGCAAAGCCCTTACCCTTTGATACCCCAGTAATATCAACTATATCACCTGCCTCAAACAGGCTAATATCAATCTTCTGCCCCACCTCAATAGCTTCATTATCATCCACCCTGAACTCGCGAAGATACCTAAACTGACCCATCTCCTTGAGATGCCCCTTCTGTGGAGAGTTAAGTCGTTTTGCCTCGCCAAACCCAAGCTGGACAGCGTTATAGCCTTCCTTATCCCTGGTCTTAACCTGTATTACTGCGCATGGACCAGCCTCAATAGCGGTTACTACCTCCGCTCTACCATCGCCTCCAAATACCTGAGTCATACCCAGCTTTCTGCCTATAATACCTTGAATCATATCTTGTGGCATCCCCGTTACAACTTAATATCTATTTCAACCCCTGAAGGCAGGTTTAACTTGGTCAGGGCGTCTATCGTTTTTGAAGATGTCTCGACAATATCAATAAGACGCTTATGGGTTCGAATCTCAAACTGTTCCTGTGAGTCCTTATCTATAAATGGGGAGCGGATAACGCTAAATTTCTGGATAAGGGTTGGCAGAGGCACCGGTCCAACAGCAACTGCCCCGGTAGCTTCCACTACCCCCACAATCTGCTGGGCAGATTGGTCAAGTATCTTGTGGTCAAAACTCTTTAGCTTGATACGAATCTTCTGCTTAGGCATATCTTCTCCCCATAGCCTTAATCTGCCTTGCCAATTCAGTCGGTAGCTCCCGATACTGATAAAATTCCATAGTGTGAGTAGCCCTGCCCTGAGTCAGTGACCTAAGACTGGTAGTATAGCCAAAGGTCTCAGCCAAGGGTACAAGACAACGAATGGTACACATTCCGGCATATTGTGTCTCAATAGCTTCAATGTGCCCCCGCCTTGAATTGAGGTCACCTATTATATCACCGAGAAACTGCCCCGGCGAAATTATCTCTAGCCTCATAATAGGCTCCAGAAGAACAGGCTTACCTTTAATAACACCGTCCTTTAGTGCCTTTGAGCCAGCCATCTTAAAAGCTATTTCTGAAGAGTCAACCTCATGATAACTACCATCATAGAGAGTGGCTTTAATATCAACCACTGGATAGCCAGTCACTACCCCGCTCTCCATAGCCTCTTTAATGCCTACCCCTGTTGCTGCGATATATTGCTTAGGTATAGCCCCACTTTTAATGCGGTCTATAAACTGAAAGCCGCCGCCACGCTCCACAGGTTCAAGCTCAAGACAGACATGACCATATTGACCATGCCCCCCAGTTTGCTGAACAAATCTTCCTTCAGCTCGCACCGGTATAGTAATTGTCTCCTTATAGGCAACCTGTGGCCTACCCACACTTGCCCCCACTCTAAATTCACTAAGCAATCTACTTACCAGAACCTCCAGGTGAAGCTCACCCATGCCCGAAATGACCGTCTGTCCCGTCTCCTGGTTATAATCTACCTTAAAGGTAGGGTCTTCCTCAGCCAGCTTGCCTAGGGCTTCCCCTATCCTGTCCTGGTCAGCCCTGGTTTTGGGCTCGATGGCAACAGACAGCACTGGCTCAGGGAATCGGATAGATTCAAGAATTACCGGTTGAGAGGGGGTACACAAGGTATCTCCGGTAAAGGTATCCTTAAGACCTAATGTAGCTACGATAGCTCCAGTGTCTGCTTCATCAACCTCCTCACGATGACTGGCATGCATTAACAATAGCCGCCCAATACGCTCCTTTTTACCTCTCGTTGAATTAAATATTTGTGCTCCAGCCCTTACTCTGCCAGAATACACTCGAAAATAGACCAGTCTACCCATAAAAGGGTCAGAAACCACCTTAAAAGCCAACGCTGAAAAGGGGGCATCATCTCTGGCTGGTCGATTCATTTCAGTCCCCAGCCGGGTATCAATAGCTCGTACTGGCGGCATATCTAATGGAGACGGAAGGTAGCTTACAATAGCATCAAGTAATGGTCGAATACCTTTATGTCTCAACGCACTACCGCAAAGAACAGGTACCCCTTTATTAGCCAGGGTTACCCTTCTCACGGCTTGTCTTAACTCAACCGGGGAAACACTATCTCCCTCAAGATAAGCTGTCATAATATGGTCATCAAATTCAGCCAATTTTTCAATTAATGCCTGGCGAAATTTAATACATTTTGCCTGCTCTGATTCAGGAATAGCTATTTCCAGCGGTTCTGAATCAGGTTTCCCATCAAAAGTCCATGCCCTGTTCTCTACCAGGTCAATAATACCGGTATACGAGGTTTCGCTGCCTAAAGGTAATTGTATGGGCAAAGGCTTGGCATGTAATCGCTGTTCAATCATAGATAAATTACGGTCAAAATCGGCACCTATTCTGTCCATCTTATTAATGAAGCAAATCCTGGGTACGTTATATCTATCAGCCTGTCGCCATACCGTCTCTGATTGAGCCTCAACCCCAGCCACAGCATCGAAAACGACTACCCCGCCATCCAATACTCTAAGGCAGCGTTCCACTTCAGCCGTAAAATCCACATGCCCTGGAGTATCAATAATATTGATGCGGTGGTCTCGCCAATAACAAGTAGTAGCCGCTGCCGTGATGGTGATACCTCGCTCTCTCTCCTGCTCCATCCAGTCCATCACTGCCGTTCCTTCGTCCACCTCGCCAATCTTATAGGTACGACCAGTATAATATAGTATCCGCTCCGTGACAGTAGTCTTACCGGCATCAATGTGAGCAATAATAGCTATATTCCGTATACGCTCTAATGGGAAACGCTCAGGCATGGTCATATCCTTTGCCTTGAACTTTACTGCTTTTTCTACCATAACATTTACACTAATCACCAATAATGATTAACCCTTTACCATCTGTAGTGAGCAAAGGCTCTATTAGCCTCAGCCATTTTATGCGTATCATCACGTTTTTTAACTGTTACTCCCTGCCCTTTTGAGGCATCTATAAGTTCAGCCGCCAGCTTTTCCGCCATAGATTTGCCATCCCTGGCTCTGGCTGATTTTATTAACCAGCGCATAGCCAAGGAAAGACTAAGCTCAGGACTAACCTCCAGTGGCACCTGATAGGTGGCACCCCCAACCCGGCGTGGCTTAACCCTGAGCAGAGGAGACGCATTTCTCAGTGCCTGTTCTAAAATAGTGAGCGGTGGTTTCTGCCCCTTCTGCTCCATAATCTGCAGGGCATCATACATAATTCTTTCCGCCCTCCTTTTTTGACCACGCATCATCACCTTGTTAATCAATCTGGCTACGGTTACACTTTGATACTTAGCGTCAGGAGCTATCTCTCTCTTTACGACTCGAGTTCGCCTTGGCATTTTTACCTCCGTATCTACTCAGTCTCAGCCAAGCCTACGGTTCGTTTGCTTCCATATTTACTACGACCTTGACGACGGTTAGCCACACCACTGGCATCCAGTGCTCCCCGGATAATATGATAACGAACACCGGGTAAGTCCTTCACTCGCCCTCCGCGAATTAGAACCACAGAGTGTTCCTGCAACTCATGCCCCTCACCGGGAATATAAGCTGTTACCTCAATCCCATTGCTCAGCCGCACCCTGGCTATCTTGCGCAGTGCTGAGTTAGGCTTCTTCGGAGTGGTAGTCTTAACCTGAACACAAACCCCCCGCTTCTGTGGAGAACCCTTCCCCAGCATCGTCTTATTCTTCAAAGCATTATAACTAAGGCGCAATGCTGGCGCTTTGGCTTTCTGGACAACCTTCTTGCGTCCCTTACGGACAAGCTGATTAATAGTCGGCACTTGCTCTCCCCCTATCTCACACAATGTTAATGGATGAGCCTTAGCTCATCCATTCAAAGCCACAGCCTTGACCTCCGCACTAAATCTCAATCCATCAACTATCGACTAATCTGTTACTCTACCATATTTGAAGGTCAGCTGTCAACAACTAGTATTGCTGGAGCTCCTGAAGAAGGTCAAAACACAGGCTATCCAAAATGGGGAGTGGCGGTTTACCGAATAGACAGGTATGCAAGGGCGTGATGGAGATATTACCTTGCTCTATCGCCCACACATCACTTTTCTCAACCGCATCTTTATTTGCCTTCTGGCGCACCAGCCAAAAGTATTTTTGTCTAGCATCGTGTCCTTCTTCAACCGTGTCAATATGGCTCTCATTGGCTAACTGGGTAATCTCTGCCCCTCTGATTTTTGCCAAAGGCAAATTAGGCAGGTTTACATTGAGGAAGATATCTCTGGGCAAGGTATTGGAACCTATCTTTTTAGCTAATAATACGGCTAGTTTAGCCGCACTATCCAGGTAGAGGCTGTCCGCCCCGTTCATTGATATGGCAAGGGCAGGTAAACCATGCAGGTAACCCTGTAGGGCAGCACCTACTGTCCCTGAGACTAACACATTATCGCCAAGATTCGGTCCCGGGTTTATGCCCGAAACAACCAGGTCTATCTCGCTTTTAACCAATTTACTCAAAGCCAGAATAACGCTATCACTAGGGGTGCCCTCTACTGAGTAGGTCTCTACTTCAGGCACCACTGGTCTCACTTTCTGGGCTCTTAGCGGTTGGCGCAGGGTAACTGCGGTGCCTATACCACTCTGCTCGCTATGTGGAGCTACGACTACTACCTTGGCAATGTTGGTTAGCTCCCTAACCAACACCCATAGCCCTTCGGCAGATATTCCATCATCATTGGTTACCAGTATTTTCATATACAATCCCTCTATTTCACTTCACACTTTATCATCATAGGAATAATGATGGCAAACAGGATTGCCAAACAAGCAAGTTTGTGATAACATTCAGGTGATATGAAGGGTTGGGGGGAAGAGGCTACAGCTACATCTTAATATAATCTCACCTAGCGAAGTGTTAAACTCCACGGGCAAGGCGAGGCAGAAAGTCAAAAGTGAAATCCTGAATTGGTGTTTGCGTGGACATGGTAACAAACCAGCGAAAAGAGAAGGAGGCGAAGTAATGACCGGACACGGGCAAAAGTTCAAAGACCCCAAACCCTGGAAAGGGGGAATCAGATTCAATGGTTAATGAAATTCCAGTAATATGGCTGCAAATGGCAGCTTGCACCGGTTGCTCAGTTTCTTTACTAAATTCAGCCAGTCCCACCATTAAGAATATACTGATTGACCAGATAGTTCCGGGAGTACATATAAATCTAAGATTTCATGCCACCATAATGGCTGGAGCCGGAGAGCCGGCAATTAAGATAATGGAGGAAACATCTAAAGAAAAGAAAGATGGTTATATATTAGTTGCCGAAGGAGCAGTTCCCACCGCTACCGATGCCATTTATGGGGTTATCGGTGAGCGAAATGGCAAACCGGTTAAAATGGCAGACAGATTAGCCGAGCTGGCTCAAAATGCCATGGCAGTGCTAGCTGTAGGAACCTGTGCTTCGTTTGGCGGGATTCCAGCCGGTGCCCCTAACCCTACCGGTTGCCAGCCAGTTAAGGCAGTCCTGGATTCCAGAAATATAACCAAACCGATAGTGAATATTCCCGGTTGTCCTCCTCACCCCGACTGGTTCGTGGGCACAGTAGGCAGTATCATTTTGAATGGTCTGCCTAAAGCCGAAAACCTTGATGATAACCTAAGGCCTCTGGCTTTTTACGGTAAATTAATCCATGAGAATTGCCCACGCCGTGCCTACTTCGATGAAGGTAAATTTGCCAAGAAGCCTGGCGATGAAGGATGCTTGTATGAGCTGGGATGTAAAGGACCAATAACCTACGCTGACTGCCCGCTGAGGCAGTGGAATAATGGAACAAACTGGGTTATTGGCGCCGGTGCTCCATGCAATGGCTGCACCCAACCTGAATTCCCCGACCTAGTAGCACCTTTCTATGAAAAGCTCAAGGATGTTGAACTACCAGTAATAGGAGCTTACTGGGCATCTAGTAAGGAGGACAAATAGTGGGGACAAAGATAGTAATTGAACCGGTAACCAGAATTGAAGGCCACCTGAAGATTGAGACAGTGGTAGAAGATGGGGTAGTTAAGGATGCAAAAAGTTCAGGCACCCTTTTTCGAGGGATTGAGCTTATCCTTATAGGCAGAGACCCTCGGGATGCCCAGGTGATAACCCAGCGGATTTGCGGGGTTTGCCCCCAATCCCATGGTATAGCTGCTGCTTTGAACCTGGATAGTGCCTTTGGCATTGCCGATAAGATACCACCCAATGCCCGAATCATCAGAAACCTTATCCAGGGGGCGCATGTTGTTCAAGACCACATTCTCCACTTCTACCATCTTGCGGCGCTTGACTACGTGGATGTTGCCAAATTAGCTGACTATGATGGTCAAGACTCCAACCTCAATTCAATAAAAGATTTTATCGCCCGAGGCGAGCTAGGTCCCTTCCTTCCTCGTTATGAAGGAGATTACCGCCTCCCGCCTGAAGTAAATGAGCAGGCAGTAGCCCACTATGTCAAAGCCCTTGACATTCGACGGCTGGGACACGAGATGGTAAGTACCTTTAGTGGCAAAATCCCGCACAGTGTGGGAGTTATCCCCGGTGGAGTTACCACTCCCCCTACTGTTGATAAGATACTCTCACTCTTGTGGAAATTAAGGCAATTACAGGATTTCATTAATAATGCTTATATCCCTGATGTATTAGCCGTCGCCAGTGCCTACCCCGATTACTTTGAAATTGGGGCAGGTTGTAAAAACCTCCTCTCCTATGGTGCCTACGACCTGGAAGATAAAAATCCAGACCTAACCCAGAGAAAGAGGCTGTTTCGGCAGGGAGTTACCTCGGCTGACCTCAAGCCGGGGAAATTGGATATAACAAAGATTACCGAGGGTGTAAAGCACTCATGGTATCAGAATTCGTCATCGGGTCGACACCCAACTCAAGGAGAGACCAAGCCGGAATATGGCAAGGAAGGAGCCTATTCATGGGTGAAATCGCCCCGCTACGACGGAAAGGTCTATGAGGTTGGTCCGTTAGCCAGGGTGGCAGTTACCTATGTCCATGGTGACCCAACAATGAAAGACCTGGTAGATTCCTCTCTGGCTCAGCTAAAGGCCCCACCTTCAGTCCTTTTCTCCGTCCTGGGTCGCCACCTAGCCCGAGCTTTATCCGCCAAGTACATCGCTGATAGTATGGATAAATGGCTTCTGGAGCTAAAGCCAGGAGAACCCACCTACGTTGAGTATACTATCCCTGAAGAAAGTACAGGGGTAGGGCTGACTGAAGCCGCTCGAGGTGCTCTGGGGCATTGGCTGGAGATAAAAGACCAAAAGATAGCTAACTACCAGTGTGTGGTGCCTACCACCTGGAACGCCTCTCCCCAGGATGATAATGGAAACCCTGGACCTATAGAACAGGCTATAATCGGCACCAAGATAAGAGATAAAAATAATCCCTGTGAAATCGTGCGCATTGTTCGTTCTTTTGACCCTTGCCTGGCTTGTGCCATACACTAATCACCCTTGAAGGTCAAAAATTCGGACCGGTAGCTATTAAAAGACGGCTGGAAAACGTAGTTTTTCGGCAGAGATTAAGGAGTTCATAGAATTAAAGAAGGCCAAAGCGGAATGGGAGGCAGCGGAAGTTGGGTCTGTTAAAATAAGGAGGGAAGATGATTGTTTCAGAGCAAAAACCGTGGGAGGAAATTTTGGGTGGCTTGGATGGTGACAACAGTATCTTCATTTTAGGCTGTAATGGCTGCGCCGAGGCTTCTGGCACAGGTGGGCCAGTTCAGGTTAAGGAGATGAAAAATAAGCTAGAGGCAGCTGGTAAAAAGATTATCGGAACTATGGTAATTGACTTCCTATGCGAGAAAGCTCTGGTAAAATCACGGCTAAGACCAAAGACCAAAGATGTTGGGGCAGCAGATTCTATACTGGTTATGACCTGCGGCATTGGTGTTCAAGCAGTATCGGCAGCAGTAAACAAGGTCTGCCATCCGGCTTGCAACACCATCTCTTTAGGTGGAAGCCGAGGGGAGTGGAAAGGTAAAGAGAGATGCCTAGAATGTGGTGATTGTTTATTGGATTACACCGGAGGGATATGCCCACTCACTGCCTGCACCAAAGGACTAATTAACGGTGCCTGTGGCGGTGCGTCTAACGGGAAATGTGAGCTTGCTCCTGAGAAAGATTGTGGCTGGGAATTAATCTATGAGAGACTAAAAGGATTAAACCAGCTGGACAAACTGAGCCGATTTATTGCCCCCAAGGACTATAGTAAGATGATGCCCGATGTTAAAACCATGGCTACATCCCTGTGGGCATTGGAACAAACTAGCTAAGAGAAGAAGGAGAAAGAGAGAATGAGCTTACAACCACTTTTGGAGGCAGGGAAGTTTGTGGTAACAACTGAGGTCGGTCCGCTGAAGGGAACTGACATTACGGAGATAAATGAGGTAGCTGAGCTTTTGCGGGGAAGGGTGGATGCCGCTAATGTTACCGACCAGCAAAGCTCAGTAATGAGGCTGGGCTCATTAGCCACCTGCCACCTATTGAAAGAAAAGGGACTTGACCCTGTATTCCAGTTGACCTGCCGAGATAGAAACCGGTTGGCACTACAATCGGACCTGTTAAGTGCTCATGTCCTAGGGATTGAAAATGTCCTCGCTATCACTGGCGATTTACCTGCCCTCGGCGACCACCCTGAAGCCAAGCCAGTTTACGATTTAGATTCAGTACAGCTTCTGTGGGTCATAAAGAGGTTAAATGAAGGCTACGATATGAACGGAAATGAACTTCAAGGGAAACCCAATTTCTTCCCCGGAGCAGTAGTAAACCCTGGAGCTGATACCGAGGCTGCCTTTGAACTTCAGCTTATTAAGATGGAGAAAAAGATTGAGGCTGGAGCTAGGTTTTTCCAGACCCAAGCGGTATATGATATTGATACCTTTGCCAGATTTATGAAGCGGGTTGAAGGATTTAATATTCCTGTGTTAGCTGGAATAATACCTCTAAAATCAGCTGGTATGGCACGATATATGAATAAAAAAGTAGCTGGTGTCTTTGTGCCCGATGAGTTGATTAACAAAATGGCTGAGGCTGAAGATAAAGCCAAGACGGGGATAGAAATTGCCGCTAATATCATCAAAGAACTGAGGGACATCTGTCA
>SMTZ1_10001509_pt1 | contig 23409 bp, 16 predicted proteins | sample DeeMarSWOR136_30_FD_25667 | JGI IMG/M metagenome (IMG submission 25667) | reverse complement strand
TGGCGACTGTGTAAAAATTAGCGTTAAATTTCTCTATGTTTTGTCTTCACTCATTATTTTAGCTATATCCAAATAAGATACTATTTCAAAAGAACAAGCTTGCGAGTTTGTGAAAATCCTTTATCAGTCTGCAAACTATATAAATAAATCCCACTAGCAAATCCCGTCGCATCCCATTCTACTTCGTATGTGCCTGCTTTCTGCTTCTCTGATACCAGCGTACTTACCTTCTGCCCCAATATGTTGTAAATGCTCAATTCCACATGTACGGGCGACGTGGGAGTCGCCCCTACGGTGTAACTGATTACTGTTGTGGGATTAAACGGATTGGGATAATTTTGCGCAAGATTGAATTCAAGAGGTAACATGTCACAATTCTCAGCAATCTTTGTATACAAAATTCCCGGTAATTCCCTTCCCTGAGCTAAAGCACTTCCCGTACTGTCTGTCAAATAGACGTTAACCCAGTCCGGCCGTAGCGGTAGGCTATCTGACTTTACAAATTCTGCCCAACGTTCATCGGTGAGCCGGTCAAAATTTTTTGTGATTTTTTCATAATAGGACATTACCGGGCCTACATACGCCATGGGCCGGAAATCGTCGGAAGGTGAATCGGCGAGAAATATTCCTAGATTCACTTTACCCACACCAACATGCAGTAAGCGTCCAACAATTGCACCATTAGCAAGGGTAGGTTGAGTATGTACATCAGCGATGATGTAATCTTCATCGAGTACCTTTCTTTTGTAATAAAACAGATCGGCATACCACCCTTTTAAAATTACCCCACCGCTGCCACACCATTTATAAGTAAACATATCTTGCAAAAATAGCAGTTCATCGTTACTTAATGTCTGCCCTTGCAATTCTTTTTGTGCGATAATTTCTAATTTAGTCATGGTGTCATGCATGTGTCGGAAATAGGTTTCAATTGTTGTATCCAAAGCTATTTCAGTAAAAAAAGAACTGGCCTTTTTTGCAAAAGCACCGATCTGCCTGTAAAATGCAGGATAGGGTTCTACAAAGGCATGTGGAAAGGAGCATGCACCACCACCAGTATAGGATTGTTTGGCATACAGCAAATTGTCATGGCGCAACTCTGTCCAGGAAGCCAGCTGTGTATTCAGCTTTTGTTGATGCCAGGCCACCGTGTTCATAAACAGGGGGTGACTGGTTAAATCTTCTGGAGGAATTAACAAGCGGATCGCTTGCAGCCAAACGTTGTATAATGACTGATCCCAAAAATCTTCATCGTATGCATCAACAAGATACCTGAGTGCTGAAAGTTGCAGAGCATATTTATAGCGATCTAATTCCCCTTTTAATAGGGGCAGGGCATCATTATTTCCCAATACAAACATGGCATCCAAAGGATCGGGCATGGGACGCCAGATTTTTTTGCCCTGATAAATGATACGATCATATACAACATTGGAAAAAATATAGGAATCAATAATAAAACGCTGACCAGATAGCCGGAAAGAGATTGGCAGATTATCTGGTACACTGCTGAAAGGATTCATGATGAAAAAGTTAGAAAGGATCTTCTGTCCATAGTCATCCGAAGCATTTAACGCTTCCTGAAATGCGTCGTAAGTTGAATCATCCAGTAAATCATCTGCGCCATCTATACCCTGGGCAAGGACTAAATTTTTGAGCTCTTCAGGCGTCAGGTTATCGCTTTGACCAACCATAAACTCGATAATTTCATCCATGTCGTTAAGAACGTGCCGGACATTCGCCATATCGATCAACTCGTTAAGCATTACCGCACCTAGATTCATTCTGCGTATTTGCTCCTTATCATCAAAATCGGGAGGAGGTGTTAGCCAGAAGTCTATGCGTCCCAGCCACATCATACATTTAAAGTATGGTCCAAGTTCTTCATACTGGGTATAATGTCCTCTTAGGGTGAATTGACTGAAATCGATTTTCCTGTCATCCTTTGTAAATAGTGGCATGAAAACCAGTTGTTCTGACTGAATTGCCTCCCATACAGCGTTTACTTGAGTTGCGCTTATGTATTGTGGTGAGTTAAGAGATTCCATTAAAAGGGACATCGCTATTGTAATATATAAATCAACATCCCCGAGGGCATCATGTAGTCTTGGATTCAAGTTATATTTATCAACTAAACCGGGAAAAGCCTGGTAAAGTGCTAGTAATAAATCATGAAGTTTCGGCTTGAGAATTGCGATTTCAGTTTCTATAAGCAGCCGGTCATATGAAGAATGTAACGCATGAAGAATTGCATCCGTGGTGACGAATACAGGCAGGTCTTTTTTGTATATATCATTTAGGGCCCAGGCAAAACTCTCAAAATTTAAGCGTTCACTGACCACAAAATGGTTCTTTTTCAGGAGATCGAGTTCAGCAGCTGTCAGATTATACTTAATTATCACAGAATCGAGGTAGGAATAATCTGCGATCGACTTCCAGCCGGCAATTTCCTTATAATATGGATTTTTTGGAGCATACTGCGACAACAGCTGTTCATTTGTCATGTCTTGGTTTTCTTGTAAATATAGTAAATACTCGTCTGCACTGAAGTCACTCTGGGCTAAAGAAATAAATGGCAGGCAAAACAAAACAACTATCATTAAAAATACAAATATAAGTTTCATTTCCTTTCCTCCTTATAAAATGATTACTTGAATAACAAAAGGAGATTGTATGGAAACCAGATAGCGAAAGTATAACTGCTTGAATTTTACCGGCTATTGTTACAGTTTTAAATGTCTAGCCTGATCAAAAAGGACGTACTAGATCAATCCCTATGTTGTATGATAAATATATATAATAGTAATAGGTGTTTTCTAACGCTGGTGTAACAAAATTGATCGCTTGTGTAACATTTTTAAAGAAAAAAGAATTAAGAAAAAAGAAAAAAGATAATATATGATCTTAGCATAAATATTATGAATTATTTTATTTATAAAGCATTAATCTTATGCCATAAATCCCATTCTCATTATCTTTCTTCTTATTTCTTACATCTTACTTCTTACTTCTTATTTCTTATTTGTTGATCTTCCAATAAAATCCGACGGGGTTTGGCCAAAATATTCACGAAATGCTTTGGCAAAGTGAGCCGGGCTGTTGAATCCAACTTCATAGGCTATTTGAGCTACATTACCTGTTTGCTCACGCAACATATTTGCTGCCCGTTTCAATCTTATTAAGCGGATAAACATGTGTGGCGATTGATCCGTCAATGCTTTAATCTTACGATGCAATTGCATACGACTCATGCCCACTTCTTTTCCAAATAACTGACCCGAGAATTTTGGATCGGAGATGTTTTCTTCGATAATAGCCATTGCCCTTTTTAGAAATCTCTCATCAGTCGCAGTTACAGCTATTTCGTCTGTATCAAGACCTTTCATCTCACTAAATCTTTTTCTTAATAAGCGGCGTTGTTCAATTAAATTTTTTATACGAACCAATAACTCATCGCTATCAAATGGTTTGGCTATATAATCATCAGCGCCGGTTTCCAAACCTGAAATTTTGTCTTCTTTGGTGGTACGTGCGGTCAATAAAATTAAAGGAATATGGCTGGTTATTATATTGCTCTTCAATTTTTTACATAACTCAAATCCATCCATCTCCGGCATCATGACATCACTGACGATTAAATCGGGTATTATTTTTACAGCTTTGGTATAACCTTCCACAGCGCCAGCAGCTGTAATTGTATGATATTGATGGTTTAAAATATCCTCAATATAATTTCGCATATCAGGATTGTCTTCTACAATTAGCACAATCGGTTGGGATTTGTCAGTAACTTTTTTCAGGATTTTTATCTTTGTGGAGACATCAACATGTGTCTCAGAACCCACCCCTTCATCCCCTCCCGAGAGGGGAACCTGTACCTGATCCGCCGCTACATATAATGTTGATTCGTCACCTTTATCATCAATAATTTCGTCGGCGGAATAATAATCGCGGTCGATGGGTAACCAAACGGTGAATGTGGTACGGGCATGCATTTCCATGTCCATCTGGGATTGGGAATCCGTAGAGACGTATGGCAATACGTCTCTACGGCATACAACATCGATTTTTCCATGATGCAATTCAACCAATTCCTTGGTCAAGGCCAGACCAATGCCGGTTCCTTCGAAATGACGCATTGTGGTATCTTCAACCTGAAAAAATCTGTCGAAAATTTTATCAATTTTATCTGGTGGGATACCGGTACCGGTGTTGGTGATGGTGATTTGGACGGATTGTGTTGTAGGGGCATAGCGTACCATGTCCTTGCTTTTACCCACCCCTAACCCCTCCCAAGAGGGGAACGCATCTAATCCCCTCCCTGGAGGGGACATAGGGGTGGGTTTTTTTGATACAACCACATCAACCGTTCCACCCACCGTGGTAAATTTTAATGCATTGGACAGTAGATTACTTACAATTTTTTCAATTACATCACTATCAATATACATATTGATGCTTTTCTTTTCGGGAACAAAGTTCAATGAAATCTGCTTACTCTGTGATAAAGATGAAAAGGACATAACGATCCTCTTCAGCAGTGCTACTGCATCAAGCATACGAACTTTTAAAGAAAAATTGCCGCTTTCCAATTTAGATAGATCCAAGAGCTGGTTTATTAGATGTAACAGCCGCTGTGAATTTCTGAGTATCATTTTACATTGTTCTTTGAGATTGCCTTTGAATTCATCCGTCAAAATCTGCTTTATTGGCCCTTGTATTAATGTCAACGGTGTGCGAAATTCATGTGATATATTGGCAAAAAAGCGTGATTTCATACGGTCAACTTCTTCCAATTTCTCGGCATGCATCGCTTTAAGCTGCAATTCATGCTTTAAACGTTGGCGTTTCAAATCGTAGAAGCGAAGCGCATAGAGCATGACGCAGAGTAATACGAAATAGAATGCATATGCCCAGCCGGTACGCCACCAGGGTGGAATAATTATGATTGTGATAGAACAACCCGCATCATTCCATATCCAATCATTGTTTGATCCCTTAACCGTGAAATTATAAGTACCCGGAGCAAGTTGCGTATAGGTAGCATAGCGGCGCGACGCGTCTGTATAGACCCAATCAGGATCTACACCTTCCATCCTGTAGGCGTATTTATTTTTTTCGGGAGCGGTGTAATCAAGGGCAGCAAATTCAAATGAGAATACGGATTGTTGATGCGATAATCTTATTTCGTTAGTCTCCGAAATCGATTTTTGCAAGGGCGATTCATGAGTTTCTCCCACACTTACAGATTTATTAAAAATTTTAAAATCTGTGATTACAATCGGCGGTATATAGGGATTATCTTTTATACTGTCAGGATGAAAGGAATTGCAGCCGTTAATGCCGCCGAAAAACATTTCCCCGCTCTTGCTTTGATAATAAGCACCTGCAGTAAATTCATTGCTTTGTAATCCATCATGTATATCATAATTTCTAAATGTTTCGGATTTTGGATTAAATCTTGCCACGCCGTTATTGGTACTCAGCCATAGATTACCCCTCTTATCTTCTAGGGTAGCATACACCACATCACTAGGTAAACCATCTTTTTCCCTGTAATGTGTAAACTGTTCTTTATATCGATCAAATTTAAGCAATCCGCGGGCTGTGCCGATCCAGAGCGTTCCGGATTGATCTTCATAAATTGATAAAATAATACTATTAATCAGACTATGCGTATCTGTTGGATCATGCTTATATTTTCGAAATTTTACTTTTCCTCTATCAAATTTAATCAGTTCATGCTCAACTCCCAGCCAAAGCGCACCGTATTGATCTTCATGAATGGCCCAAAAAGGATTGTTACTAAGACTATCATATTGGTAAGAAACGAATTGTTCCGTATCCCGGTCAAATTTATTTAATGTTGTTGCACTTCCTATCCACAGTTCTCCGGATCTATCCTGATAAATTGTCCCAATCTCATTGTCACTCACACGCTTATAGGCATCATAGTAAACGAAATTATCATTTTCCCGATCATAAATATTCAATCCGGCAGCAGTTTGAATCCAAAGGAGACCCTTCTTATCTTCAAACATGCCAGCTACCCCATCACTGCTCAGACTATACGGATCATCAGGATCATGCCTATAATGTTCAAATTGCTGCTTTTCCCGATCAAATTTATTTAATCCGCCATCGTAGGTTCCGATCCACAGTGTACCTGATTGATCTTCATAAATGCATTTAACTATATTACTGCTCAGGCTATTAGGATTTCCCGGTTCATATTTGTAATGCTTAAATTTTTCCTTGTTTAAGGCAAGTTTATTTATACCATTATAAGTGCCGAGCCACATCGCACCCGAGCGATCTTTTATAATTGAAAATACAGTATGGCTGCTCAGACTTTCGGGATTATCTTTATCGTACTGATAACGGATAAATTCTTCTTTTTGGGGATCAAACCGGTTTAATCCACCTTCTGTACCGATCCAGAGCACCCTATTTTTAACGGGAGATTCAAAAATTGCCAGAACACAATTATTACTCAGACTATGAGGATTATTTGGATCATGCCGGTAATGAATAAATTGTTGTTTTTCTCGATCAAATTTGTTTAGTCCACCGCGATCTGTGCCAATCCATAGATTCCCGCTTTTATCATCATAAATCGTTCGCACATAATTATCACTCAAGCTATTCGGATTGTTGGGATCATACTTGTATCGTATAAATTGCTCTTTATCTTGATTGAATCTATTCAATCCATCCCGGGTCCCGATCCAGAGTGTGTTCATATGATCTTCATATATGTACCAAACCGCATTATTACTCAGACTATTTGAATTATTGGAATCATGAAAGTAATGTTTAATTTGCCCCTTTTTTTGATCAAATTTATTAAGCCCATTATCTGTTCCTATCCACAAGATGCCCATTTGATCTTCAGATATGCATCTAATTGAATTATTACTTAGACTATTAGTATTATTTGGATCATGTTTGTATTGTATAAACTGCTTTTTTTCTCTATCATACTTATTTAAACCACCGTTATTTGTTCCAATCCAAAGTGTTCCCGACTGATCTTCATATAGTACTATAACATTATTATCACTAAGACTGTTTGAATCATCGGGATCGTTTTTAAATATAGTAAACTTATATCCATCAAATTTATTCAAACCATCCTGGGTAGCACACCAGATAAATCCTCTTGTATCATGAATTATACAATGTACAGTACATTCAGACAGGCCCTGTTCGATGGAAATATGTTCAAATTTAATGTTCTGAGTTTGTGAAAAAGAGGGAGTAAAAATGAGATATAATATAATAATTATTATGCAAATTTTAGCCATGGGAATTATCTCCCAGGGTACAATTAAATAAATTTCTGGACTAACAAAATGTTCAGGTGCGAATTTTAAAAATCAGTATGCGAAGGTGCTATCTACAGTAAAATATAGATAAAAATATGCCAGTAGTACAGCAATTTTAACAAAATCGATAAAATTTAATTTTATTTACAATACGTAAAAACCGGCATAAAAGATGCAGCCTTCAGGTTTGTAGGGAACTGTTGCAGTAAGTGTTAGTTCACACATTATTAATATAAAGCGGCTGAATTTCCCCCTTTGGAGGGGCTGTTGCTATTTAGACATTACTAATTACAAATACATTTATATAGTATAAACAAATCGAGATCCCCCTTCCCTGTTGAATCAGGGAAGGGGTAAGGGGATGGGTAAGTTGAAGTTGGCGGTGGTATTCACGAACGGCAGAGAGATTATGATCTAAAAAGAAGCGAGATTCTTGAAAGCAAAAATTATCATATCATAAGATTTAAAAATGAAGATATATTTAAAGATGTTAACCATGTTTTGATTAAATTGAAAAAGACTATTTAGGAAATTGGCAAAGATTTACCCTACCCCCGGCCCCTTCCCTAATAATAATAGGGAAGGGGAGATATTCAATTTGATTGTATCCTCCAAAAGAGGTGGAAATGGTCAGCTTGCTAAGGGGCAATTAAAACTGGTTAAATCCAGAAATAACAAATCACTAGCCCCGACTTTTAAGCCGGGGTTGAAAAATATCCCCACCAATTAATTGGTGCTTTAGCGCACAAATTATTGAATCTGCAACAGCCCCTTCTAAGGGGGCACTTATTTAGCTTATTGCTTATAAAAATCTAGATGGATTAAATGTTATGTAACAAGGTAGCATTTATGACTGTGCTTTAAATTGCTTAACACCCTGGTCGATCGTATCAAATATATCGATGATTTTTATAAAATTTGTGATTTCTAATATATTTTTTACCTTTTTCAAAGGCCTGGCTAACTTCAAATCCCCCTTATGATTACGAATTAACTGCAATCCTTTCATCAGAATTCCTATCCCGGAGCTGTTTATCCATTCCACTCGTGACAAGTCAACAATTATTTTATTTTTCCCTTGCTTGAGCAGTTCATTAAACTTCAGGGATAGTGCCGAGGAAGTTGGCGGACCCGTTATATTGCCTACGATTTCAAGTACGATAATACCTTCAAATTCATGTTCTGCGATTTCCATAAGCTCCTTGATATGCTAATTCTATTGTTTCTGATACAATCTCAGCAAAACTATATTATTCAAATTATCTAACCTCACCTATTAATAAACCACAGAAATCACGGAGATAATTATTTATATTATTAAAATTATATTACTATTGATCTATGTATTCTAAAAATTTACTGTTATAAATATGTTTTATATTCTGTGTCCTCTGTGGTTTCTCTTTGGTTTCTGTGGTTTATAATTAAGTTCAGTATATCTAATATCGGTATGGAAATTATTTTCATAAGCTATATATTTTCACAATTTTTTATTTTCAGATATGATATCCTTATCGCGGTTGACAACAATCACTTTTTTATGATGATATTCCATAGGCGGATTGTCAGGATAGTAGGTGAATTCAGTCTCAACATAAAGACAGTAGTGATAAGAAATCTCGAGCTGATCAGGATTTATCTGCCGTGTTTTATAATCCTTGATTTCGTAACTAACATATCCCATATGACCACTTCCACCGCTCTGGTGCCCCAATTTTTCATCCGATTCAATTTTTTTTTTAATAATCTCTAATATTTCTTTTTCTAATAACATGGCTCATTTAAGACTTGTCTGATTTATTCAAAAACCACAGAGGACACAGAATATATTTAATTTATATAAAAACATATAGTTAACAGTTGTGTGATTCTGGAATTAAATTTTATAATAACTAGGTCAAAATTAATGTAACTTTTATAATATTAATAATTATCTCCGTGGTCTTGTATGTTTAAAGTTAAAAACATTTTAGTTAAAAAACTTTACTTGTTTATGTTTTATAAAACCAACAATATCTGGTATGTCAGGAGGTCTGGGATCTGGTCCATGAGCCCGTCACAGAGTTTCTTCCGACTGCCAGATAAAAGTCGGTTAATAACTTGGCGCTAAGATGCCGTATTTTTACAAGACTGATGATGTCTGGTTTTATGTTTCATTCTAAACAAGTAAAGGAGTCTTTCCATGTCAAATTATTACTTAGGTTGCGATGTAAGTAAAGGTTATGCCGATTTTATCATCCTTGACAGCGCAAAGAAGATCATTGAGCCTGTCTTTCAGTTAGATGATACCTTTGAAGGGCATAATCAATTTTATCGCTTTCTTCAGGATTTTTTTAAACAGTATCCGGTAGCTACCTTATTCTCAGCGGTCGAAAGTACAGGAGGACTTGAGAATAATTGGCTTAGCCTGTTTAAAAAACTAAGTGATCTCATGGATATAAAAGCAACCAGGATAAATCCGGTTGGACCAAATGCACTTCATAAAGCATCATTGAAACGTAACAGCAATGATGCCATAAGCGCTAAATTAATTGCCGAGTATTTAATCACTTATCCTGAAAAAGTGAATTATACGTCCGATGATCCTTATATTTCTTTAAGAAAACAATGGAATCTTATCGAAATGTACAAAAAGCAAAAAACACAACTTTTGAATCAGCTTAGTATCCTTTTGTATACCTCAATGCCGTTCTTGGTTAAGTATTGTAAGGATGGAACACCTCACTGGCTTTTAAATCTGTTAAGTAAATACCCGTGCTCATCAAAACTAACCAAGACCAAAGAAAGCACATTGGCCAAAATCCGCTATATATCCCATAAACGTGCCCAACTTATTATCGCAGACGCCAAACAAAGCATCGGTTCTGTCGATGATGAAGCCACCAGTTTTGTGATTAAATCTATCGTAGAACAGATTCTACAACTAAAAAACAGAATAGAAAAGCATAAACATTATATGGTAACTCGTTGTGATCTGCCGGAAGTGAAACTATTGCAATCTTTTCAAGGTATCGGCGTATATTCCGCTATCGGACTTGTTCTGAATATCGTTTCAGTTGAACGTTTTCCATCAGCAAAACACCTGGCATCCTATTTTGGCGTTCATCCCGTTTATAAGATTAGCGGTGACGGAAGCGGTAGATTTCGTATGAGTAAGAAGGGCCGTGCTGTACCCAGACAAATTCTTTATATGGTAGCCCGTAGCAGCATAATCCATAATCCGCTAATCATAGAAGTATACATCAACCATTTAAAAAGAGGTAATACCAAGTCCTCGGCTTTAGGCGTATGTATGCATAAAATCCTGCGTATCGTTTTTGGAATACTCAAGCATCAAAAAGAATTTGATCCGGAAATAGATAAGCAAAATAGAAACAAAACGAGAATCATTAAAAAGAATAATACCGCATCTGATATAAAACGACGATATCAGGAAAAATCAATCGATGCGCCTGTTTCAAGAAGACAAAGCATTAAAAGACGGAAGAGAAAACAGTCCCAAAGCCTACTTGAGGCTTAATGCGGGATCAGAGTTTCCTCTTCCATCAAGTAGTGCTATTAAATTAATACGGCATATTATAAATGTCAAAGAACAAGTAAATATATTTGTGGGAAAGTGACATACAATTTTGTCATTTTCCATTGACTTTACACTTAATAACTCTGTGGTTTATGAATAATTCATGCTAGTCAATTCCCGGGTACTTCATCTTAAGGGCAACTTCACTCCAAGTTCAGCGTTACTTTTTCCATTGTATCCACATAAAAGAAACGTCCTGAGCCCATCACATCAACGTGGATAAAAGTGAAGCGGGTGTATTCCAGAGTTTTAAATTTCTCTATATCATTCTGTAACAGCGTTTTAATTTGTTCTCGGGGGCCGGAATTAATAATTACCTGTATCCGGTCACCAATTTCCCCAGCAATAAGTTCATCTGGAGAAGGTTGATATTCTTGTGGATTAGCACCCAAGAGTATATTACCTTCAATCCATTGTCCGGGATTCTTTATGGCCCGTTCCTGATGAATTTTTAATAACTGAATCAATTCTTTTAAGTTTTCCAACCGGGCTTCAGGAATTTTCCCGATCTCCTCCGCAAGTTCTGGCATAAAATCCAGCACTGTATCAGGTGTCCTTTTCGGCTCGTAATCGGGAAATATATTTTCGAAATTGGATCGTACAGTGACCTGTGCTGAAAGTAAAAGCCATCGTCTCAACCTGGCGGCATATTCATCGTTTAAAAAATTCACGTAACTATTTGCTGCGCAAAATAGATTTCTGATATTATCCTTGGTTTTATTGAATATTATTGCCCTGTTCTCCGGATTTTGCAGACTTTTATCAACGGCATCAGTAAATAAATCCTGCAGATCTTTTTCTACAGATGTGTAATAAGTACTGATATTTAAATTTTTGGGCTTAAACCACATACGCTTGACCGGTCCTATATCGGGTACCAGGTTTAAGTGAAGCATTTTATACTCTGAAACAGTTGCCCATCTGGCGTATTCCGGCATACTGCTCCCGGGGATGGCTACCTGTAAATCAATATAATATTTGAAGATGTCACATTTAATTATTTGAATGTTTTCAGGTATATTCAGTACATCGTCTTCAAGGGGCGCCTGGTTATTATCGTAATCGACCACGTCTTTAAAAGCCATATTAAAACTCTCCATACAGCGCTTTTCTGCCGAATTTAGATTGTTGATTGAATATGAAATATAGATAATCGCATATTCAGTGACAGTTATAAGGTTGTCAAAATACGCTGGAGCGCTAATTCCGCTCTCGTTAATGTTTCTGGAAAAAGTCTGCCATGGTATAATCATATAAGTTGCGAGAAGTTTATTGCTATCTTTAAAGATAATGTTGATCTTTAATGCAGCGGGCTCTTGCTTAGTGAAAGAATAGGTCTTTTCAATCCCGCTCTCCACAAGCTCTATTTTCAACATATCATCGAGCAGAACTTTATTTATCAGCCGGGTTACTTCTCCAAGAATTTTTATCCATTTGTGATAATTCATAACCGTTGTCCGATTTGTTTTATCTTTTTGCCAAGATGTATCTCCTCCCCCGTGATCTTTAATAAAATTATCACGACAAACATATGAATCCCGGTTGAATGGGTATGCAGAGAATACCGCTTTCGCTGTTCCAGTTCCTGATGAATATAAAAGAAGTGAAATTAATATCACAATATATTTTATAATGTGAATCCTGCCATTGGCCGGGCAAGGATATTTTCTATTAAAACTCATTTTACCACCGGGGAATACTTTATTAGCAATTTCTGGATTCGATTTCTATTATAGCATTGTAATAAGACCGGATACAAATTTAACACTATATTAATAAAGGTCATCCATATAAGAAACCTGTAATCTACAATTATAACAAAGATAATTGTAATAACAAGGCAAAGCAGAAATGTAAATAAATGAGTCATTTCTGTTTTTTCCATTTCTTTTTCAACTTCAATTATTCTTTCCTTTGCCTTACTTTTAAGTTCAAATCTCCTTGATTCAAATGATAATTTTCCCTTTTGTAATAGGTGCTTAAATATTTTGATACCAAAGCGCTTATATAAAATACCTGAGGATTCAAATTTCCTTATTTCAAAATATGATCTGCTTAAGCCCAGTTTAGTAATAATTAATAAAATTGCTATATAAATAAGGATGATAAAATTCAGTGAGATTGAGTTCAAGATTATGGCAAAATGGTATTTATTTAATTCAGTATACAGATACAGGGCCAATACTATTATAAAACATGAGGTTAATATAATTGAAAATATAATTCTTATAAACAGCTTCAGATAAATCATATTCATCTTATGTATTTGTATCTTTCATATCTGAAATGATTTTAATAACACAGGATACAATTTTTTTCCCCCCTATTACAATACTACCATAATATATGAAAAATGAAAAAACATTTTTGTTGTTTTATGTCTTTTTGTTGATCCTGCGATTAATTAAAAACATCGACCGGATTGTAGAACTGTTCGCCTGTTCGGTCGAATTATATTTTATTGGATTGATGGGTTTTGAAATTGTAATTACAGAAAAATCAAGAAGTTAAAAACGATTTGCTTATTTTTGGCACAGCACTTGTATAATTACCGGGCAAATGAGTTTAACCAATAACCAAAGGAGGTTTATCATGAAGAAGTCCAATTTATTTATCACCTTACTAAGCAGTATGATGCTCGTTACCTTTACTGCTGCATCGTTAGCTCAGGATGATGGTGCAACACAGGAGAAAAAGCAGGTTCAGGAACAAGAGCAGGAACAGCTCAAGATCCAAAACAAGAACGAAATGAAGGAGGGGAACACCTACCAAAATCAGATTCAACATGGTAATCGTTTCCAGGACAAAAACGGTGACGGTTTCAACGACAATGCTCCTGATCACGATGGTGACGGAATTCCCAACGGCCAGGATCCCGATTATGACGGTGCCAAAATGCGTGCGGGTAAAGGTAAAAAAGGTTTTGTTGACGAAAATGGCAATGGCATCAATGACAATGTTGAAGACTGGGATGGTGACGGTGTGGCTAACGGCCAAGATCCCGATTTCGAACGCCCACAGGATGGAACTGGACAGCAAAATCAATATGGTAAACAATCACAAAACAGAACTCAATCCGGCTCTGGAGGATATGGTCCCGGTGACGGTACCGGCAATTCAGGTGTAGGACCACAAGATGGTAGCGGTTACGGCCCTGGATCAGATAATTGTGATGGTACGGGTCCCAAAGGTTCAACAAAAAGAAGTGGTAAAAAGTAAAAATAAGGTAAACCGAGCTAAAAAGCCTCTCTAAGTAGAGGCTTTTTTTATTTATTGAACGTGCTTATCCAAGGAACTTTGCAATCCACTTCGTCACATTGGTCTAATGTTTCGACCATTTGGGCGAACAGGTAAGAAATCAGGGGAAATTGCCGTGCTGCTATACTTAATAAATTTAATTGGTTACAAGTAATTTATTTTATGGCATAAAAGTTGTATATTATATTATAGCCATAATACAGGTCGTGAGGAGATTTAAAATGAAATCTTTAAAAATAGCATCAACCGCTGTTGTCATATTTATCATCGTAATGTTTAGCATATCCGCGCGGGCTCAGGATACGACAACCACGAAAAGTACAAACACAGAGCAAAATCAGGTGCAGCAGGAAAATCAAAATCAAATACAGCACGGGCAGCAATTTATCGATGAAGATGGTGACGGCTATAATGACAATGCTCCAGACCATGATGGGGACGGTATACCCAACGGATTGGATCCGGATTATCAAGCTCTGCAGAAGAGGCTGCGTGCCCGACAGAATATGGAATTCGTCGATTTGGATGGTGATGGTATAAACGATAATCTGTTTAAATCCGGAGAAGGTCAGCAGCGACATCAAATCGGTCCCCAGCAAGGGACGGATAAGCCAACTGACTCGCCCCAGGCTGGCAGTCGTGAACAACAAAGAAAAGGTAAAGGCAAGAACAAATAGAATCGAATATATATTAATGAATGAACAAAAAATTCGGTGATAAATTATGAGAGCATATAAAAAACTACTCTTCTTGGTAATACTGATAATAATCTTTCTTTCGGGGAGCATGGCACAATGGCGTGGATCCTTTTATATCAATCAGGCTTATGACAGCAATCCATTCCGTTTACCACAAGGCGAAGAAAGTTGGATTTCGACATTTGATCTGGGCATCCAGAAAAACTTTGAATCCCTGTCCTTCAGTTATTCGGGTAGCTTCTCACGCTTTGAAGAGATGATGGATCGTAATTATTACTGGCACCAATTGGCCCTTTTCGGTGGCATTTCGAAAACAAATTGGGGAGTCTATGCTAACCAGAGAATAAACAGCAGTGGATATGAGGTGTATAACTACTTGTCTTATAATGCATATTTGAATAATCAATTTAATCTTGGATCGATTAATGTGTATTGGGCTACAGATTTAGAAATCAGTGATTATGAACAACTCAATGAAATAGATAATTTGAAATTGAGCGGTAGCCTGCGCTTTAATAAAACTCTGCCAACCAGAACCACTTTTATCCTGGGAGGAATACTTAACTATAAAAAATATTTTAAGGATATACAGATAGAACCATATCAGGATACGCAACAAGTGTTATCGGTGTTTGACGGACCTGGAAAAGGTTTTGGCGGTCAGACCGGATATACAGTTTATACCGAGCTCGAGGCACCCAGCGTATCACAATTAGTCCTGTGGTTACGACTGGCACAATCCATAACCTCTACCACCGGCCTTGCTTTACAATATAAAAATAGTATGCTTCTCAGTGGTATCAATCGCAATGTTTGGGGGATATCCTACGGATATAATGACGAATCAGAAATCTTCGATGATCCGATGGGGTATGAAAGTTCTTCAATCGGCAGCGAGGTCACACAATTACTGCCCATGAACCTCCTGGTGAAAGGAGCATTCTATTATACCAAAAAGAATTATGCCTCCCAGGGCAGCTACTTAGATGAAGAGAATTATGATGATACGATTTTGAGAAACGACACCTATAAAACATTCTGGATTAGTATCCAGAAATCTTTTCCCTTAAGCTCTGCAAATAATATTAGTCTTGTCCTGCGTTTTAATTATCAAAACACAGATAACAATTCGAACAGCTATTGGTATAATTATAATAATCAATATACTGCCCTGGCTCTTGAACTGCTGTTTTAAAAGTTGACACTTCTCCTTAAGCAAGAAAAACCTTAAGATTAGTGGATTAATTATTTTAAAACTATTATCTTCCCGAAAACAGTAAATTATTATTTTTAATTTCAATCTTTGAGAAATTTTTCTCTTGATATTTTTAAATTTGTATAAAAATACGTAATATTATTGCCTGTTTAATCTGGCACATATTTTGAAACAGTGATTTGATACTACAATTATAAGCCTCATCATATAATCTAAACATAGGGGGTATTATTATGCTAATTTCAAACAATCTTAGCTTCTCAAAATTATTTCTCAGCGTGATAATCCTGTTGTTATGCAGAAATTCATATTCTCAGAATGAGTATCCATCGGGTGATGGCCTTTTAGGCACAGGTTCTTACGATCAATTCGAGAAACCCCAGGTGTGCGGCAGCTGTCATGTTGATTTTTATATGCAATGGCAGCAGGCAATGATGTCACAATCCTATACCCATCATTGGGACGAGATTGAATACTTCAAACTAGCCGTGCCTCACGCAGAAAAAGATCCGGTTGTTGCCGGTGTGAAGGCAGGGTGCAATGGCTGCCATGCGCTTACGGCTTTTATTGCCGGTGATGTACCGCCACCCTTACCGCAAGAAAATTCACGCGCCAACGAAAGTGTTTCATGCGATGTTTGTCATACCATTACCGGCTTCACCGGGGATCAACCTTTTAACTACAGCATGACCATCCAGCCGGGAAGGGTTAAATATGGTAACAGAGAAGGGATTGAATCGCCTCACCATATTACAAAAAAAAGTGATTTTATCCGCACTACTGAATTCTGCGGAAATTGTCACAATGAACAAAGCCCTTATGGTGTCTGGGTTAAGTCCACTCAATTAGAATGGAAAGAAGGTCCCTATGCCAAAGAAGGTGTGGTATGTCATGATTGTCACATGCCCAGAGCTGAAGGTCGTATTTCCAAATTATCTCAAGTTTATAAAGATGCTGCACAGCATTTATTTCATGGCGCGCATTCACCGAGCAAATTGCGCGGCTCTGTTGAGATACGCATGCATCCAGATACCAGAGAAGTTGAACCGGGAGAAGTCATTGTGCTTTCTGTTCAGGCATTCAATCATAAGGCAGGCCATAAAATACCCTCTGGATCTGCTGAAGAGCGCCAGTTATGGCTTACCGTTCTGGTCTATGATGCTGAAGGCAATGAATATCACCTGCCCGTTGATAAAAAAGGATTCGCAGGGGAAGAATATACCATCTCATCAAATGAACTTGCCTATCAAGATATAGGCATGATGATGGGACTCTCTGACTTTAAGGGTTTGGCCCGTGATGCACTGCCCTATGAAGGGGATCGGGTCTTTCGCTTGCCCTATTTTGATCCACAAGGTCGCATGACCATTGCCCAGTGGAACACCAAAACACAAGGTGTCGATTACCGTATCGGGCCCAGGGAAACTAAAATAGAAACATTTACCTGGGAGATACCTGAAGAAATCCCGTTAGGTAGGGTACGATGCGTGGCTGAAATCAACTACCGCAAATTGGTCAAATCTGTAGGCGAATTTCTTGAAGTACCATCTGAAGAAATGGAGACCCAGCTGATCAATCGCACTGAGACCTATTTCACAGTTGTGGATTAATTATACAATATGAGTGATAATGAAAACCATCTGGAGGAAAAAATGATGCGCAATGTATTAACTCTTATTACCCTAACTGCCATAATTATAATTACAATCCCGATTAAGAATGCACAAGCCATACCGGCATTCGCACGAAAATATAAATTTTCCTGCAATACCTGCCATGTGGCCGTTCCAAAATTGAAAGCTTATGGAGATGAATTTGCCGGAAATGGATTTATGATCCCGGACGGCGAAGAACCTAAAAGAGCATATATTGACACGGGTGATGAAACGCTTCTGTTGATGCGCGAATTACCGATCGCTGTTCGCTTTGATGCCTATATTCAGGTTGCTGAGAGGGATAATGCAAAAACCGACCTTGAAGTTCCTTATGGTTTAAAATTATTAAGCGGTGGACCAATTACAAAATCTGTATCTTATTATTTTTATTTTTATATATCAGAAAGAGGCGAAGTTGCTGGTATAGAAGATGCTCTTTTACACTTTAATAATATAGCTAACACTAACTTCGATCTGGCTATTGGTCAATTCCAGGTTTCCGATCCCTTATTTAAAAGAGAATTGCGACTCACCTTTGAAGACTATGAGATTTATAAAATTAGACCCGGTTTGTCGGGAGCGAACCTTACTTATGACCGCGGAATCGCAGCTAGCTATGGATTTAATTTCGGCCTGGATTTAGTCGGTATGATCGTCAATGGCAACGGGATTAAACCTGCAGGCGATGACCGTTTGTTTGATATTGATAGTTATAAAAGTTATGCTCTGCGCGCTCTTCAGGGCCTGGGTATGGTAAATATCGGTGCTTTTGTCTATACCGGAAAAGAGGGTCCAGTAGACTCTGCTAATCCAGACAATAGCATTACAATTTATGGACCTGATGTTACGATTGGTAACGACATTATTGAACTAAATGCCCAATATCTATATCGTGAAGATAACCATGCTCTGAGTGCTGAACAAGGGGGAGGAAAAATTAAAACAAAAGGTGGATTTGCAGAATTGATTTTTATGCCACAAGCAGATCAATCAAAATTTCTTTTCACTGCACTTTACAATCGTATAGATTCCGATTATAACGACCTCGATTATGAAACGGTCACACTCAGTATCAGCCATATGGCAGCAAGAAATCTGCGCCTTTTAGCGGAATTTACTTACGATTTGCTCAATAAAAAACCAAGATTCACGACGGGTGTTGTAGCGGCCTTTTAATGCCCTGTCTACCCTTATAAAAAAAACTGTTGCAGACTACAGATTTAAAAGTATAGCTTGTCATCATGTCCCGGAACGGGATCCCGTTGGGATAAGGATCTTTGTACGCTATATAAAAACATCATGTTTAGTTTTTATCTAATAATGTTTATTTTGCCAATCTCGATAATCTTACTGGCGATATATCTGTCCATTAAATTCAAAGACATTGATTAGCCATGCTTGAAGCTTCTCATACTTCTGCCCACCAATCATTGGCAATCGCTTCATTTTTAGGATATTTAATTCTGGTGATAGCGATCGGCTTCTATGCCAGAAAGTTTTCCTCGTCGGGTATAAGTGAATTTTTTATCGGTGGTCGTAAGATGAATCGCTTCGTGGTTGCACTTTCGGCAGTTGTATCCGGCCGCAGCGCCTGGTTATTGCTCGGTGTAACAGGCATGGCATATAAGAACGGCGCATCTGCCGTATGGGCAGTGACAGGTTATATCGTTGTTGAACTATTATTGTTTATTTTTTATGCTACAAGACTGCGTCGTTTCAGTGAAGTATACGACTGCATAACACTCCCGGATTTTTTTGCCGAACGTTTCGACGATAAAAAAGGCCACCTGCGAGTCGTACTTACACTGGTCATTATTACTTTTATGATGAGCTACGTGGCGGCTCAATTCGTCGCAGGAGGTAAGGCATTTTCTGCCAGCTTTAATCTGGATCAAAATAGCGGCATTTTGTTAACCGCGGCTATCGTATTAATCTATACTATGATGGGTGGTTTTTTTGCGGTGAGTTTAACCGATATGTTTCAAGCGATCTTAATGATATTTGCACTGCTCTTGTTACCCATTATCGCTATCATGGATCGTGGAGGACTTGTATCTGTTCTGCATCAATTACAATCTCTTGACTTAAAATTAATCGATCCCTTCAGCCTTAGTATAGGAGCTGCCATTGGATTTTTAGGAATCGGATTCGGCTCACCTGGAAATCCGCATATTATTGCACGCTATATGTCAATCAATGATCCCAGACAACTGCGCATCTCGGCAGTCATTGGTACTATATGGAATGTCTTGATGGCCTGGGGTGCACTGTTTATCGGGCTTGCCGGAAGAGTATTTTTCCCTGAAGTTTCCATGTTACTCAACGGTGATACGGAAAATTTATACCCTGTATTGGCCCAACACCATTTACATCCTCTGCTCTTCGGAATTGTTATTGCATCAATTTTCGCTGCTATCATGTCAACTGCAGACTCGCAATTACTGGTTGCCTCCTCGAGCCTTGTTCGTGATCTTTACGAAAAAGTTATTAACCGTCGTAAAATTATAATTCAAAAAAAATTAGTGCTGTACAGCCGCTTGGTAGTCCTGATACTAGTGATGATCTCTATCATGTTTGGTATTTTAGCTCAGGAACTGGTATTCTGGCTGGTATTATTTGCCTGGGCTGGATTGGGAGCGGCATTGGGGCCAACTTCAATACTGGCCTTATTCTGGCCAAAAACCACACGCACTGGAGTTATTTGCGGCATTTTCGTGGGTACTTTTACAACTATTATCTGGTACCATACCCCTTTTCTCAAATCATGGATATATGAACTGGTGCCCGCATTTCTATTAAGCTTTTTGACAACTTATCTAGTAAGTAAATGGACCAATCCTCCAGATAATGCTGATAATATGTTTAGTGCCATGCAATAAATAGCTGAACAGAATTAAAGCAAAAAAAATACCCGCAAATGCGGGTATTATATATATGATTCTATTAAACGCTAAGTTAGGTATCAATCGATGATTGTCCTGGCAATCATTATCAGCGCTGGTTTGACCTTCACGGTTAAAACCTCTGATATTCTCTTCCAAATATCAACGACATCGGCAACCAGGATATAGATAAACGGAATCACATAAGCAAGAATTACCAAACCGATTAAAACATCTTTCATCTCAACTTCCTCCTTTCTCTGCTTGCATTTACGAAGGGAAAGAAATTATGTTGCAATTTATTCCCGAAATTTTTATAAAAATGTGTAAATTATACTATATCTGTTAAAACACTCAACATTCATTAGATAATATAGAGGTAAACATATGGGTAGTGTAAAAGATTTAAGAGTAATGAAACAGGCTAAGGACAATGAAAGCGGTGTGGGACAGTTTTATTTTTCAGATCGCTATTCCGTTTTTGATTGGGGAGAAATGCCGGACCTGATTAAAGACAAAGGGAAGGCGCTTTGTATTTTAGGAGCATTTTTCTTCGAAAAATTGGAATCACTCGGGATCAAGACCCACTATCAGGGAATTGTGCAGGATAATCAGGTGAAACATCTGGCTGAGCTTCAGAAACCTGCGGATACCATGCAGGTTATACTGGTCAATGTGATCAAACCCGGCATGAGTGGGAATAACTATGACTATTCCTTATACACTTCACAGGCACGAAACTTTCTAATACCCCTGGAAGTGATTTACCGCAATGCACTTCCTGAAGGTTCAAGTGTATTCAAGCGTTTAAAAAACGGTGGCTTGACGTTACAAGAATTGGGATTAAAAGAGATGCCAAGTCCTGATGATGTACTCGGTGAACCAATCCTTGATGTATCCACCAAACTGGAAGTCACCGACAGATACCTTTCATGGGACGAAGCCCAAAAAATATCGGCGCTCAATGATGAAGAACTTTTTCGATTGAAAGAGACAACATTGGCGATAAACAAAATGATCAGTGAATACGTGGAAAAAGTCGATTTGAAAAATGAAGATGGTAAAGTGGAATATGCATTTGACCAGAATAGAAATCTAATGTTGGTTGACGTGCTGGGAACGCCGGATGAGTGTCGCTTTACTTTTTCAGGTATACCTGTTAGCAAGGAAGTGGCAAGGATATATTATCGCAGCACTCCTTGGTTCACTGCCATCGAGCAGGCAAAGCAAAAAGACCGTACGAATTGGAAACAGATTATCTCTACACCCCCACCCTCTTTACCAAAACGGCTATATGAATTAATCAGTCAATTATATCAAAGTGTATGTAATGAAGTTACGCAGCGTGAATGGTTTTCCACCCCCCAATTAAAAACGATATTATATGAAATTAAGGAACAAATTAAATTATAATTTTGTTATTCTTTATATGTTTAATAAAGTAAATACTTGATATGGAAAAAAGAAGTATAAAAATACCCAACATGTCCTGTAATCATTGCATTCATACCATCGAATCTGAATTAAGAGAACTGGCGGGCTTCATTTCTGTTACAGCATCTCTTGATACCAAGCAGGTGGATATTACCTGGGATAAACCCTTGGATTGGGACCGAATCAGTTCCCTGTTACGGGAAATCAATTATCCCCCTGAAGAGTAAAATATATTGATCTATATGAGTGAAAAGAATATCACGCTACCAATTACAGGAATGACTTGTGCCAATTGCGCTGCTACGATTGAACGCGTGCTGTTAAAAAAAACACCGGGGATATTGGAAGCCAAGGTCAATCTGGCAAATGAAAGAGCAACCATTTCATATATAGCGGAAAAAACCGACCGAAGCCATATTATCGCTGCAATTAAAAGGGCCGGATATGGTGTTATAGAGGCACCTGATTCTGAAATACTGCTGGAGGATTTCGAACAGGCTGCCCGTGCCAGCGAGATCAAAAACCAAACACAAAAATTCTGGATAGGTGTTATTTTCGCCCTGCCCCTCTTTGCTTTTAGTATGATGCGCGATTTTCATCTATTGGGAGCATGGGCCCATCAAATATGGTCGCCATGGGCTATGTTCTTACTTGCAGCACCGGTTCAGTTTTATGTAGCAAGTGACTATTATACCGGGGGTTATAAAGCGCTGCGAAATGGTACGGCTAATATGGATGTGCTTGTGGCAATGGGTTCGTCGGTAGCCTTCTTTTATAGTTTATTTATTACGGTCGCACTCACATTCGGAAATACGAGTTTTGGGGAACATGTCTATTATGAAACAGCTGCTGTTATTATCACGCTCATTAAACTAGGCAAATTATTAGAAGCCAAAGCCAAGGGTGAAACAAGCAGTGCCATAAAAAAGCTGATGGGATTAAAAGTAAAATCAGCAACTGTAATCCGGGATGGAAAGGATTTTCAGGTCCCCATCGAAGAAGTTGTTCTAGGCGATCTGTTATTAATCCGGCCTGGCGAAAAAATAGCGGTTGATGGCCTGGTTGTTGAGGGTCATTCTGCTGTGGACGAGAGTATGATAAGTGGTGAAAGTATTCCTGTGGAAAAGAGCCCGGGTGATGAGGTTATTGGTGCAACCATTAACAAATTAGGTCTACTTAAAATTCAAGCGCTGAGAGTTGGAAAGGAAACCACTTTAGCCCAGATAATAAAACTGGTAGAACAGACCCAGGCGAGTAAAGCACCGATTCAGCGCCTGGCTGACAGGGTTGCTGGATATTTCGTTCCGCTTGTAATCGCGATTGCTATTATTGTATTCATAATTTGGTGGTTAGTATCA
>SMTZ1_10004145_pt1 | contig 23410 bp, 22 predicted proteins | sample DeeMarSWOR136_30_FD_25667 | JGI IMG/M metagenome (IMG submission 25667) | reverse complement strand
CGGCGGCAATGCATCTCAGCCTGCACGCCCTCGGCATCGGACCGGGCGACGAGGTAATAACCACTCCGATTACTTTCGTATCGACGGCAAGCTCGATAGTCTACACGGGGGCAACGCCCGTATTCGCCGATATTGAGCCGGATACGCTGTGCATCGACCCGGCCTGTATCGAGGCCGCTATAACGGAGCGTACCAAAGCCATTCTACCCGTGCACCTCTACGGGCAGCCCTGCGACATGGACAGGATACTCGATATTGCCCGCCGCCATAATCTGAAGGTGGTCAGCGACTGTGCCCATGCCATCGAGGCCGAGTACCGAGGCAGGAAGGTCGGTAGCCTCGGCGACACCGCCTGTTATTCCTTCTATGCCACCAAGAACATGACAACCGGCAACGGCGGCATGCTGGTGACCGATGACGACAACCTGACGCAGCTTATCCAGTCACAACGCGACCACGGGATGGCCCTGGGAGCCTGGACACGCTATCAGACCGGTGAGTTCCAGGAGTACCCGATGGTCCAGCTCGGCTTCAAGTACATCATGTGGGACATCCCCGCTTCCATAGGGCTACACCAGCTACGGAGGATTGAGCAGAGACACCGGAAGCGACTCGAAGTGGCCGCCAGGTACGACGAGGCACTGAAGTCTCTGGCCGACCACGTGGAACTAATAAAGACCCACGAAAACATTCGGCATGCCCACCACCTCTATGTCATAAAACTCAGAGGTGTTAGCAGAAACAGGGTCGCTGCCGGGATGGAGAAAAGGGGAATCGGTGTCGGTATTCACTTCCGACCTGTTCACCTTGAGCCTTACTATCGCGAGAAACACGGGCATACGCCGGGTGAGTGCCCGGTCGCCGAGGACGCCGGAGCCAGAGTACTATCACTACCATTCTGGCCTGAGATAACTGAAGCGGAGATTCTCAGGGTGGTCGAAACGCTTGGGGATGTCATTATAGAGTGCCGGGATAGCTGAGAGGTAAGAATTGGTGGATTCAGATAATACCCTGAGGGTGGCCGTCATCGGCTTCGGCACGATGGGCCGTAAACACACGGAGAACTGCTCTCGGATTGAGGGGGTGGAGGTCGTGGCGGTGGTCGGAGTTGATGAGGCCGAGGCAGAGGTAATAAGGACGGAGGCAAGGGTCCCCGCTTATACTGACGTGGCCAGGATGCTTGATGAAGTACTGGTGGACGCAGTTATCCTGGCCACGCCGCCAGGGACACGCCGCGAGACCGTGATGAAGGCTGCCACTATGGGTAAGGCACTCTTTCTGGAAAAGCCGATTGCCCTGGACCTGTCGACCGCCAGAGAGTACTGCGATATTACAGAGAAGCAGTCGCTGGTTAACGCCGTCGGCTTTCAGTTGCGGTACTCCCCCCTGACCGAGCGTGCTAAAGAGCTTATCAGGGGGCGGCGGGTAACGCACGTCCGTACCGCCTGCACAACCTCGTACTACCTGAAACGCGACGTGCCCGACTGGTTCCTGCAGCGCCGGTACAGTGGTGGTCCGCTGCTGGAGCAGGCCATCCATCCCTTCGATATAGCCCGCTTATTGGTCGGTGACATTACGCACGTCTTTGCCCGCGCCGAGCGGTTGCTCTTCCCCGATACCGGTGAGCTCGACTCGGAGGACACGATTGTGCTGGCCTACCGGTTTGCCAGCGGCGCCCTCGGCACGCACACCGATAGCTGCGCCATGACGGTGTTCAACTGGGAGGTCGAGCTTTTCGGGTCAGACTGGCGGCTGCTGGTCGACTACGCCCGAAAAAGGCTCCGCGGACATACCGGTAATGAGACCATTGAACAGGACTTCCCGGATATCGACCTGCACCTTCTGGAGATGCAGGCCTTCATGGAAGCAGTGCGTTACAACAAGCCTGACTTTGTCCGTTCGGACTTCGCCGATGCTACGAAAACGCTGGCCACCGTCCTCGCGGGAGACCGCTCCATCAAGACCGGCGCCTGGGAAGCCGTCGAGGAGGTGTGAAAACGATGTCTGATTGGAAATCCGTACTGAATGCCGACCCGACCGACTGGCTCCTGGGGCGGGACAACCCCTCGGTACGCTACTTCACACTGGTTGACATTCTGGGAATGCCCGAAGGCAACCCCGACGTATGCCAGACAAAACGGGCCATCATGCAAGAAGGCGTGGTGCCCAGGATACTGGCGAAACAATGGGAAGAGGGTACCTGGGAAAAGCCAGAGCGTTTCTACACAGGTAAGTACCGCAGCACCGTCTGGCAGCTTATCATCCTGGCAGAGCTTGGCGCCGATGGACACGATGAGAGGATACAAAGGGCGTGCGGCTTTATGCTGGAGACCAGCCAGGACAGAAGCACAGGTGGCTTCTCCATGAGGGGGAGTCTCCGGAACGGTGGCGGGCCGGCCGCTGTTATACCCTGCCTTACCGGGAACATGGTCTGGAGTCTGCTGAGATTTGGTTATCAGGACCCGCGTGTGGAACGCGCTATCGAATGGATTACCACCTACCAGAGGTTTGATGATGGTGAAAGCAAACCGCCGGCAGGCTGGATTTACGAGAAATGGGAGATGTGCTGGGGACGCCATGTTTGCTCCATGGGGGTAATTAAGGTACTTAAGGCCCTTGCCGAAATCCCACCGGACAAACGAAGCCCGGAGGTCACCGCCACCATTGAGAACGGCGCCGAGTATTTTCTGCGTCACCACGTGCACAAGCGAAGCCACGCATTGGACAAGGTCAGCAAGCCGGGCTGGCGCAGGTTCGGCTTTCCCCGTATGTACCAGACGGACGTCGTGGAGATTCTGCGGGTCCTTACTCAGCTTGGCTATTACGACCCCCATATGCAGGAGGCCATCGACCTGGTTATCTCCAAGCAGGACGAGCAAGGGAGATGGATTATGAACGATACCTTCAATGGTAGCTTCCAGGTGGACATTGAGGCGAAGGGGCAGCCGAGTAAATGGGTCACGCTCAATGCCCTGAGGGTGCTGAAGCGGGTAGATGAGCTGGGTGGGGGTTAAGCAGATTAAAATAGTCGCTGGCTATTTCGCCACACTCCGCTTTAACCCTATAATAGAAATCAATTTATGCTCTATTTCATTCAAGTCATAATTAGATAATGTGCCTAATTTCCGTATTATCATATCCCGTTTCACAGTTCTAATAATACCTGTGGCAACCGATGGACTTACAAGTTTTGCTTGCTTCCAATCACGTATTAAATAGTCACCAGTGAGTATTCTATCAGTCCTACTAGTCACAGCTTGAATTATTACTTCTTGACGTTGCCTATGATATGCGTCAGTACTGATAATAACAGCAGGACGTTGCTTGACCCCCGATTCGTCAGAGAAAACGAAACTAACTATGACTATGTCACCTCGCTTATAGTTGGTCATAAGCTTCGTCTCCTGCGTTGTCCCATAACTCAGCAAGGACAGGGTCACTGACACCGGATATAGCGAGTATAATATCAAGACTCTCTGTGAGTTCAGACTCGTCAGAAATCTTGTCAAATTCTATGCGTGTAAGAATAGCCCACATTTGCCCTCTGAGATGTTCCATTATTTCCCTAGCTTCAGCGAGGGCGGTTTTCCATTTCCTATTCGCCTCTATTACATCTAAGCTATAAGTCTCTTTTGCTGTTTCTAATTTTTTACTATATTCTTCCCTTAATTTTTCCTCGTCTATCTGCAAGGTCTTTATAGCATCGCGAATTGCCTTCTGATAATCATCGTTTACTTTTTTTTCGGCCTCTTTGTAGGCTCTTATTATTTGCTGTTCCTGCCTCTTGTATCCCTTTATTACTTCCTTCTGAGCCTGCCGGTACATCATAAAGGCGTTTTCCGCTTGGCTCAGAAGTTCTGCTAAGTAATCTCGGGTTTCTTTTGCATTCTCAGATAAATACTTGTCTTGGTTTTCTGTTTGTCTTTTTATACTTTCAGGCATCTTTGTTCAATCCGTATTTTAATTATCTAGGAGATATAATACACCCGTATCCTCTAATCACTAGTCCCATCTCCCACAATCTTAATCAGTAACGAGCGGTTACGCGGGCCGTCAAACTCGCAGAAGAAGACTCCCTGCCATGTCCCCAGTACCGGCCTGCCGTCCTCTATGAAGATTGTCTGGGAGCTGCCCATCAGGCTGGCCTTGATGTGCGCCGGTGAGTTCCCCTCCAGGTGGCGGTAGTGGTTATGCTGCGGGACCATCTTGTCCAGCTGGGCAGCAATATCCTGGACAACCGAGGGATCGGCATGCTCGTTGATGGTGATTCCAGCAGTGGTGTGCGGCACAAAAACGTGGCAGACACCGCTCTTGACACCGCTGGACGAAATCGTATCACGGACCGTCCCGGTGATGTCCTGGAACTCCACCTTGCCGCCGGTACGGACGCTTAACCGGTATAACACGATGCACTCCTTCTAATCACCTGTAAAGACCATCACGGTACCATCGGAACAGGTAATCCGCAGTTTGCCGTCCTTAACTTCATAGCTCTCGGCCAATCTGAGCGACTGCAAATATTGTTCTTCCTGGTCCATGACGCCCTCCGGCTCCATGCAGTACATCTCCGTGTTGCCAATGAGAGGAATCGAAAGACTGCTACCATCGACTTCGTAATCGCCGAAATAGCTGTTACAGCCGGCAGAGCCACTGACTTCGTGCTCCGCACTATCGAAAGTGGCGGTGATTTCGGTATCATCTATCACGGACTGCGCGTTCCCCGGTTCACCGTAGGACTCAAGCACCCACTCCATGTCCTCGAAGGCAACCGTCTCGCCCTCACAAGCCACCAACCCGATGGCCAGTAGCACCAGAAACACGACTGATAGCTTCACCCAATAATTCATGACAATCTCCTTGCAGGTAGCATTGACCGGTAGATTCACAGTCTAGTTGTTGGCCGTCCGGTTGTCAACGTTAAAAGGCCTGGCAGATTGCTGCCAGGCCTTGACTATTTACCAGTTTGTACTACGGCACTCAACTTGCCGCCATCGGGTCATCCTCTGCTTCCGTCAGGGCAGACTGGGTGCGTCCATTTGTGTGAAGCTCTACCGTAATGGTATTCTTTGCTGAGTTCTTGTGAGACTTCGGCCACAACCTTAATTTCCCATCTTTACCGCCGTTTAACCGGCCCGGTACTACCCTGCTGACCTTGGGTAATGACAGCAATATCGGGAATAGCCTGACAGGTTCGCCCAGCGTAAGACTCACCATAGTTGTCTTCTCATCCACACCCGACTCCGCCCGGATACGCGCACCGGGCAGGTTCAGCATTCGTTTCCTTAGTTCCTGCATCCATGATTCTTCGGCACCACCGACAATTTGTACGGTCACATTACCGCTATACTCACGAACAGTATCAGGCGAGCCCTCATCATGACTCTCCATAACAGCCGACTGTTCCTCTTCTTCTACTTCACCTTCTACTTCCTCTGCCTCGTCCTCTTCCTCTTCTTCCTCTACCTCCTCTGTTTCCTCTTCCTCTTCTCTCTCCAAGACGTTTACCTGTGTCTCAAGGGTTGGCTTAAGCACACTCTTACTCTCGTGCAGATTTGACAGGCTCATCTCAAGACTCATCAGGCTCTCCTGCAAATTTGCCAGGTCAAAGACGGGCTCCTTGTCAGCTTCCTCTTCCTCCACATCGTCAAAAGTGATAACATCAGTAGATTCTACTGACAGTTCCGGCACATCCTCAATAACCTCAGTGACCTCGGTAACCTCGGTCTCTGGTTCCATACGAGGGTATTGGCCATCCATAATGGTCTGTATATTCTGCTGGATTTCGGCCATACTGGTAGCCACCATTTCCCTGGTCTTCATGAAGGCCGTCTGCAGGGTTTTCTCGGTACTAGCAACAGCCTCCAAGATGACGGAGTGAACACCTTCGACAGAGGTAATACAACTTCTCATCGTCTGGTCGAGAATTGCCGAGCTTTGCTGCTGCACCTCAGCGGTCGCCTCGGCCCTTACACGGTCGGCCTCAAGCTTGGCCTTCGCCTTGGCTTGCTCCGCCATCTGCTTTGCCTCTTCTATCGATTTCTCCATCGCTCTGGCAACAGACTGGAAGGCAGAGAATTGCTCCAGGTGCTTAAAAGCGGCCTCGCTGGAACCGGTACTCGCCTCGAGAAACTCCACAACCTCCTTAGGGTCAAGACCATCCTTGACGATGCTGAATTCCCGGCCAAGCATCTCGATATGCTTACGCCGCACCTCTTTTGACGACTCTTCAGGGGGGGATGAATTTGTTTTATCTTTTGAACCCAATATACCCATACTTGTATTCTAGGACTGAGCATGTCGAATTTGAATAGTACTTTCGACCAGACACATGCATTCAAAGGTACCACTCACTACCCAAAACAGGCCGAAAATCACCCGTGACAAACCAATACGTGGTCAGTCCTCCATGGTATAATGGTCGTTATAACGACTCAAAGTACAAGTATTCCACCAACTACAAGGAGGTAATGGTCGTGGAGGTGCTCGTAGAAGGCAGGAACTGTGAGATATCAGATACGGATTCAGATTATATCCAGAAGAAGGTCGGGAAACTGTCCCGACGCCTACGGAACATTGACAAAGTGAAAGTTGAAATAACCTCCGAGCCGACAAAAGAGGCCAATAATCGGTTCGTTGCTCAGGTGACGGCCAGTGTGCGTGACACCCTTCTCAGGGCTGAGCAACGAGCGGCCGACCTGTATACGGCCATTAATTCCACCGTGGACGCGATGGAGGGCCAGGTCGAAAGATACAAAGGCAGGCGATACGAGACAAAGAGGCGGGGGAATCGTTCCAAGAAGGAATCTCTAGTCTCCGACGTTACTCAAACCAGACTGGTCAGGACAAAACGCTTTACGGTGCAGTCCATGTCCCCGAACGAAGCAGCTCACCAGATGGAACTGCTTGGACACCAGTTTTTCCTGTTCACCAATGCGGACAGTGGTGAGCTCAATGTTGTTTACCTTCGTAAAGACAACAACTACGGTCTAATACAGCCCGTACTGGAATGATGCAGGCAGAATTGTTAACCGGATTAAAGCCAGTCTAAGATAAGCGCTACTGATAACCTGAAACGTCAGAGTGCTTCCCCAAGACTCAAATGCGGAGGTAAGTCCAGAAGCAAGCCATGGAGCGTTGGGAATTTAAAAACAGGCTCATTGGTTACGTGGCCATGGGGCTTCTGGTTCTGGCAACCAGCTTGTGGATGTTCTGGGGGGTAGAGGGAGTATACGGCGAAGGTTGGTGGGATGACTGGTATTTCCGGGCCCTCTATCTGCTACCGGGAATTATATGTCTGGTATTGACCCTGCTGGCATTATTGTGGTCGCGGATAGGAGGCTGGCTGCTAATCGCTATCGGTGGCGGTTTTGCCGGCTGGTGGTGGTGGCAAATCTCGACCACTGTCGGCCTGACTCTAGAGCGACTACTAATCACGCTGCCTGTCAGCGGCATGCTGGTCATTACTGGGATGCTTTTTCTTATTGAACACTACCGCCTAAAATCGCACTCCGAGACACCCTCAACACCCAAGAAGTGGCTGTATCGCCATACACGCTACGTGATTGGTATCGGCCTCCCGGTGCTGGTGGCCGCCGTTTCTGCCATCGTAATTCCTCTCACCGAACCCCAACAGGCCGATGTCACGACGGCAGAGCCTGAGGTCTACAGTGAAAACGACCAGTTCAGGAACCTGACCGTTCAGTTCGTGAGAACGGTAGCCGAAGACTATTTCGCCCAGCGTCAGACGCAGCACCCGGAAGAACTGAGCACCAGAGGTAACTGGGACCTTGAGATAGTAATATATCATGGTGGCGAAAGAAAGGGGAGCGGTGAGTATCAGGCGAGGCACGAAACATTGTCCCTGGCACTGGAGACAGCAACCCGAAGTGCGCTTGACGCAAGACGTCAAGCCCTGGATGAGGAAGACCTCGAAGACGTGAGGTTTCTGGTCAATTTCTCACACAGCGGTTCCTTCTACAGTCAGCTCGACACGTTACTATCACTGTTACCTTTCTATAATTACGACCGCAACCAATCACTCTCCGAATATGGCCAATTGTTCTCCTTCATCGAGTATAACAGCGAGGGCAAAGAGCTAATCGAGGACCTGGTGATAGTCCGCAGTCTGGACAAGGAACTGATTCTCGAGAGGATTGATGAGGGAAAGGAGTTTCTTTTCGGCTCTGAACACCCGGAAGAACATGGGTTCTATAAGAAGTATGACACCCTGGCTGATGACTTCGGGAACAGCCTGCATACCGTGTATTCCGCCTCGATAATATACACGTTTCTAAGGCTCTACGATTATGACCAGGACGAAAGAATCATGGAACGCGTGCCGGACTGGGCCGATTTTCTCCTTTCCATGCAGAGTAAAGACGAAAATACATACGGTGCGTTCCACTATTCGTACTATTATGAAAACGACGAAAAAGAACAGAGGTTTGTGGTCGGAACGGCTGCCCTGAGTATTTTTACCCTGCTGGACTTATACGAGAGGACCGGCGACTCCCGATATCTGGAATCGGCCAAGCTGGGTGGTGACTGGCTCACCACGATGCAAAAACCGGACGGAATTATGAAACCCTATAAGAGATACGAATCCGGTAGATGGCTTTACGGCACACAGGAATCGCTTCTCTATAACGGTCAGGTGCTGGCCTCTCTTTCCCGACTCTACATAGCTACCGGAGAGCAGAGATACTATGATACCGCCAGGGCAATCGCCGACCATTTTTGTGAGAGGGTGGAAAATGAGGGTTGCTATCTGGGGGACGACTACCGCACTCCCAATCCTATCTCAAGTGCTTGGGTAATTATGTCCCTCCTCGATTTCTACAAGATAAACCAGGAGGACGTCTATAAAGACATTATCCTTAAATGCGGCGGCGACCTCGTAGAAAGACAGGAAACGGATGTAAGCAGCCCCCTGTACTACGGGAGCTGGCACCAGGCGTATTCGACAAGCGGGAACGGCTGGTTGGCTGAAGTGATGATGGAGATGTACTATTTTTGCCGTGAGCACGGTGCGGAGGGATGTGAGAAGTATAAAGAAGCCTTGACCAGAGTGATATTATGGATAATCCAGAATACTTACTCGGCAGAAAACACATTCTTCCTTGAAGAACCCGAGAACGCAATAGGCGGTATCTTCTGGAACTACAAAAATAGATACGTCAGGACCGATTCGCTATGCCACGGCCTCAATGCCTACATTGGCATTCTAGATGATTTAGATGACGGCGTATTGCTCACGCTGCCGGAGGAACCCTTTGAGGTAATACTGAAAAGGCTACGAAATTGAACCCCGCCGACTTGCGAAATGACGGTAACTGTGGTCTAATTCAGCCTGTACCGGACTGACAGTTGGGGAGGTGAGAATATGGACCTGAAAGCTCTGCACAAGATAGGCTACGGCCTCTACGTGGTTACCTCAGTAAAGGGCGATAAACTTAATGGGCAGATAGCCAATACCGTTTTCCAGATAACCTCCGAGCCACCGACGGTCGCCGTGAGCATCAACAAGAGCAACCTGACCTGGGAGTTTATCAAGGAAAGCCGGGTTTTTACCGCGTCCGTCCTCTGCCAGGACACGCCACTCGACTTCATCGGGCGTTTCGGGTTCAAGTCGGGCAGGGATACCGACAAGCTCGAAGGGCTCAACTATAAAATAGGCCAGACAAAAGCACCTATCGTTATCGATAACGCGGTATCTTATCTTGAGGTCGAGGTAACCAACGAGATGGACATGGGCACCCACACCGTCTTTGCCGGTCGGGTTGTAGATGCCGAAGTCCTCACCGAAGAGCCCTGCATGACCTACGAGTATTACCATCAAATCAAGCGAGGGGTAACACCGAAGACAGCCCCCAGCTATATTGAGGAGAAAAAGGCAGAGGCACCGGGCTCGGGGAAATACCGCTGTACCGTTTGCGGGTGGATTTACGACCCCGAGATTGGCGACCCGGATGGCGGTATCGCCGCGGGCACCCCGTTTGAGCAGGTGCCGGACGACTGGGTATGTCCTGTCTGCGGGGCCGCCAAGAGCGCTTTCGAGAAGATTTAGGTTGTTCGAATTTCAGGCACAGAAGCCCGTAGTGAGATTAAAATCCGGGAGGCAAATACAAATTGTCACTTAGTTCAGACATAAAAGAATACGCCCTGAGCCTCGGGTACGACCGGGTAGGCTTTACCACCGCCGACAGCTTTCCCGTTCTACAAAAAGAATTAAACGACCGTTCCGATATGTATGACTGGGTAGGACCGTGGTTACTGCGGAACGCTGACCCAAGGAATGTACTACCTGAGGCCCGGTCGGTAATAGCACTGGTCTACGACTACTTCCGGCACTCATATCCCGAGGGGATGACAGGTAAGGTCGGGCGATATTACCTGTCCTTGGGCAGTGGTGAGCCACCTCATCCTATTTATCGGGCACGCAATGTCTTACTGATTGAGTTTCTAACGAATCAGGGTTGCCGTGTGGGGTGGGGACTACCAGCCCGATCCTCGGCTGCCCGTGCCGGGGCAACCAGCTACGGTACGAACTGCTTCGCCTTTGCCGAAGGCATTGGCTCTTTTATCAGCATCGTTCCACTTGTGATAGACAAGGAACTTGAGTACGATACACCGACATTCGACGTAAATTGTCCTGAAGAATGCACTCTCTGCATTGATTCTTGCCCAACAGGGGCTCTTTACGAGCCACTGAGGATGAATCCTCGCCTTTGTATAACGTACAATACCTATTCCACACCAGGGTCAATCATTGGCAAAGGACAGGAAGTATTGCCTCTCGAGCTACGGGAGGGCATGGGTACCTGGGTTTTCGGCTGTGATGTCTGCCAGCAGGTCTGCCCACGCAATCAGGCCAAGCTCAAAGCAAAGCTACCGCCGAATGCTTTTCTTGAATACATTGCCGATGATTTCCAGCTCGAAAAGATACTGAACATTACCGACGAGCACTATCGTAGAATGTATGACTTGCTAGCGATGAAATACATCGTTAATAAACGCTACTTTCGTAGAAATGCGGCGGTGGCTCTCGGCAACCAGGGTAGCCAGGAAGCTGTACCAGCACTGACCCGGGCAATGCAGGACCCGGATGAGTTGATTCGTGGACATGCTGCCTGGGCGCTGGGCAGGATTGGTGGCAAGCAGGCCAAACAAGCTCTGGAATCGAGCCTGCTACACGAAACATCCGAATACGCTACCGGGGAGATTAAGGCTGCCCTGACGATGTTTTAACAAGAACGGAGCGGCGGACACTGAGGTGGCAAAAGAATCACAAAATCTTCCCCTAATCGCTGAGATAATTAAGCGTTCGCGGCTGCCGTGGCGCTGGGCTACCGTAATCGTTGCCGCTGTCTTGCTCCTGTTTTTCGCCCTGGCGGCACTCCTAGACGGGTCTTTCTCCGACCTTTCCGACTGGAACCTCTGGCGAGCGTTTCTGGGGCCGCCGTGTATAATAGTCTACATCCTGTCGATTTATCCGTTCATGCAGCGAATGTGGGAGCGGGCCCTCCAGGCTTTCGAGCCACTATTACCCTCTGAAGAGAATGAGACGGTGGTGACAGCCCTCGTGCCGAACCGCCGCTGGGAATGGGTGGCCGTATTGCTGGGAGCAGCCCTCTGGTTCGGTATAGAACGTCCCTGGCTCTGGGTTGACCAGTGGCTGGACGTTTATGCATCGGTCACAATCCTGCTTATGTTTGCCATCTTAAGCTGGCTAATCTACAACGGACTAATCTGTGCCAGACGTCTTAATATACTGAGTCGAAAGCCCCTGAACATCGATATTTTCAACACCGAACTGGTACCCGTCGCCCGCTACAGCATGGGCATGGCGCTTGCCTTCACTGGCGGCATCAGCCTGAGCCTTGTATTCCAGTCCATTGAGAGCCTGTTAGCCTGGCAGAGCATCACCATTTATTCGATACTGGTCTGCGCGACGATTCTGCTGTTTTTCCTCTCCATGTGGAGCACGCACAATGTCATGGCCAGAGCCAAGAGGCGCGAGCACGACCTGGCACGGAATAATCTGGAAAAGGTCACACGCGAACTGAGGGAGGCAGCAGTACAGGATAGCCCGGAGGAAATGGACAGGCTTTATACCGCCGTGGCTGCCTGGGGTATCTACGAGAGGCATGTCCGCGAAACCCCGGAGTGGCCTTACAACGCTACTATATTACGCAGGTTGTCTGTGTCAGTCCTCATACCGGCTGTTGTCTACCTGATAAAGGTAATGTTCAACCTGACGATTGGCCTGTAGTTCATACTTTCAAACGACAATATTGTGGAAAATCGAGTGATATACCTCACACTGTCGGCATAGCTTTATCTTGCTATCCCAGCTTGCCTGCAGCTCTCCATGACACAGGGTCCCGTTGATAAACCAGCAAAAATGCCCTGCCTTGAACTCCCACGCCGGACAATTCTCCCTCCGTTCAACAGGACAGTTCTTTATCTCCCAGCACCGAGGTACATCCCCGTTTGCGGACATCTTCAAGGCCAGGAGAAAGAGCAGTTGTCGCTCGACACTCACCGGTACGTTCCGCCACCCCTGCTCAAAACTCTGTATCGCTTTGCCCGAGACACACAGGAGGCGCGCCAGTTCACTCTGAGTCTTGCCCAGAGCACGGCGGACCATAGAAAATTCACTACCATTCATCAGAGACCTGCACTCTCCTCCACAATAATACCACAACGTAGGATACATTAACAGACCACATTACTGCACTGCCCCCATATAAATAATCATGGTAAATACACGATATAAAAGACTGGTTGTTGACAGAAGTACCACATTGTGGTACACTATTTTTGGACCTGAAAAGATAAGGACAGGTAAGGAGGCGAGAGGAACGACGATGAGGCGATTTCTGGCAATCGGTGTAGTGATTGTGGGTGTGGTGAGCCTGGTTCTTGGCACAGTATTTATTGTGCAGGCCAACACCACAAGTACCGAAATTAGAGCAGGGTTACAAGATGAAAAGGTAACCCTAGGCCTGCCAGCTGAGGATGAGGACGGTTACACAAATGGGAACGTGGTAGACACAACCGCAGAACTACAGGCCGCGCAGGACATCCTTCTTGAGCACATGCGCGACAGCTATGGAACATATGGAGACACGGGCAGGGGTTCGCCCGAACGGACCTCATACCTTGATGGTCTTACCCTGATGAACTCGATGTACATAGCAACTATGGGTTATGGTGTCACCACGGTTATCACCGGTATTGGCGCCTTCATGATTATCGTGGGGATTGCCCTGGGCGCTACTGGAGTCCTGCTACTGCGGGCACAAACAAGAGTATCGTAATAGCATAAGATTTAGAGAAAGCTAGCAGCGCTTCGAGAGTCATTTGAACCCTCCCTCGAGGGGGTTCAAATGACCTACTCGGAGATTTCCTTAATATAATCGAGAATAGGTTGCAGGTTCTCTTTCTTAACGGCATCCCGGTTCCTGGACCCCCACCTCCCCGGCACCTTGCAGTACCGGATTTCCTGCCTGATGTTCTCCGGGATTTTCTCATAGGCAGCCGTACTCTCGGCATCCTCCGGGGGCACCAGCCCCACCACGAGCAAGATGACCTTTTTCCCTTGCAAAACAGGCCACTTTTTCTTCAGGTAACCCCGAAGGCTTATCCATCCGGCATACGTACCTGCGCAAATTATCACCAGGTCGTATTCCGTCAGTTTCCTGTTTTTTGCCTGGCCTGGTTTATAAAGGTCTGAGGAATCAATAGATTCATGCAGCCACTCTGCGTATTTCCGTGTCGAGCCGAGAAATGACCGGTATATAATCGCCGTTTTCATAAAGCTGGCCTCCCGTTATTAGAGCTTGCCCCAGTATAACCTCATGTTGCAGAGATAAACAACCGGTAAATAACCACCAGGTCTTATTAAAATAGCCCCCTGGGCCAGTAAATTGGCACCTCTGGTACTTTTTCGTTTCTTACATTCGCATCACAATTGGTCAGTACAAAAAGAATACAGGCGTGAGCAAAGGTGGTGGGCAACTGGCCACGGCGGACGGGTATTGCATTATTATGTTATAATAAGCCCACGTGCTGAAGAAAAGCACGATACAACGCCGGCAGGGGAGCAATCCCTGGCCAGTTAGGGGGGGCGTCAGGAGGTGTTTGATGGCAAACTGTCCAAACTGTGGTCTGTCTACGATGCGGACCAAGGACTGGGCTTGCCAGTGGTGCGGTTACCCGCTGGTCTCGGGGATTTACGGTAAAACATCCAAGACATTTGCGGAACTCAAGCAGGAGAGAGAAGGCAACGCGGTAAGCACAGCCCTGCTGGTTGAAACCGAACCAACTGTAGAGCCTGAGCCCGAGATAAACGAGGTAGTCGAGACCGAGGTAGAACCGGAGCCTGAACCCGAGACAAGCCAACTCGTCGAGGCCGAGGTAGAGCCAGAACTCGAACCCGAGGCAAGTCAGCTCGTCGAGGCCGAGGCTGAGCCGGAACCTGAACCCGAGACAAGCCAGCTCGTCGAAGCCGAGGCTGAACCAGAACCAGAACCCGAGACAGGCCAAATTGTCGAGGCCGAGGCTGAGCCAGAACCCGAACCCGAGACAAGCNNNGAAGCCGAGGCTGAACCAGAACCCGAGCCAGAGACAAGCCAGGTCGTCGAGGCTGAAGCAGAACCGGAACCCGAACCAGAAACAAGCCAAGTGGCTGAGGCTGAGGTAGAGCCAAAACCCGAAACAAGCCCGGAAAAAGTAGTACAGCAAATACAGGAAGTAACTGTGTCGGAGCTGTGCACCTCATATCAAGGCTACGGGATGGCAGGCCACGATGAATTCAAGAACAGCGTCTTCCGGGTGAGGGGTATTGTCGATAGCATCGTAACCAAGGAAGTCGTCGACCAGTACCGTATCGCTCTGACGGATGAACAACCGCATCCACTGGGAGACATCTACTGCAAGTTTGAGAAAAAGGATGCTCCAGAGCTCCATAAACTCACGGTAGGCCAGGAGCTTACAGTCCAGGGCAGATATGACGGCTTCGTGACGAATATTGTGCTGGCGGACTGTGTCCTGATTAAATAGGAATTTCGTCGGACCCGTCCTCATACAGGCTTCAAATCGCGCTGTAAACATTTGACAGTCCTCAAAACAGCGTTTAAACTCAATGGCCAGAGGCAGGTAAACCCGCTTCTGGCCATTATCTTTCACTAAATCTTAACAGGGAGGACTGTCATGAGTTTCCCGGAGGATTTTGTCTGGGGCGCCGCCACCGCGAGTTACCAGATTGAGGGTGGCACCTATGAAGACGGTAAAGGCCTATCGGTCTGGGATGTGTGTTGTCGACAACCGGGCAAAATCTGGGGAGGTAACAACGGCGACATAGCCTGTGACCACTATCACCTTTATCAGGAAGATGCCCGGCTGATGGGTGAGCTGGGGTTAAAAGCCTACCGTTATTCAATCTCCTGGCCGCGGGTTTTACCTGAGGGCACCGGGGCAGTCAATGAGAAGGGGTTGGACTTCTACGACCGACTGGTTGACGTGCTGCTGGAGAACGGAGTCCAGCCCTGGGTAACACTTTTTCACTGGGACTACCCCCAATCACTTTTACAACGCGGCGGCTGGCTTAACCGTGAAAGTTCAGACTGGTTTACCGAATATACCAGCGTGGTCGTAGATAGGCTCTCAGACCGCGTCTCCCACTGGATGACACTGAACGAACCCCAGGTCTTTATTACCTTCGGACACCAGGGTGACTATCACGCACCAGGACTTAACCTCGAATTTTCAGACGCCCTGGTAGCCGCCCACAATTCACTTCTGGCGCATGGTAAGGCAGTACAGGTAATCCGTGCCCACGCCAAGACTAGGCCAAATATCGGCGCCGTACACGCAGCCAGTATATACTTCCCAGGTACGGAAAAACAGGAGGACATAGAGGCTGCACATAGCCGGATGTTTTCTATAACAGGAAAGAACTGCTGGAATAACACCTGGTTCGCCGACCCCATGATACTGGGCAGATACCCGGAGGACGGCCTGCGGCTCTTTGAGAGTGAACTACCTGATATTCCCGACGGCGACATGGGAACCATCTGCCAGCCGCTTGACTTCTACGGACTGAATAATTATGAAGGGCGGGGTGTTCGTGCCACCGATGATGGCGGCTCCGAGATTATCCAGAGTCCCGACGGCCCACCACTGACGACCATGGAGTGGCAGGTAACTCCGGCAGGCTATTACTGGGGCCCCCGGTTCCTCTTCGAACGGTACAAGCTACCCATAGTTGTCACCGAGAACGGGATGGCAAATTGCGACTGGATTCATCGTGACGGCAGGGTCCATGACCCCCAGCGTATCGACTATATGGCCCGGTACCTTAGTGAACTGAAGCGCGCCATCGACGAAGGGATAACCGTTAATGGCTATTTCGTATGGTCCCTGATGGATAATTTCGAGTGGGCATACGGGTACAGGCAGCGGTTTGGAATAGTACACGTAGACTATGCCACACAGAAGCGTACCCCAAAAGACTCGGCGTACTGGTATAAAGACGTGATAGCTTCTAACGGGTCTACCCTGACGAATTTACCGGGGACAGGATGATAGAGCTGGCCGCCCGGGTATCCAATTCGTTCAGGAAAACTTGGTCGACAACTCCCGATGTGGTCAGCATTGCCCCGGGTAGAGTAAACCTCATCGGCGAGCACACCGATTACACTGGCGGATTCGTGCTTCCTGCAGCGATTGACCGGCACATTGTGGTCGCTGCGAAGAGAACAAACGGTTCCAAAGTCACCGGCTACTCTGTTGACTTTGATAATATAGCGAATTGCCCTGTCGGTGAGTATGACCCGGAGCATCCGGTGGAATGGTTCCACTATGTTGCCGGTGTGCTGTCCGAACTGGAGCGCACCGGTCACTTCGTGCCTGGTTTCTGCTTCTCGGTGGGTGGTGATATCCCCATTGGTGCCGGACTTTCCTCCTCCGCGGCACTAGAGATGGCAGTACTCACCGCGCTAGAAGGGCTGCTGGGAATCAGGATGGATGACAGGGAGGCAGCCCTCCTTTGCCAGAGGGCGGAAAACGATTTCGTGGGCATGAACTGCGGAATCATGGACCAGTTAATTTCGAGAATGGGGCAACGTGACCACGCCCTGCTGATTGACTGCACCAGCCTGTCAGTAGAACCGGTAGATGCGAACCTGCCGGGATACTCGTGGCTGGTGATTGACTCAGGTAAGAGGCGGGGACTGGTAGACTCAGAATACAACCAGAGACGCAGTGAATGCGAACAAGCACTTGCTGTTGCCCGTACTCTATTCCCCAACAGAGAAATCAGAAACCTGAGAGATGTTTCCAGCGATGCCCTCCCTGCATTGAGACAGGTATGTGACGACAAGGTGTACCGTAGATTACGACACGTTATCACCGAAAATGAACGTGTCCTCAAAACGGTGGATGCCCTTCGCCGTCGGGATGCAGAAACGGTCGGCCGTCTCCTCTACCAGTCACACGAAAGCCTGCGGGACGATTTCGAGGTATCCTGTAAAGAGCTTGATAGCACCGTCGAGACGCTGTCGCAAACGCCAGGAGTTAGTGGAGCCCGGCTCACCGGCGCGGGATTCGGTGGGGCCGTTGTTGCTCTCGCCCGGACTAACACCATACCGGTGATAGCGAAAGCCATTAAGGAAACCGGGGCACAGGTTTTCTCGATTAAGATAGATGACGGGGTCCGGCTTCTGGAGGTACACCGGTAAACCACCTGATTAAATAAAATACCAGCCTTCGTGGGGCTGGTACTTCAAAGAATCGCTATTCAGCAAGCACAGACTATTAAATGATAGTCCTAATGTCCCTAGCCGCTACTTTGCCGTCGTCTCCGTCTGGCGTTACTCTTGGCCTTTATGCGGGCAGCCTCTCTCTTGGACACAAAATGCCGATGAGCCTTTGCCTCGCGCAAAATACCCTCCATCTGCACCATTCTCTGAAAGCGACGTAACAACGCCTCCTGGGACTCACCTTCACGTATCCAAACTTCTAACGCCATATCACTCCATTACTTCTAGAGACATGCACAGGCCAGATATTCTCCAGCCTGTGCAAGTCCGATGTCTTAAATCAGTTTATCTTACCGGTCTGACCTTGCGGTAACAATCGCTGCAGTAAACCGGTCTGTCACCGCGGGGCTCAAAGGGTACCTCGGTGTCCTTGCCACACTCGGCACAGACTACCCGAAACATCTGGCGTGGAGCCCGGTAACCACCACTGAAGCGGTCTGCCTTCCTTGCCTGGCGGCATGCCGGACAGCGCTTGGGCTCATTGGTGTATCCTCTGGACTGAAAAAGCTCTTGCTCTTCTGCACTGTGGATAAAGCTCTCGCCGCAATCGGCACACTGGATCGACTTGTCCTCGAAACTCACTGGACGACCTCCTCTCTTTGGTATTTTAGTTAGAGTCCGGGTCATCCAATGCTTACGTGGGCTGAAAAAGCTCTAGAAGCTTGTAATAACCTAAACCGACACTAATCAAATTTTATTATACAATAAAACGGATATATCTTCAAGCAATATGTATGAGGTCTGGGAGAGCAGGCAGGGATTGGGGACACAACTCCCATTTGAGAAGAGTGAATTTATACCAGCGGTGCAAGAGTTGCTTTTTTCAAATCATACTTAATGAACATTGCCAGGGGAGTCATCTATTTCTTTTCCTGAAATTCCTGCCGTGTCGATGAAAAAGCGGCTCCCATCCCGAATATACCCATTTTCCAACCGTAGCCAAGCTCCATAACCTTGTCAATATCCTCGGGTTGGGCGATACCTTCCTGCACCATTTTACGCGCTTCAGTAGCGGCCACACGATACAGCCGGTTGCCTATGAATCCAGGATCACCCGGGACATCCTTCACCCGCACCCCTTCTTTACCAATGCTCTTACAGAAAGCTTCCATGAGCTGCAGAGTATCTTCAGAAGTATCGGGCGTGTAAGCCAGTTCAATAACCGGCAACACGACAGGCGGACGAAACCAGTGCATACCGAGAAAACAGCTTTTCCGTTTTACTGCTTCTGCCAGACTGGTGATAGTAAGAAATGAGGTATTGGAAGTAAAAATAGAGTTCTCTTTCACAATAGAATCAAGCATAGTGAACAGCTTCAGCTTGGCATCTCTATCTTCCAGAACCTCCACTGTGCCTCCACCAATAGACTCAATGATAATCTCGCAGTCCTTGAGGTCTTCCAGTCTGGTTGATAGTACCAAATTGGCGAGCGCATTTTCCATTTGCTCCGCCGTGATTTTACCGCGTTCAACGCCGGTTTTCAGTCCATAACGCCCATCTACGATGGCACTTCGAGTTTTAACCAGTATTTCATCTGTCAGGTCACAGCAGATGACCCTATACCCTGCAGTTACGATTACCTGGCTTATGCCACTCCCCATGACACCTCCACCAATTACCCCGACCGTATGTACACTCTCGATATTCATGCAAATCTCCTTTTACAATGTCTGCTTGATATTAACAATTGTGATTATGACTATAATCGCATGTTATGAACAGATATGCACCACTATCTCGATAAGTAGTATATCCTATCTTAGCGTACTCATGCGCATCGGTCTATATAGGATTTCCATTGTTGCCTATCCAAAGAATTAATCTCCTGTTTCGTAGGGGCCAAAGAGTACAGTAGCCTTTTTACGATGCTTATTCTTGTCTAAAAACACTAAAAAGCCCGTATAAAAGACTTTCAACTGAATTCCAGAGTAGTGATTTGGTGGAGCCGAGGTATCAATAGGTAGTACTGGTAAAGACTTCGATTTAGTTTTTAGTTTCATCATTTAAAATTGAGTCTTCTTCAAGAAACCCAATCTACTAGATTGTGACATCGGACAAACATCCCGGATATTTATTCAGCCATGCGTACGAGTGGATAATACCGTTTGCATTTTCTGTACGTTAACAAAACAGTCTTGCGTTCTGATCAGAAGAAGGCTAGCAGACCATTGAAGACCTGCTAGCCGTATATACTCATCCATCTCATAGCATCTATACAATCACAGAGATAACCTTTTTATAACCTCACCACCAACAATTTCTCCAGTATTTTTGAAACCTAGTTTGCGATATAGAGTATCAGCATATATGTTATCTGGCTTATGGCTGAGGTAAATATCGGTGCAGTCTTCCTCTTGTTTCAATAAAGCTATAACTTTGTACATTGCCTGTTTACCGTAACCGTTGCCCTGATACCGCTCATCGATCATTAATCTCACTATCCAGTACCTACCATCCTCTGGGTCTCTGCCATACATGGTGAATCCAACCATCACTTCACTATTGTAGATAGCCATTGGTATCAATGACTGGTCTGCTTTTGATTGTGCAATTGAGTAGAGATTCGTTGCTACAAAATCCTGTTGTTCTGGTCTTACCTTCAGCCCGATACACTCAATCCAATTGTCTTTAACTAAAGGGCTCAGCGTAATCATAATTATTTATCTCGCCAATACATAACCGATTTCATTCTTTGAATTAGATAGAGTGCACAAACAATACCACCATAAACTTAGTAAGTCAAAGGGGTGAAATGAGCTTTTAAACAAACATCGGGATGTTTGTCCAACCATGCGTATAGCTATTTGATACCGTTTAGTTTTTATCAAATTATGATTAGCAATGCATAAATGTAGTGCTATTTACCCTTCCAGACAGGCTTTCTCTTTTCCACGAATGCCCTGGCTCCTTCAACGGCATCGTCTGACCCCCATACTGAACTGATAAGTCCCTGGCCGAGACGGCGTGCATAATCTATCGGTACCTCTAGGCCGAGTGTCGTCAACTGTCTGGTGGTACGTATTGCAAGTGGTGCATTGTCACAGATAGTCTCGGCCATCTGTGTAGCGGTCGGCAATAACTCAGGAAGAGAGACAACTCTAGTGACCAAGCCAATTCGGTACGCTTCCTCGGCGTTGATGGGCTCCCCGCTCAGTAACAACCACATAGCATTGGATAGACCGACGAGACGCGGTAGGGTAAACATGGCAGTCGGTGGGCAGAGCCCTACTTTAACCTCAGCGAGAGCAAATGTAGCATTGTCCGAGCATATACGGATATCGCAACCAAGAGCACGCTCAAATCCTCCACCGTACGCTAGACCGTTTACAGCCGCAATAGTCGGTTTGTTGTGCTCGATGGCAGCCCTACGCGCGAATGGTACAGTACTGCCACTCTGCGAGTCCTGTCCAGCAACCTCCTTCAGGTCCCGTCCTGCGGAGAAAGCACGTTCACCCGCACCGGTATAGATTGCAACCCACGCATCTTCATCTTCAGCGAAATTATTCTCTGCCTCGCGTAGTTGCTGACCAAGTTCTGTACCGAGGGCATTAAGACGTTCTGGTCTGTTCAAGGTGATATAGGCAACGTGCCCCTTCTTCTCATAGAGTACGTATTCTGGCATTTCTGTTCCCTCCTTAGCGGATAGACCGCCTTCCTTTCATTGTACCTCTAATTTCACAGTCTATCTCAGCTTACTCTGCGCCGATGCTGCTAGTTAATATTCGTTTCCAACTAGAATTGACATACACTTCACGTAACTCAGCGGGTAACGTAGATGCCAATACTTCTGAATCTACTATTTATTATTGCATTTCGTCGATTTAAATAACCCTGGGGTCATTACGAAGATGATACAGACCCTCGATGCGAAAAGGTCCTATGCCCTTGTAATATCTACTTGTGCCTCAATGACCTCTCAAACGACGAAGGAGGCTTATGAAGAACCTCCTTGGGTAAAACTCCTAATCATTTCTTCCCTCAGGGCATATCGGTCAACAGGTGGGACTGAGGCTCCGGGCCTTTCCACCAAGATGATTGCGCCCTCCGGACAACCAGAGGCACAGGCGCCACAACCAATACACCGGTCTACGTTCCGGTCTGGCACGTCCCCATCTCCCAAAACCAAAGCGTTTGCCGGGCAACGATCAATACAGATTGCACAAAACGTGCATAGTCCTGAGTCAAAGGACGGCTCAAATCCGTGGGGAACAACCTCAGCAGGTTTAGGCTGCATGAGGATTGGTTTAAGCCTCGCACAGTGGCAACCACAGCAATTGCAGAGGGCATCAAGTCTTTGACTATTGCCGGTGGCATGCATCAGACCGGCTTCCTCTGCCTGGCGCATTATGTCTATGGCCTCCTCTTTGGTCACCTTTCGACTTAGCCCTCTTTCACTAAGGTATTCGGCAGTGGCAAAGAATGTGAAACATACCTCGTTAGGCATTCCGCAGTCATCATCTTCATCGAGTAACAGTGCCTGGTGACGACAGTAACATGTACCTACGGCAATGGGTTCAGACTTCTCAATATAGGCTACGACCTGGTCATAGGTTTGGATTATTGTCTCAGCCTTAATCACTTTATCTACCGGAATAACACGTGTGGGAGGATACGAAATTATGGGTGGACCGCTACGCAAAGCCTCTGCCGCAGTCCTATAGTTGTGTATGGCCCTCGCTATCTCCCGGTCTCTGTCTGTTTTCGTTCCCCGCATGAACACATATTCAAATATCCCGGGTTCGAATGGCGTTCCCACGTATTGACGAGTCCCTTCTCTTACAACGGATAAGCAAAGCCCCTTATCTGCCATTGTTTCCAGGATGGCAGTAACCTCTTTTTCGTTCCTACCTGCCTCTTGAGCGATAACACTCGGGGTGGTAAGCCTGCTGGGCATAACGTTGTTGATTTCAGCCTCTTCCAGAGTAAAAAGCACTTGGCACATCTCATAGAATTCGGGAATATCTGGGATTCGCATTCCGCGTTTGGCCATAACTCCCCTCATTTGTCCATACACTTCGTCAGTCATTGTCAGAAACCTCCTTGATCAATGATTGTTGCTGGATTGATGATATGGATGCTACCAGCTACCAGCCCTTATACTTTGGAGGCGGTTCCTTTTTCATAAAGGCCTCGACACTGGCACGCTGGTCCCTCCCGGAAAGCATCCGCATACCCCAGCTCTCGAGGCTTACCATCCGGAGAAGTTCATCGAACCGGCTCTGCCAGACCATCCGTTTGGTGAATTCGACGGACATTGGAGGCTGTGCTGCAATCTTTGAAGCTAATTCGTTGGTAGCATTCATCAGATCATCTAAAGGAACAACTTTGCTAACAAGGCCAATTCGTGCCGCTTCATCTGCACCGATTGGCTCAGCAGTATACATCAATTCGAGAGCCTTCGACATTCCTACTGCATTGGGTAGATAATAGGACAAACCATAGTCAGGTATCAGGGCACGGGCTACTTGGGCTACAACGAAACGGGCGTTTTCTGAAGCGATTCTGATATCACAGCTCAATGCCAGAGAATAGCCAGCACCAGCACACGCACCGTTTATAGCAGCAATTACAGGTTTCTCTAACTT
>SMTZ1_10001508_pt1 | contig 23411 bp, 30 predicted proteins | sample DeeMarSWOR136_30_FD_25667 | JGI IMG/M metagenome (IMG submission 25667) | reverse complement strand
TGCGGATATATGGAAACATATTTTCTTGACCACGAACACTTAAAGTAAAGGTTACCAACTATCCTCCTTTTATCTCTAATTTGATTTTAACACAAAAAACCATTCATCGTAAATGTGAACCGTGTCACTGCTCCCCCACCCACCACACCTTGTTTTTCTTTGATTTTTATTGTTTCCAAACATTTAAATAACGTTACAGGATCACAAATACCAAGGAGGCAACAGACTTTTTATGGAGAAAACACTTCTAAAGAAAGACTGTTTTGTGGGATGATAATAGTAAATTGAAGGAGGAAAAAACAATGAAAAAAATATTAGATATTTTTGTATTTATATTGTTGATTGCCACTGTTGCTTTGCCAATTGCAGGGAATGTAAATACAGTGGGATCTCCATGGGTCATTGAGATTGTGGACAGCCAAGGGGATGTTGGACGGGAACCTTCTATGGTGTTTGATTCAAATGGTTATCCACACATAAGCTATTATGATAATTCTAATGGTGATTTGAAGTATGCTAGTTGGAATGGCTTAGAGTGGGATAGTCAAACCGTGAACTCCACCGGTGATGTTGGAGAGTATTCTTCTCTTGCTTTGGATGCCAATGATTATCCGCACATAAGCTATTTTGATCGTACTAATGGTGATTTGAAGTATGCTGGGTGGAATGGCTTAGAGTGGGATAGTCAAACCGTGGACTTCACCAATGATAGTGCTTATGTTGGAGAGTATTCTGCTCTTGCTTTGGATGCCAATGATTATCCGCACATAAGCTATTTTCATAGTGGTTTTGTTGATGATTTGAAGTATGCTAGGTGGAATGGCTCAGCGTGGGATATTCAAACCGTGGACTCCATTGGTGATGTTGGATACGCTACTTCTCTTGCTTTGGATGCCAATGATTATCCGCACATAAGCTATCATGATTTTTCTAATGGTGATTTGAAGTATGCTAGTTGGAATGGCTTAGAGTGGGATAGTCAAACCGTGGACTCCACCGATGATGTTGGAGAGTATTCTGCTCTTGCTTTGGATGCCAATGATTATCCTCACATAGGCTATTATGATCATTCTAATTACGATTTGAAGTATGCTAGGTGGAATGGCTCAGAGTGGGATATTAAAATAATGGTCTCTGCTACCCCAGGAATTGATTTTATTGGACCGTGTTTTTCTTTTGTTTTAGATGCCAATGATTTTCCGCACATAAGTTATCATTATTATGACCATAACTATGGTTATTTGAAGTATGCTGTGTGGAATGGCTTAGAGTGGGATAGTCAAACCGTGGACTCCAGTAGTGATTGGCAGATTGGATGGTATTCTTCACTTGCTTTGGATGCCAATGATTATCCGCACATAGGCTATTTTGATACTACAAATGATGATTTAAAGTATGCCTATATGGGCGCTGAACTTGAAATCGGAGATATAACTGGTGGACTTGGTGCCAGGTCTACCATTATGAACATTGGTCCAGTTGAGGCAGAAAATGTTGTATGGGAAATCAAGTTCAATGGTGGAATCATTTTCTCACCACCTGGTGGTATTGTAACAGGAGGTCCTATAAACATCCCAACTACATCAGATATCTCGATTACAGGGATACCGATTGGGTTCGGAGGATTCATCATTCCTTTGAATATCACCGTGTCAGCAAATGCGGATAATGCAAATCCTGTCAGCAAAACATTTCCTGCTAAGTTGTTGTTATTCATTGTAATCATTTAAAAATCTCCATTTATTTTCTTATTTTTCAAAGATTGGCTATTCTCATATACTGTTTGAGATGATACAAGCATAAATGAATGTAAGTCGATCAGTAGTAAATCCGTGTCACTGCTTCCCCACCCCACCTATTTCTTAATGATATTCTTTTTATAGATGAACAGCGTTATAAAATACTGATAAAGGAGGAAAAACCTATGGGGAGGACCCTGAAAGTAAGTCTGATTGTTGGAATCATTATGATGTTTTTATCTACTACTTGCATTCCTGCAATCCAACTTGATATATCAAACTCTGCCAATCAACAATCTTCGTCTCACTTAAAAACAGAGGAACAAACTCAAAAGACTAAATACATTCTTGAATTACCTGAGCAACATCCTCTTTTATACCTTGTTGTCTGGTCAATTTTAATTTTTAGGGAATTACGTAGTCTTTTTTTATTCGAGATTGCGACTGACCCTGATCCCATGCCACCAGGTTTTGAGGTTGTTTTCCCAACCCTATTTGTTATATGGTTTATACTTAGCATTAGGATAATGATGTTCAGTCATTTTTGGAGAGATGTTTCAAATTATTTTGGATGGGACTGGATTGAATGAAAAGAAAAATCCTGATCTGGTGTCTAGTAACTGTTGTGATACTGATTCTGGGATCGTTGAGTAATGTGGTGGGGTATCTAACAGTCCAATCATCAAACAAGAGTACAATCATTGAGAGAGTTAATCAAAGAGATTTATTATTTCAAACTATAGTTGATATTGCGAATAACAAGGAGATACAGCGAATCATCCTCAAATCCCAGATGAGTAAAGGGATATTTCCAGCATCAGAGATGCCTGTGTTAACGAAGAATCATCTCAGACAGATGTATCTTCTTGGATTGTTGCTTTCAAGGTTTATCAGTAAATCAAGGATACAATCAATGATTGGGAAATATGGATTCAATAATCAGGAGATGCAGAAGGAAATAACCACTGTCATAGAAAAGGATAAGATACTTAATACACAGATAACCCAATTAAAAGATTTTGAGTGTGATTGCGAAAATGATAATACAACACAGTGGAATTTCCCAGTTCTATGTATGTTTATTTTATTTCCTTTATATGGACTCGCTAGACTTATTGAAATAGGATATACTATTTATTTTCCTGTCGTAGTTATGCTGTTTATCGGTTCTATTTTTAATTGTTTTTTTGCTCATTGGCCATTATTAAGGAGGTAAATCAATGAAAAGGAAATGGTTTGCGACTGGAATCATTCTCTTGTTCGTGGGAACAATCATAATTCCCTCAATGGCTCAAAAGATAAATGAAACTGATGCATCAACTTTCGATGGTAAACCAGATTTAACAATAACAGGTGTTATTGGTGAGTATTATTTAGACGGTGCTACTCTTAAGTGTATTGTCAAAAATATCGGAACTGCCCCATCCGCAGATAATTCGTTACAAGGCTATGGCTATTGGTTTTTTGGACTTGTCAAAGTCTTGGAAACTTATAATTATGGTGGACCAATGGGACCCGGAGAAACTGAAAATATAAGATTTGGATGCCCCTTTCCATATTTCGGTATCATTCGCGTAAGGTGCTATATTAGCACAATTACACCTGAAGAAGATTATGACAACAATCGTTTTACTCACTCCTATTTTCTAGTGAATCAGGAATTTCTTTGGGGCTTCAAAGAGTTACCTTGGTAATGAAGGATGGAAGTAGATGAAAAAGAAATGGTTGGCGGTTGGAATCATTCTCTTGTTCATTGGGATAGCATATGCACCAGTGATGGCACAGAACACTGAAAAACACCTCGCACCATCACGAGAAACTTGGTTGTATGTTGGTGGCAGTGGACCAGGAAACTACACGAGGATTCAGAATGCGATTGATAACGCATCTGATGGAGATAGTATATTTGTTTATCAGGGAATCTATAATGAAAATATAAAAGTACTAAAATCCGTGGACCTCTTGGGAGAAGAACAAATGCTTACCATAATTGATGGTCAAGAAACCGGTGGTCATGTTGTCAGTATCCTTTCCCCCGGTGTGACTCTCGAGGGTTTTACCATTCAGAATTCAGGTGGTATCCCAAATGCAGCAGTAATCTATATTACCACAAATGGAAACAAGATTAGAGAAAACGTAATAACTTGTATCTCTCATCATGGGGAGGAAGGCATCTGGTTATTGCAATCCTCAGGTAACACTATCTCTTATAATATAATTGAAAACCATCATTATGGTATCTGGCTTGAAGACTCCACTCAGAATAATCTCTCCGACAACAAAATTACAAATTCTTGGGATTGGGGAATAATTCTCGGAGACTCAAACAATAACATACTCTATGAAAATAATATAACAGAAAATAACGGTGGCATCTACTTTCGTGATTCAGATAATAACACAATCTGCAGAAACGAACTTATCACAAATTACAGAGATATCACCCTTTCAGATTGGGATGAAACAACATCAGATAATCTTATTATAAAGAACAATGTTGATCGTGCAACATTCTTAGCTGCAAGAAAATCACGTAATACGAATATATGGAATGGGAACTATTGGGGTCATCAACTGAACCATCCAAAACTTATCATAGGACAGAAAGAATTACTCTTGTTCTCAGGTATACCATTCCATTTCCCACCAATGATAATAACTTTTCCATGGTTCAATGTTGACTGGCATCCTGCACAAGAACCCTATAGCATCCCTTGAATTTTGTATAAAAAAACCAAATAGAAAATCCGTGTCACTGCATTCCCAAAGGAGGATATGTTTTTAAAGAAGGAAAAAGTAATTTAAACAAAAGGAAAAATTTGTGTATGTAAAGATTAAAAGAATTTCCACACAATAATCTCATCACAGCCAATATTTCCAGCATTATCATATGCAACTGCCTTTATGCAATGTTTTGAAAATATCGTAGTGCTTGGTTCATTCCAGGTCCAACTTCTTGGAAATGCAGAAAATGATGCTTTTAATTCATCATCGATATACAATTCACAGTAGTGAATGCCTGATTCATCATCTGATGCATGAGCCCAAATTTGTGTACTTCCCAAGATGATTGGTTTGAAAAATGGATAGAAAATACTTTTCTTTGGAAGAGTAAACCAGACAGCAGGTGGTTTCGTGTCTTCGTAAGATAGTGTTATTTGTACTGGGAACGCAACTGCTATAGATCCCGGTATGAACAGCAGCATACACATCAATACTCCAATGATTTGGCTCTTCATACGTATCCTTGATATTTGGTACAGAATAAACAAGATATAAATGTGTAAGATGTAAATTTTGTACAAAAAAACAAAAAAATGAAAAAAATATGAAGATTGACAAAAAATCACAAAAGGGCTTTGAACCCCCTATAAATCCTAAAAAGGTCTTAAGAAATCGTGTCACCGCATTTAAGATAAATCGATTCGAAGAATTAAATAAAATACAAATTTCTAACAGATATAAACCTTATTAATATAACGTCAAATTAGCGATAGAATCCTGAGACTGTTTTTATAATATAAAAGTTATGATAAAAAAAGGGATAAAAAAGGGTTATCGGATCTTATGGGAAGATCCATTCGCCGGCGATTGCTCCATTTTTGTATTCCAGTTTTATCTGCCCGGTGCAATCTGTTATGACATCACCGATACTGAGTGTCCCATCGGGTATTGTGCAGCTGCCGGTTCCGGTGTTTTCGAAGTCTTCCCAGAGGTAGTTTTCTGCACTACCATAAACGACATAACCTGTGACCGTAAGGGTCTGTTCTACGGTATTTATACTACAACGGATAATGGGGACAAATGGATCGACTCTGACGAGTCGGGTGTAGATTTTTGATGAACCCCCCGTATCATCTGTTACGATTAAACTTACAGGGTAGAAGCCGGGTTCTTCAAAAAGATGTGTAGGGTTATCAACGATGACCCATTCTGCTGCTTCTCCCATTTGCCATTGTTGTTCAACAATGGAGCCGTTAGCATCGGTTGATGTACTGATGAATTGTATGGGTGTGGTTCGATTAATGCCATAGTTTGGTATATAAATGAAGCTTGCTACAGGTTCCTCGGATGGTACATAGTCTCTCCAGCCATTCGGTTGCATAAAGGGATAGTTATCAATAATGAGTTCATCAATAGGGAGATAGCTTGCGACAGGTGGCAGGGTGAAGGGTGAATCACCAATACCATCACCATCTGTGTCTACACCGCTATAGTCACTCCAATAATTCCAGTCATAAAGGTTATAACAGTAGTCATCGCAAAAGACACGGCCGGTATTATTAATAAAATTATTATAAAAGATGGTTGCACCACTTGATTCACCAGTGATATACCCAATGCCGCTATGATTGGCAATAGTATTTTCAGTGATTACAACCTCAGTATCAATACCTCGGAGGTCTAGTCCTGCTGCGTTCTCCGCAATCATATTTCCCTGTATGACCGATCCAGGGATGTCTATCATTCCCAACGCATAGCTGGGATTGTCTGTAATACTATTCTCTAAAATGACATGATCATATCCATCAGATGCAACGATACCCCATGCAGCATTTTCTGTGTTGATGCAATTATGTGTAACAACGTTTTTTTCAAGGGTACAACGAACAGAATTTCCATACAAAATAATCCCGCTTGCCTCATTATCAGCAATCTGATTGTTGACCACCGTGCTATCCACTGCGGTTGATAATTTAATACCCGTTCCCCATCCATTGACATTAATGGTATCGGTAACACTGTTATCCAACACCTCACAATTTCTTGAAAGCCAAATATGAATCCCTGCGATATGATTATGATGGACTGTATTGTCCAATACAGTCACATTGGAGGAGTCCAGCACCTGAATTCCTACCTCACCATTATTATGAATATCATTGTTAGTAATTTGTAAATCGTTATTGTAGCGAACAGCGATACCACCATAGATATTATTCGCAATGGTATTCCCCTGAATGATATTATCTGTTTCATTAAGGATAAACTCCAACCATTTTAACAATCGAATACCTGTTCCATTATTCTGCGTGATAATGTTATTTGTAACCGCAACATTACTGGAAACAACTAGCACTCCATCTGCTTCCCCATTTCTCATGGTAAATCCACTGATAGTCACATCATTGGAGGTGATTTTTACCACATTTTTTGCAGATAGTCCACCATCTTTTGATCCACCACCCCCATCAATAATGGTTGTTTCAGGATTCTCACCCAAAAGGGTTATTGGTTTGTAAATCAAGATATTTTCATAATAAATACCACTCGGAATTTCTACGGTATCTCCTGGTCTTGCTGCATCAATTGCTTTTTGAATTTCACCTCGTCCTTTGTTTGCTATCGCATAGATGAATACAAGCAAGCGGTGAAGTATATTGTTTAATCGATAAACGGTGCGATCTATGAAGAGGAGAAAGAGAGGAATATCGTTATCATCAAGAGTTGGTACTACATCATAAACGTGCAATATATTTCTGAACTCTTCAAGACTCTTGCGGTTTTGTTCAATAGTCTTAGGTTCAAAATGATTGAGAGCAACGGTAGACCCAGAGAGTAGAATCATAACAATAATAGTAGCTACCACACTTGCATGATAAAACTTGTTGAATTTTTTCATTTTTATCCACTCTTTATTTTTTCTCCCTCATTCGACTTAATATGTTATGTGTTAACACAATACATATTTAATATTTATACTTATCGAATAGAACGAGCCCTCAACAATTTAAAAATTGTATTCCTATATAAATGTTTTTTATCGTACATTTTAAAACATATTATAGATCGATTATAAAGTTAAACAATCGAATTTGGGAAAACTATATAGATTCCCGTTTATTTAAGTTAGATACCAAGCCGTATTTTTTTCATTTCTCGTTCGAGAAATCAATACACGGTTGGTTGTTTACTATTCCGAAAGACTATTGGGCTGATCTTGCGGCATATGACCCTGTAGACACTGCACGATTATTAGCTATCCCTATGTTAATTCTCCAAGGTGAACGGGCCTATCAGGTAACGATGACAGATTTTACACGATGGAATGAAACATTTTCGAATACTCCCTCTGTTACATTACGCACTTATCCATCCTTAAATCATTTCTTTATGGCTGGTGCAGGTGTTCCAAACAACACTGAATATTTGATCGAAGGCCATGTTTTCGAAGAAGTTATTTCAGATATTACAGCCTGGATAAGTCATCAATAAAGGAATGGGGAGAATCTTACTATCTTGTTGATTTTTCCATTCAGTTATTCCTCATAGTGCAAATTCACCATTTTCTCCTTATTTTTAGGGTGTTATTCCGGACTTTTTTCCGAATCCCTTCGGCGGCTCATTTTTACCATTTTTCTCCTGTAAAAACCACTTTTTTAGCACAAAATCGTTAAGTGTTTTTAACATTAAATAATTGTTATTAAAACAGAGTTCAAATCTCGTATAGTCTAATAGATGTTTGAATGCTTGGACAACAATATAAAAAATATCACGATAATTATATAGATAAAAACATTTAAAGTTCCGCCTTTGATTATAGATGATATGATTGATATCTCAAAACGAAGTTATTTGAAATATCCTTTATTTGGTAGTCTTTATTTTTCTGAGGGTCTTGGTTTTTCACTTCAAATTGTGATTATTCCTGTTTATCTTGTTGATGTTGGTTACTCTTTATCCATAGCAACTTTTGTTGCGGGTCTTACTTCAATTCCTTGGCTAATAAAATTTGTATGGGGGGGAATCGCTGATTATTTCGTTTTATTTGGTCGTAAGCTGTTGATTCTAATTGGAGGTTTTATTGCAATTATTTGTCTTATATTTGTTGCGTTTATTGATCCTATATTAGCATTGATTCCTTTTATATCACTATTAATGATAACTCGTATTGGTACAGCCCTTTTTGATGTATCTGCTGATGCTTGGGCCATTGAAATCTCCCAGACTAACGAACGTGGAAAAATAAATGCAGCAATAATTGCAGGTACTTTTGGTGGTATGGCTGCTGGGAGTACTTTATTTGGAGCAATTGCTAATTGTTTAGGATATAGTTACGTTTTTTTATCAGCAGCATTACTTATTTTTTTAATAATTATATTCCCTCTTTTTGTCAAAGATGAAAGACTTGTAAAAAAACATAAGAAAGTTAGCAATCTTTTGATTGGAGAGTTTAAGAAAAAAACAACTCAGCTTGTTTCAATTTTTGCACCTGTATTTGCAATAAATAGCGGAATACTAATGTTTATAGTTCCTTTGTATATGAAGTCTGCTCTTGATTTAGATATTGCTCAGATAGGGTTGATCGCTGCAATATTTCCAACGGGAAAAGTGGTCGGAGCTTTTTTGGGTGGAGTAATGTCTGATATATGGGGTAGAAGAATTACCTTGTTTATTTTCATAATTATAACTGCTATATTTTCGGTAATGATGATATTTGCAAATACTTGGCAGATTTTAGCTATTTTTTATGGTATAATCGGCTTTGTACAAGGCGGATCATTTACAGCTTTTGCTGCAATGCTTATGGATATTACTAATCCAAGGGTTGGTGCAACTCAGTATTCCTTATTAACAAGCCTTGCAAATTTTGGTGAAATGGGCTCAGGAGGTATAAGTGGAACTTTAGTTGCGATGCTTGGTTTTAGCAGAGTATTTCTTTATTCTGCTTGGGCTCTTGGTCCCGCAATGCTGATTTTATATTTTATCAATCTCAAGAAGAGCAAAGGAATGACTGTATAAGAACTTGTTATTTTAAAAGCTCATAACGAAGCTTTGCGTCATGAATAATATTTATTGTTGATCCATCTTCATTATATAATATCAGTGTAGTTGCTTCAACTGGAAGCCCCTTTGGATAACAAATATCTTGATGCATATCACTATTAACCTTTCCACCAAGTTGGGTACTCATCCCATATGCTATATGTACTCCCCCGACTTTCTCATCTTCTAATACATTTCCTGTTACAACAGCTTTTGGATTACATCCTATTCCTAACTCAGCAATATTTCGATGGGACTCATCTTGGGAAAAAAAGACACGCATTTGTTCTGCTTTGTTTCCATCACCAATGACCTCATTGATTTTATTGTTTTTGATGATAAATTTCATTAATTCTTTCTTATACGCAACTGGCATAATTCCTTCTGTTTTGCTGTCTCCAAATTCATCGATTTCATCAGGAGCAGCTTCATAAGGTGCTTTGCAAGCTTCCCCACTGGGAAAATTAATTGATTGCCCAGGTTTTTTACATTCACCAGCATCTGCACCAGCTATGCGATTCCGCAAATCAATAACGAGGCGATCTCCTGTTGAAAAGAGAACCTCTGCACTATTTGCTTTATTTAAAAAACGTTCAAGAGAATACGCATAGTGCTGAACTTCAGTATAATTTGCTTGTAATGCAGTTTCTTCCATTCGTTTTTCAATCGTAGGCATACTTGCTGCACGTGTAATTGATCCGTTAGCTTTACAAAGTGGAATCAGCGATGATGTCATAGAGTATTCAGTCATTGCAAGCACCAAATGATATGTTTTCGCAAGTTCTAATATGGTCTTTGGAACTGGAGAATTATGACTACCTGTTGCATGGTACTCTTTTATATCAACTGAAAAATCATTTTCTTTCCCCATTTTTTTAAAAGTATGAAACCATTCATTTGCCATCTCTCTGCGTTCTTTCCAAGACGTATTATCAAGAATATTATCATGAGGGATATCGACCAGGAATAACACTTTTTCTCCAGATCTTGGAGCAAATACATCATTAAACATCTTAATTCTGTCTTCGATTTTCATTTTTTTCCCAATTTATGAAGAATGTAGCTCTGTATTAAAAAAATTTGCATTATGTATGGGAACTTTTTCATAGAAAATTGCTAATTTTTAATTTAAAATTGATACGTTATAGGATATTAGTCCACAAAACAATTACAAAACTCGTCCCCAGAACTAAATTTTAAGTAATTTATTACCCTAAAAAACGTTAGTAAATACAACCTTTTATTGTCTCTCCTTCGGCGGCTTGTCAAACTCTTTTTTCTCCTGTTAAATGGCCTTAAAAACACAAAATCGCAAAAGGGCTTCGGACTAAAAGTCCTAAATCCTACCCTCGTTCTAATTCATTAAAAAATACGGGTTCAAATCCCTTCCCCTGCACATTTTTCAATTACTGATAACTTGGATTAAAAGCTGATTATTGTTTTGGATGAGCTTCAAAGAACTCCCACATAAGATCAGTAGCTGATATTTCACAAGGTGGAAAAAACCTTGATCCAAACCACTCATGACCACCATTCACAACAGTATATAAAACAACCTCAGAGCCGTTAGTACCATTTGCATAAGTTCGTTTAATGATATTTCCACTTTCACTTGTTTCAATCTCAGGAATAGGATTACAATGATTATGTTCTACCCAAAAGGATACCGATTCATTAACTGAAAGAAAATACACATGAATGTCCATTTTAATATTGGTATTCCAAAGGCGAAGCGTACCATTAGTCCAGCCCCCCTCATAAGGAACTTTTCGATCCTGTAGACCATGGAAAACAACAACAGAAACTGGATGAGTAGGATCTGGGATAACATATTGAGTGGATTCAGTATACCATATTCCGCCAATGGAACCAGCGACAGGGGCAATAGCAGCGACAATATCTGATAGATCAGCACCAAGACGATAGGTCATCAAACCTCCACCAGAGATACCTGTGATATAGATTCTTGAAGAATTTATATTTAATGTTGATTTAAGAAGATTATTGAGAGTTCTAATGAATCCTACATCATCAATATCGCAAAAGTCCCAACAATTCCATATATGGCCCCAGAAATGAAGAGTGGGCATTAAAGTGTTAAAAAATAGTAAGATTCTTTCCAATAGTGGTGCCAAATGACCATTTGGATACACCACGATAAAACCTTCTTCATCTGCCTTTTTATCAAAATTTGTACATCCTTTTACTTCAAGCCAACAACCAGGATGACCATGTAATGCAATGACAACTGGTACTGATTCTGAACCATCATATGAGGGGGGAATGTGAATTTGATACAATCGAATACGTCCATCAAACATTATAAAATGAAAAGAATTGCGCAGAGTTATCTTTGATTCTACATCGGTATCAGCAATTTTTTTTGAAAAGCCCTGAACATCAAAACAACAGCCAAGAAGAAAGCCTATTATGATAATTGATAGTATTTCTTTCATATTCTTTCCTTTCTTTTTTTTAAAACGAATTAATAGTATAAAAAATATCTCTTCAAAAAAATATACATTTTAACAATTTAATTCTGTAAACATTATTATTTTATAAAAAATCGATTTTACAGGTAAATTCCAAATTCTGCACATAAACTAAGGTTCTCGCAGGCTTTGCACGTTCATTCAATTCTGCATTCAAATATGGATTTTTCGATACACAAGAGGTTCAAATCCCTTCCCCTGCCCCCCTATGGTTGCAACAGGAGAAAATCCATCATTTTTTGTTAATTTTTGGTAATATCGCACCTGTTGCTGCTTGATATTTTTTATAGGACTCTCCAAATCTTCTGATAAGATCTTCTTCCTCATAATGAATCATAACCGGTACATAAATTACCACAAAGATTGTTAAAATAAAAACTAAGAACCAAGAGTTAACAAAAAAAGCAAAAGCAATAAATATAGGAAATTCACCGAGAGTTTGCGGGTGACGAATATATCTGTATATTCCACCATACATTTTTGTTTGATCCGAAGGTTTATATGTTTCAGAACCAGCATCTTTTATACCTTTAAACATGATAATTAAACCTGGAATTATAATAGCGATAGATAGAACAATGCCCACCCAATGATTTGGATGAATTTTCCAATTTAGACTAGAGATAGGAAACCAAATCCACAGAAAGATGTTAATTGAAATGACAAATTCTAAACCACCAGCAATAATTCTGAATTGAGCACATTGTTTCCAAGATTTTTTACCTTTTTCTTTTTCTCTTTTTTTTGGAATGATACTCAATAAATAAAAATAACAGAATAAGACAATACTTATGATGAGACAGAAAAAATTAATCCATGGTAACATTTAAAAAAACTAATAAAAGCTTATATATGAATTTTTCGAAATAATTTTTATTTTAATTCTGTTGCAATAAATGTTTTCCAGCTTTTCAAATTTTTATTGATTGTTTTTCTTTAGTTTTTGATATTCTTTTTCCTCTAATTTTTCTGAATGTGGATCGATTATAAATACACCGATAAAATGAGCAAGTACTCCAATACCCCATCCAACTGCAGTAGGTATAACCCACGGGAATCCTTCACCTTCAGTTATCCAAAACCATTGTGCAAATAAAAAAGCGTTAACGAGAATGTAAATTATAAAATGTACATAAAACCCAATTTTTTCTTTTGCCTTCTTTTTTGCTTTTTTTCTTAATTCCTCATCTGAAACCATTAATTTCACCTCTAAATCAACAACAAATTTTTTTTATTAAATTTTTTCCTTTGTTATTAATAATCAGCAAATAAAGATAAATCAAGCATTTTTTACTAGTAAACTGATGTTCAGATCTCTTCCCCCTGCACTTTTTTATCATAAATAATTTACTGGTAAGTTCGTGCTCTCTTTCCAACGGGAGCATCCAGTTTCATTTAGAGCGTTTAATAACAATGTTCTTAAATTCGTGGGAAATGTCCTTGGCTTGGAGAGGCAATAATGAATAAAACACTTGTCGCCTATTTTTCGAAAGGTGGAGCTTCTGAAGAATATGCCAAGGTTATCGTGGAAACACTCACAGCAAACGGACTTGCAGTTGAAATTCGAAATCTTGCACATGACATCCCAGACGTCACAGTGTTTGACACCATTGTTCTCGGTACAGGTGTCAGAATGGGCTTGGTGTACCGTCGTTGGAAAAAAATCTTGAAGAACAAAACACTCCATAACAAACGCCTGTTCCTGTTTTTATCAAGCGGAACAGCGATAGAAAAACCAGACGAAGCTGTCGATAAATTTCTTCGACCATTGGTGCAAAAGTATAACCTAAAGCCTGAATCGCTTATTTCATTTCCTGGGAAAATTCCCGAGAAATGGGCAAAGTATGATGATAGTAAAAAAGTAACTATGAACCCTGATTTAGCTAAAAAATGGGCTGAGGAAATATCTATTCAAATAAAATGTTAGTTGATACATCATTTAGCTAATTTCTTGTAATCTTGAATTTAGTATTTTCTGGATTAATGACTTTGGTAAAGGTTCTTGAGATGAAAAATGAATAGTAGTACCTGATACATCATAACCTTGTAATTCTTTTTTCATTTTCTTTACAAGAGGTGGACTCATTGTATAGAATGACAAATGATTCTTTTGAGATGCAAAACCTACTAAATCTTTATTTACAGAAAACACACATATTTTATATGCGATTCTCTCCTTACAATTTGGTACTATTGAGTGGATAATATTCCTTAATCTTTGAAGAGATTGTTGTTCATCGATATTTAAACTAGTGAGATACTCGTCGATAGTTTCATAATTAATTGTTTCATAATTTTATTCTCCATATCTAACAGGTTTTATAACTATATATTATTTCATGTTAATAATGATTAAAGATTTAATTGCCCCTTGTGGGATGAATTGTGGGATTTGTAAGTTTCATTATCGTAAGAAAAACACTTGTTTGGGTTGTAGGAATTTAGATGAAAGTAACCCTATAACGCGTTTTAATTGTATTGTCAGGGAATGTGAAATCCTTAAAGATCGAAAGTGGAGATATTGTTCTGATAAATGTGAAAACTATCCTTGTAAAAGATTGAAAGCCTTTGATAAAAGATATAGCACAAAATATCATATGAGTATGATAGAAAATCTTGAATTTATTCGTGATAATGGAATAGATGAATGCCTAAAAAACCAAAAAGAAAAACATCAATGTTCTAAATGTGGTGGAGTAATTTGTGTTCATGATGGGAAATGTTATTCTTGTGGAAATCAAATCAAAATAAAAGGTGAATTTTAATGGATGAAAAAGTTGAAGAGTATATTGATAAACAACCCTCGCCTCAAAAAGAAATAATTCTGAAAGTTAGAGACATTTTTATTAAAACTCTAAGTAATAGCAATGAGCAATTTGCTTGGGGCGTTATGGTTTATGCAGGTGGAAAATTTTATATTGCTGCAATGAAAAATCGTGTGCATATAGGTTTTGCAATAACTGGTTTAAAAAAAGAAGAAATAGATATGTTTGAGGGAAGTGGAAAAACAATGAGGCATATTAAGATTCATTCAATGGAAGATGTTAAAGAAGAAAGACTTGTAAAATTAATAAATATGGTGGATAAAAAAGCTAATTGTCCGCCAGATTTTAAAGGATAAAAAATATTTTTGGTAGGGAAAAAATGAAAACATTTGAAAAATGTATAGATGTTTACAGAGAACAATTAAAAGAAGGTTCTATTCAGGTTGCATATAAGGGTTTAATTGAGTATATTATGAGTCTGAGAACATATTTTTGTAAAAATTATCCCAAGTTTCAGATTCCTAGTAATATCTATTTTGGATATATGGATATGACATATTTTTCTATTCTAACTGAGTCTTTAAGGCAGAAGAAATTGAAAATTGCCTTTGTTTTTAATTATGATACATTTGGTTTTGAAGTATGGCTTTCAGGTGTTAATAAAAAGGTTTTAGCAAAATATTGGGAGTTAATCGATGAAAAAAAATGGGATAAATATAAAATTGTCAAACCAGGTAAGTGTATTGATTTAGTTTTGGAGCATGTTTTAGATGGTAATCCTGATTTTAGTAATTTAGATGTTTTAACAAAAAGACTTGAAAAGGAAACAATAAGATTTATTGATGATGTTGAAGAGTTTTTATTAAAATATGATAAATAGTTATTATGGTGAAAAATTATGAGTGATATTGAAATTATAGATCTTACACCAGAAAATATTGCAGACTATGGTGTTTGTGGATATAAAGATATAGAAAAACATTTGGAATTAAGAAAAAAAATTGAATGGTTTAAGGAATACTATCCCAAAGGATTGAGAATAAAAGTAATTTTGTCAAAGATAGGCGGCTATCAGGGAATGCTTGAGTACATACCTGGGAAATATGCACATCGTCCTGTTGATGCAAAGGGATATATGTTTATACATTGTATTTTTGTCGGATTTAAAAAGGAGTTTAAAGGTAAAGGCTATGCTTCCTTATTAATCGATGAATGCATAAAAGATGCGAAAAAGAATAAAATGTTGGGAGTGGCTGTAGTTACAAGAAAAGGTCCATTTATGGCACATAATGACATATTTCTAAAGAAAGATTTTCAAATAGTTGATATTGCTAAGCCTGATTTCGACTTATTAGTAAAAAAGTTTGATGTAAATTCAAAAAATCCGAAGTTTAACTCAAATATGACAAATAGTTTAAAGAAATATCAAAAAGGATTATATGTTATTCGCTCACCACAATGCCCATATACAGAAAAAAATGTTAATGCCATCTTGGAATCTGCTAAAAATAAATTTAACTTAAAACCAAATCTTGTTGAATTGGAAGATTCAAATGCAGTTCAAGATACATCATGTGGATTTGGAACATTTAGTATAATCTATAATGGTGAAATTATCAGTCATCATCCTATTAGTAACACTAGATTTGAAAATATAATGAAAAAAAGGATGGATGAATAATTATGAGTTCATTTCAAGTTATTTATTTCTCAAGAAAAGGTAGTACAAAAAAAGTAGCTGATGCAATTGCATCTGAATTAAATGTAGAAGCAGAAGATGTAAACACCGCAGAATTAAAAAATGATTCCATGGTTTTTTTAGGTTCTGGTTGTTATGGTGGTAAACCTGGAAAACATATGACAAAGTTTATTGAAAACAATGACTTCAAATCTAGAAATGTTGCTTTATTTGGAGCATCTGGTGGAGGAGAAGGAAAAGAAACAGAATCTATGGAGACTATGTTGAAAGAAAAAGATTCAATTGTTAAAGGAAGATATTTTTGTCAGGGAAAAGCTTGGTTTGTTAATAAGGATAAACCAAGTAATGAAGACTTAGATGATGCAAAGAAGTTTGCAAAAAAATGAAAAAGTAATAATTTCATAAATAGAATTTAATGGATATAAGTCATGAAACAAAAAAATAAATTAAACACAAAAAATTCTGGGATTAACAAGCAAAAAACTATGATAAGTCTGAAGAGCAGTTTGAACCTGCATTTGAAATAATTTTAAAAAAAACTAAAAAGTATCTTAATAAAAACGATGTTTTACTTGATTTCGGATGTGCAATAGGTTCAAAAACATTTCAACTTGCTCCACATGTTAAAAAAGTGATATGTCATGATATTTCACCAAAAATGATAAAAGAGGCAGAAAATAAGGCAGAAGAACTTAAAATTAAAAATGCAAATTTTAGATCAGGAACAATATTTGATAAAGATCTATCAAATGTATCATATGATGTGATAGTATCATATGGTGTGCTTCATTTATTAAAGAATAATGAAAAAGTTATGAAGAGAATAAAAGTTTTGCTAAAACATGGTGGTTATTTTATTTCAACAACTGCATGTCTTAAAGAAAAGATGACTGTAAAAAGTAAAATTGTGTTTTCTCTTTATATGTTTGTAAAGAAAATTGGTTTATTTCCGCTCCGTCTGAATATGTATGAATGTTCTGATGTACTTAATATAGTGTCAAACGATTTTGAAATAATGGAATCTGAAAATTTGTTTCATGGTATTCATATGTGTTTTATTGTAGCGAAAAAGAAATAGGGTATAATATATGGTTAAATCTCTCTTAGTAGTATATTCATATCATCATAAGAATACAGAAAAGGTAGCAAAGGTAATAGCAAAAGTTCTTGATGCAAATATAAAAAGACCTGATGAGATAAATCCTGATATTTTGATAGATTATGATCTAGTGGGTTTTGGTTCAGGTATATATAGTTCAAATCATCATCAGTCCATTCTTGAATTATTAGATAAAATACAAAAAGTCAAGAACAAGAATGCTTTTGTATTTTCAACCTGTGGAGCACCAGGTTTTGCAGTTGATGGTGGACATGTCCAGGACTATTTGGAAAAGGTCCATAAGGCAGTCAAGCAAAAACTACGATTAAAAGGTTATAAAGTTGTTGATGAATTTATTTGTCCAGGTTGGAACACTAATAGTTTCCTTAAACTATTTGGGGGAATAAATAAGGGTAGACCTAATGCTGAAGACCTCAAACATGCAGAAGAATTTGCTACAAATTTACTGTAATACTTTTATATCTTACAGCTATATCTATCGTCTTGATTGATTGGAGATGGAGAGATAAAATAAATGCCTTTGTGTAAAAGATTAGAATTAAAGCACTCTGTAGAAATAAAAACAACACCTGAAGAGATATGGAATTTTTTAAAAAACCCTGAGAACTATACAACCTGGCATCCAAAAGATCATATAAAACTCATTTGGACAAAAGGTAAACCATTTGAGCTTGGATCAAAATTATATTCAGAACAACTAGTCTTTGGAAAAGTCCAGAAATATAACGGACAAATAAAAGAAATAATACCAAATAAAAAAGTTGTTTTCAAATTTAAATTCCCAGTTTCTCTAATCTCTCCAGAAATTGAATGGCGTATAGAACCAAAAGGATCAAACACAGTATTCACAGCAATATCCTACATAAGAGCAGGACATCTTTATAAAAAACTCTTTAAAAAAGGCATGAAATACCTAATTACTGAGCATAACAGACATGTTTCAGAAGAAGGAGAAAATCTGAAAAGCTTATTAGAAAAATAAAAACGATGTAAGTTTGATATATAAAAAAAAAAGGTTTACTGAGATAGAACTTGCTTAAATCAAACTCTGCTAAAAGTGTAACAGTTCACATGGAACTTCTCCTGTTGAGTTGTTCACAATCTACTAGACTCATTGACAGTTTTCCCTGTTTAAAGGACGAATTTGCTAGGTATCGCTCCAATATCTAATCATAATTTGTGATTATTAACCATTTTCCCCTTACAAACTGTCATCATAGACTTTTGATTGTTGATAGGATTTCTCCTTATTCTGCAGATAGCAACTTTGTTTTGTAACAATTAAAGAAATGTCTTTTGACAAATTCAGCGGATCTCCTGTTTCCCCATCCTAATTTTGCTCCAAGCCTTATGTATCATCCATACAATGCCATAGATTATCAACAGTAGTCCTGCCGTCATAAATACCTTTATTTCCATCGGGGCATTCTGACTCACGTTAGCGAGGGTAAAGATCAGTGTGACCCCGATCCATAACGAGACAATAGTTACATCAAATGCAGAAATCTTCCTTCGTTTGAGGGAATTCTGCTCCGATCTGATTGAAGCATCAGCAGATAGCGATACGTCTTTGCGCCATATACTAAAAGCAATTGCTCCATTGGAACATGCATTAGTACATTTGAGGCAACGGATGCAGTTTAGGCTACGCACTTCGCCGTAGGTCCTAAGTTCGCCCAGCACATCTACCTGCATATCACAAACCTGGTTACACTTTCCACAACCAATGCATTCATTACTCACTAACCGTATCTTGCCTACACCTACGCTGCTAAGAATCTTAAGCAGAGCACCAATAGGACACAGGTAGCGACACCAAGCCCGCCTGCCAAAGACAAAGAAGAGCACTGGGCCATATAAGATCAATGTTATTAATATGGAAATACCCGTCTGCTGGCCACCCCAAGGTTCAACATCAGCCAGTCGGAATGTAAACGTTGCTGGGAAACCTTTAAGCCAGTTTATTACCAAGGCACTATACACCTTCAGTGCTAGAGCAACAAAAGGGATGATCCCCAGGTATAAAAGTGTCCAACGAGGAATTTTAATCTTATGCTTGCCAATCCCCCAATCAGCTAGCTCTATATAACCGCCAAACCAACAAAGCCAACCACAGAAACCACGCCCAAGGAGCAAGGCCGAGGCGAACATCAACATCCAGAATATAAACCCAGCATTGATCACTCCCCGCGAGAGGCCAGAGAAGAGCGCCTCAATCCCGATGCTACCTACGACAGTAATGCCTAACACATACCAGGTAACAATATGCACAACCATCAACAATATTAAGATAACTCGGCTCAATATACGCAGTTTTTGTGTATTCATCTTACATCATTTTTTCTTTGTCCGATTTCGACTAACATTTTTCGGAAAAATATACTACTCCAAAATAACTATTTCTTTAAAAAACTAATAGTCTGAAAACCTATCAGGTATTGCTCCAACGGGCAGCTACACACAAATAAAAAAATAGACGATCTAAAAAATACAGTTTTTTTCTGTAGAGTAGTCATAACCCGCCAGGTCCGTAATAATTTGATAAAAAAATATTTCATTTGTTTAAAATATGTGGATAAAATTGAAAAACAAAATAACTTTAATAGAGTATATTCATTTCTTTTTTGTTTTTATGAAACAATATGAGAGAATTATTTCAGATGGTGTCATTGATTGGCTGCTAGAAGATGACAATCCTTCCGTTAAATACTTTACTCTTATTGATTTACTAGAAAAATCAGTAAATGAAAAAGATGTATTAATAGCTAAAGAGCAGATAATGAACACAGGTGTTGTACCAAAAATTCTCGAAAAACAAGAACCAGAGGGTTATTGGGGCATCCCAGAAAAATTCTATAGGAATAAATACAAAGGCACAGTTTGGACTCTCATCATTCTTGCAGAACTTTTTGCAGATGGAAACGATAAAAGAATCAAAAACGCCTGTGAATTTATATTAAATTATTCACAAGATAAACTAAGTGGTGGTTTTTCATACGATAGTACTAAAAAAGGAGGCGGTCTCCCAAGTGGAGTAATCCCTTGTCTTACAGGGAATATGGTTTGGTCTTTAATTCGTCTTGGATATCTGGATGACCCAAGGGTTCAAAAAGGAATTCAATGGATAACCAAATATCAACGTTTTGATGATGGCATGCAAGACTTGCCAAAAGATTGGCCATATAAATCGCATAAAGCTTGTTTTAGTAAACATTCATGTCATATGGGTGTAGTAAAGACTTTGAAAGCTCTTGCTGAAATACCAACAAATAAGAGAAGCTCTGATGTTAAAAATACGATTAATCAAGCTGTGGAATATCTTTTGATTCATCAAATCTATAAAAAAAGTCATGATCTTTCAAAAACATCAAAACCTGGTTGGCTCCGTCTTGGTTTTCCCCTTATGTATCAGACAAATATCCTAGAAATCCTTGATATTCTAACACGATTAGGAATAAAAGATGAAAGAATGAAGGATGCAATCGATATAATTGTTACTAAACAAGATAAACAGAAACGATGGATACTTGAAAATACATTTAATGGTAGATTCATTACAAATATTGAAACCAAGGGTAAACCTAGTAAATGGATAACTTTAAAATCTTTGACAGTTGTTAAAAATTATTCTAATTAAGAATTATTTAATATAGTATTAATTTTCATACTAAAAATCATTTTTTCTTTTTCAATCTATTTTGTATTTTCATACTCGTTAATTCTTTTAATGCATCCCGTGCAACCCATTTAGCTGTTTTTGAATCAATAGTTAGAATCTCCTTAGACAGCTCAATTGTTTTTCTGTTGAGCTGTAAATTTCTTTTGCCAATATTTCGTAAAGCCCAATTCACCGCCTTTCTAACATAGTTTCGTTCATCAATAGAGTGTTTTTTTATTAAGTGAAACAATTGTTCAAATTTTTGATCATTTGCTGTTTTATCATGGACTGAAAGACCAGCAATTAAAGCAAATGCCCCTCGTTTCACAAATTCTTCTTTTTGTTCAGCCCATTCATTCACTTTTATCCATGCAAGAGGAGATAAATCAAAAAGGCTTGTACATGCCTGGTCACAAATGTCCCACGAATCAAAATCTTTTGCCCATAAATCCATTTGCTTTGAGGTAACCTTGTTTGGATCATCAAGAAAACAAGCTAATAATCTTGCGTCATGTATTCCAGTTTTCTATAACTCTAGTGCAAGATCATGATTTTTTCCGATTTCTTTAGCAATTGTTCGTAATTTATAGATAGATATTCCTAGATTATTATTTGGATTAATTCCATACCGTGCCATCCCTTTTACAGATTCAGGATTTGATAATGATTTCAATATTGTCAGAACTTCCTTAGTATTCATGCAAATCATGAATAGAGTCACAGTCTTATAATGATATTATTTATTATCCTCCTTCTTTTTATTAGAAATTTTTACTGGTAAATTCACGTTCCCATCTTGATAGAGGTTCAAATCTCTTCCCCTTGTTTTTGAAATAACCTTCATGAAAAAGTGGGAAAGCAGTGACATGGTTTCTTAGTCTTATATTACTTGTTACCATACGATTGGGTTGAAGGAGGGAATACAACAAAAGATTATACTTACTAGCATCAATTTAGGAAGTTTTTTCTTCTTTTAATTGAAAACAATCATAAAAATGATAGTTTTATATACTATGACCGGACAAGCATTGAGTCGCTGAAATAAAAATCAAATCAGTTATACAACTTTGTCAGGATAACCTTTCCATTCGATAGCACCGAGTTGTTTGAGGAAATCCATTTGGTCATAGGTTACCCATCCTTCTGCAATATTGCCTTCAGCCAAGCGCCAGAATGCAGCAACCGAATAAAACAACTTTCTACCTGTAGGTGCTAATCCTTGATATTCCCCATTGTGCGTTGCTGTTTCTTGGAGACGAACACAAACTATGTCTCCTTCCGCGATTATATCTTCAATAGTCACGTGTAGATCGGGAAAAGCTCTTATTTCCCCTTCCAAAAATTGTTTATTAGCTTTCCATCCCTGTTTTTGTCGCCCATTCATGTGCAAAACAAAATCAGGCATCATTAATTCGTCCAGTAAAGCTAAGTTCTGCTTATTGATAGCATCAAACATCTTGCGAACAGCAGCCTTATTCTCTTCCAATGACATTGAACACTACCTCTCTGTTTACTATTAATCCTAACCATTTTAATAATGTTGTTATTATCGAATGGTCTTTCCATTCGTCGCATAAATTCACTCATTTTTTGTCCTATGCACTCCCAGATATTGGTAGTTATTATTTTATTAATACGAAGATAAAGAAAAGTTAGATACTACTTAATTTGCCTCCTATAGAATGAACTATCAAGAAAAGATACCTTAATATGATGAGCGAACAAGCATTGACACTGTTTTATCTCATGTTTTTGTGCGAAGAGATCCATTGGTTCAAATCCCTTCCCCTGCACATCATTATCATTTGTTTGGAGGGAGCTGTAACCCTGGGGATACATGTCCGCCCCCGACATTCCATTTTTATTTAACATATATAATTCCAACATTTTTACTAGTAAATATGAGTCCGAATCTTCATCCCCGCGTAAATATTTAACGTGGTTACAATTAGCATGGTTATTAATAGAAGAAAAATCAGATTCTCATCGTCTTCTATGAGAAATGTTCTTAGACTATGTTATTAAAGAACAAAAGGTTATGAAATAATAGATTTGAGTTGAAAACATATGGTAGAAGAAACAAAAAAAGTGAGAACAACTAACAAAAAAAGATCTGATGATAACGTGATATTTGTTGGAAAGAAACCTCCAATGAGCTATGTGCTTGCAGT
>SMTZ1_10001506_pt1 | contig 23416 bp, 21 predicted proteins | sample DeeMarSWOR136_30_FD_25667 | JGI IMG/M metagenome (IMG submission 25667) | reverse complement strand
AAGATTCTGCACGTTCTCCGGGAGGATGAGAAGGTGCGCAAGGAAGCGTTTTCGTGGGTGGAGCACGCAGACTGGATTCCCGCCGTACTCACAGGGAACACCGATCCGTTGATCATGCCGCGAAACCGTTGTGTAGCCGGGCACAAGGCCATGTGGCACGAGGAGTGGGGAGGTCTCCCCGGCGAGGAGTTTCTCATCAGGGTCGATCCCCTGCTCAAGGGGCTCCGCGAGCGGTTGTATACTGACACCGTTACCTCTGATCAGAGGGCGGGAGGGCTCACCAGGGAGTGGGCTGAGCGGCTGGGCCTTCCAGCGGGCATCGCCGTGGCGGTGGGAGCGTTCGATGCACACATGGGCGCTGTGGGGACGGAGATCAGGGAAAAGACCTTCGTGATGATTCTCGGCACCTCGGCCTGCGACATGGCCATCGCCTCCAGCGATGTGGTCGGTGATAAGCTCGTTGCGGGCATATGCGGACAGGTCGATGGTTCCATAGTCCCTGGCATGGTGGGCCTTGAAGCCGGACAGTCGTCCTTTGGTGACGTATACGCCTGGTTCAGGGAGGTGCTGCTCTGGCCTGTACGCAACGTGCTGCCGGGGCTGAAAACTTCCGACGGTGGGGCCCTCGGGAAGATCGCCAAAGAGATCGAGGACGCGGTGATCGACCGGCTCTCAGAGGAGGCAGCGAAGATCACACCGGAAGAATCGGGGCTAATTGCCCTGGACTGGCTCAACGGGAGGCGGACCCCCTACGCGGATCAGCTCCTCAAGGGCGCCATCGTGGGCATAAACCTCGGTACCGATGCGGTGAAGCTCTACAGGGCGCTTGTGGAGGCGACGGCGTTCGGTGCCAAGGCCATCGTTGAGCGCTTCCATGAGGAAGGGGTGGATATCGATCAGGTGGTTGCCTCGGGTGGCATACCGAAGAAATCACCCTTTGTCATGCAGGTGATGAGTGATGTGCTGAACGTGCCTGTCAGGGTCTCCGGCGCCGATCAGTCAGGGGCTTTGGGCGCAGCCATGTTTGCGACCGTGGCCGCCGGGCTTTACAGAGACGTGGGAGAGGCGCAGAATAGGATGGGAAGTGGGTTTCTCAAGACCTATAAACCCGACAGGAAGAACGCTGCAGTATACGGGAAGCTTTACGAGAAATACAAGGCCATAGGCACCGCGCTCGAGGATTTGCTTCGGAAATAGATTTAGTATGCCGGGGAAATACAAACTCCGAATATATGAGAGCGGTACACCTGGGAGCACGTCAATCAATTACACATGGATAGGCCGCTGATATATCGGTACCGGTGAAGGTACGAGACCGGTTTGTGCGTCTGCGAGGGGAGAGAAGCATGACGAAGAAGGAAAGACTGGCACGGTTGCGGGAGGAGGTCTACCGGGCAAACCTCGAGCTCGTAGAGAAGGGGCTTGTTATCTTCACCTTCGGCAATGCTTCGGGCATAGACCGTGAAAGCGGCACCGTGGCAATCAAACCGAGCGGTGTGGACTATGATCAGCTATCCCCAGAAAACATGGTGCTTCTCGACCTGCAGGGTAACATCCTAGAGGGGGATTACAACCCTTCATCGGACACGAAAACTCACCTCAGACTCTACAATGCCTTCACCGAGATCGGAGGTGTGGTCCACACCCATTCCAGGTTCGCCGCAGCCTGGGCCCAGGCCAAGCGGTCCCTACCCTGTCTCGGCACGACCCACGCCGACTACTTCTACGGCGAGGTGCCCTGCACCGACGTGATCTCCGACGATGCGATCGAACGGGACTACGAGGCCGAAACAGGCACCCTGATCGTGGACACCTTCACCAACAGGGATTACCGGTCCATGAAGGCGGTGCTCGTTGCCTGCCACGGGCCCTTCACCTGGGGCAGGGACGTGCAGGAGGCCGTGTTTATCAGCGCCATGCTCGAGGAGGCGGCCCGAATGGCCTATCTGTCAGTGACCCTCAACCCTGACGTCATGAACATCAAGCAGACCCTGCTTGACAAGCATTACCTGCGAAAGCACGGGAAGGATGCCTACTACGGGCAGAGCAGAGGCCGCAGCATCTAAAAAACAAGAAGTGCGGGGTCTACGATGAGGATTATCCCCAGCGCGAGCATGAGAGCCCCGCTTATAACCTTGAGCACCCTGCCGTGACGTTCCTGCACCTGATACCTTTTAAAGGTGAACAGAAAAACCAAAACCACGGCAAGAAGCGGTACCATGTAGGCAATGCAGTAGAGACCGAGGTACAGATACCGCATGCCCTGGGTGATACGCTGGTCCGAGAGGACTTTCGTGTACACTGCGGGCAGTCCCACGGTGCAGCCGAACTCCACCAGGTTCACGAAGAAGGCAAGGGAAACAGTTGCAGCCATAGAGAAATACAGGTTCGGGCTGTTCGCGACTCCTCTCATCTTTTTGAAGAGGTTCGGTTTCGCCCGCTCCGGTATCATCAGGGAAACTCCCCTTTTGAACATGAAGAGCTCTTTCAGGTTGATGAGGCCGATGACGATCACGGCGGCAGCAAAGAGGAGCGAGATGCGCTCGCGGTAGCCGAACAGGGTAAAGAGGTTCAGCCAGGCAATCATGAAAAACAGGTAGACTAGAGCCGATACGAGCACAAAGGTGATTCCCACTGCAAGGAGCCGTTTCCTGTCAGCCGTGTTCACGAGCAGGGTGAGCAGGAACATGAGCACCCACAGGGCGCAGGGATTGACACCGTCGACAAGTCCAACCGAGAGAGTGAACAGGGGGAGCGAAAGGGTCCGCCTGTCGAGCTCGTCCCACCGGTGCGGTCCCTGTATGGTAAGCTGACGCTCGATAAGCCCGACTACCTTCCTCCGGTACAGTTCCGTGTTTTTGAATCCCAACAGGTAGTCGGTACCAAATACCCAGACTGGAACACCCGGAGTCTTGATGTCAAGCTCCTCGTTCAGCTCCATGAACAATGCCTGGTTCTCTCGGTCCTTCATGATCTCGAGCTCGTGAAAGGTGATCTGGGGGTACTGTTCACGCAGTTCCTGCAGGTAGTGCCGGGCCGCCTTGCATTTACTGCAGGTGAGAGAGTAAAAGAGGTAGAGATCGTAGCTTTCCTCCTCTCCAGGCGACTCATGGACGGAGAGCAAGGTGACGGCGGCGACGAGGAGGAAAAGGATGACTCTCTTTGGGGTGATAGGTGTGTGTTTCACGACTGACTGACCTCGCTGTTTGTTTTTCCTTTTTCACCAGGGGAGAACCCGGTAGAGGGTTTCGTAATTCTGCATGCCTGTACTAGAGTATATGGCTTTTAGGTCGAACTATAAAGAAATCGCTTAACGGGTAGAATTTTTATTCACAACTAAAAAGGGGGAACTGCAGGTTCGTATCAGAGGTGAAGGCTGAAGTGATTCAATTCGTTGTAACAAAAAATCAAATTGATGTATAATGTTGGGCAATCGCCCAGTGATCACCATCTCTCATACAAAAGGAGCCAACAATGAAGGCCAAATTCGGCGTGGATTCGTTCATCTGGACTGAAAACTTCTCGGAGAAGGACCTGTGGATCATACCCAAGGCCAAGGAACTCGGGTTCGAAACGCTCGACATTGCCATTGCACACCCAGAGACCTTTCCAACGGCGAAGGTGAAGGATGAGGTGCAGAAAACGGGTATCGAGGTCGTTACGACCACGACCCTTAATGAAAAGACCAACCTCATTTCACCAAAACCGAAGATCAGGAAGAAGGGTATTGAGAGCCTGAAACTGGTTGTGGACATCAACTATGAGCTTGGCTCGTCCATACTGGGAGGCGTAAACTACGCTGCATGGGGATACCGCACGGGAAAACCCCGCACACAGAATGAGTGGGGCTGGTCGGTGGAGTGCATGAAGGAAGTCGCCTCCTATGCGAAAGGGAAGGGAAGTCTGAAGATCTGTGTCGAAGCGATCAACCGGTTCGAAACCCACTTTCTGAACATCGCCGAGGATGGCGTGAAGTACTGCAAGAACGTAGGAACAGGCAACATGGGGGTGCACCTCGACTGCTTCCACATGATCCGGGAGGAGCTGAGCTTCAAGGGGGCAGTGGAGACCTGCGGCAAGGAGTTTTTAGGATACGTTCACGTATGCGAGAGTAACCGCGGTATACCGGGAACGGGTCTGGTACCCTGGAAGGAGTTTTTTACAGCGGTCAAGAAGATCGGGTATGACGGACCCATGGTCATCGAGTCCTTTGACCCGAGCTTCGAGGAATTGAACGCCCTCTGCTCCATTTGGCGGAAGTTTGCGGATTCCGGCGAGGAACTTGCCGTGCAGGGGCTCAGGAATTTAAAGAAGATCGCTGCGGCAATATGAGGATGGAAAAAGACTTCGCATCGTATCGGGCATGCCGTAATAGGTGGTTCAAGATCAGGCGTGAACCAATCTTAAAGGAGTACGGACATGCCGATGGAAAAGTTCATCAACAGGCCCGAAGAAGTGGCCGGTCCCCCGTGTCACGACCTCTTCCTCAGCATGGTGTAGATGGCGAGCGCCACCACAATGATGAGCCCGTAGATGAGCTGGGTCCAGAAGCCAGTCAGACCGATGGCGATGATGCCTGCCTCAAGGGAGCCGATGATGAGTGTCCCGATGAAGGTGCCGAAGATCGTCCCCATACCCCCGAATACTGAGGTCCCCCCCACGAACACCGCGGCAAGGGTCCGCAGCAGGTATCCCTCTCCGAGGGTCGGCCAGAAGTAGGTGACCTCCAGGCTTGCGAGAATGCCCGAAAAGGCGGCGAAAAAGCCCATCATCATGAAAACGGTCATCTTCACCCGGTTGACCTTGATACCCATCATGCGGGCACTTTCAACGTTGTCGCCCACGAAAAGCACGTGGGATCCGAACCGGTGCCGGTTCAGAATGAACCATAAGATTACGGCAAGCACGAGCATCCAGATGGCCTGAGCGGGCAGGTCTCCCCCGATTCTTCCCACGAAAACCTTGTATAGAAAGGTATCCTTCACCGGCACCAGGGTGATGCCGAGGCCCTGGCCCGCCACGTTCACGAGACCCCGGAAGAAGAACTGCGTGCCGATGGTCGCGACGAGGGAAGGTATGCCCACCCGCACGACGATGAAACCGTTCAGCGCACCGGCGATGATTCCCGTGGCGAAGCAGAGCAGGGTCGCGATCCATATGTTCCCCTCGGTGATCTCGACGATCTTGGAGAATACCCAGGCGGAGAAACCGAGAATGGAGGGAAAGGAGAGGTCTATCTCACCTGAAACGACCACAAAGGTCATGGCGAGCGCCATGATTCCCGAGAAGGGAATGGTGGACATGAAGGAGTAGTAAATATCGAATTTGGTGAAGACCTGGAAGTTACCGATGAAGAATATGGCGAATATGCCGACTAGCACGCCCAGTATGCTGAACTCAAGCCGTATCTCTCTCATACGGGCAGTTTTCAACATGTCCCTTTCTCCAAACGCACCCGAGTAATTGAACCTGTTGCTGCTCTGCGAACACCCCCCCCTGAGAAAAGGGGGCAAGCCTGAGAAGAGGGGAACACCGCCTGAGAAAAGGCGAACATCCCCTGAGAAAAGGGGAACACCCCCCTGAGAAAAGGGGAACACCCCCCTGAGAAAAGGGGAACACCTCCCCACCTGAGAAAAGGGGGCAGGCCTGAGAATAGGGGGCTTACGCCCCCTCTTACAGTGTAATCAGTGAAGCTTTCCCGTTCTGGCGAGCTCGACCATCTTCTCCACCAGATCGTCCTGGCTTATGTCCCTCTTGAGGAACTCACCCGCAACTCTTCCCCGGTCGAGAATGACGAACCGGTCCGCCACAGGATACACATAGTAGATGTTGTGGCTGATGAAGATCGCTGATTTGCCCTGCTTCTTGATATCGAGTACAAAATCCAGGACCTTCCTTGTCTCCGAGAGGGAGAGGCCCATGGTGGGCTCATCGAGTATGATCAGCTCGGCATTGAAGTAGAGCGCCCGACCGATCGCTATTCCCTGCTTCTCACCTCCTGAGAGGGTACTTACCACTGAATCCGTGGTGATGGCCTTGGAGGTGAAGCCCATCTGCTCGCGCAGGATTCGCTCGGCCTCTGCCTTCTCCTCGTCAACCCTGAGGAACCCGAAGCGGTTCGTGATCTCACGCCCCATGAAGATGTTCCGCCACAGGGTTTGCAGTTCACCCAGAGCCCGCTCCTGGTATACTGTCTCGATGCCGAGCTCCCTGGACCTCCCAACGGAGTGTATGGTAATCCTCTTTCCCTTGAAGTATATCTCCCCGCTGTCGGGCTGATGAACACCTGTGATGAGCTTTATGAGTGTGGATTTTCCCGCGCCGTTGTCGCCCACCAGCCCGACGATCTCGTTGTCGGACACCTGAAAGTTGACATCCTTCAGCACCTCGACCTCGCCAAAGGATTTTTGGATGTTCACCATGTTGACGAGAACGGAAGAGCCGCTGTGCTGTGCCATGATCAGCGAATGCCTTTCTGTGCCAGAGGAGCGACGAAATCGATGTTGGTCTTGTCGATGAGCGCTGCTCCGGTATCGATGTGAAGCCCCGAGAAGCCGTACTTTTTAGAGAGGCACGCCTGCAGAATGGGCAGGTACCCCTGCAGCCAGGGCTGCTGATCGAGGACCACACCTACATAGCCTTTCTTGATGGCATCGACCGTTGCGGCGCTCAAGTCGAACCCGGCGATGTATATGTCGCCAGGCTTCTTTCTGGCACCGCGCATGTAGGTTTCGGCTGTTGCAGTGAGCGCGCCGTGGTCGGTGATGATGAGCTTAACATCGGGATTGGCGGAGACGTAACCCGCGAACACCGGCGTCCCGAGTGAGGCCTCGGCGTTGATGTCATCGGAGATCTCGAGATAATCGACCGTGACACCCATCTCCTTCAGCGCATCCACGCAGCCCTTGGAGCGGAGACCCCGCGTCTCCTGTGCGATGAGGCCCCACACCATGGCCCGGTCGCCGCGCTTCAATCCGGCCCTCTGGGCGGCACCCTTTGCGAGGTTCACACCGGAGGGGTAGAGCTCCTGGCCCACATACCCGAAACCGTCTGCCTTGTATTTCTCCTCAATGGCCGGCAGGCCTGTGTTGCCGCTCGTCACGATGATACCCTTGGCGCGCGCCTCATCGACGAGCGGGGCAAAGGCGGCGACGCCCGGATGGCCCATGATGCAGATGGCATCTGGCCTCCGTGCAACGGCGTCTTTGAACTGAGCGATCATCTTATCGGGATTCCATCCCGACCAAACGTACTCGACCTTGCAGCCCAGGTCCTTCTCGGCGGCAAGGGCGCCCCGGTACACGACCGACGCGAAGGGTCCTCCAGGATTACCGCCGGGGAAGAATACGATCCTGATTCCCTCGAAATGCTTTTCCTGAGCAAAGCTGAGCGAAGCGATGCTCAACGTCATAAGAACAGCGAGAAGAACGACGAACACTTTTCTTTTCATACCGAACCTCCTTCTTTGATCAATAGGCTTTTAACCGGTGCACACTGGCTCCTTGAAAAAGAAATCCACCTCCTTTTTTATGATGGATTCGACGATAAACCAGTACGTGTGAATAGGAACGAGCAGATACCCATGTGTATGAGACCACTCGCAGGAATTCATTACAACATGGCGGGTTTTCGCTGTCAAGCTCTTTATATGGGCAGGAATGAGAAGGGTACACACATAGGTACCCTTTCGGAGGTTACCCAGCTATCTTCCAGTGCTGTATATCATATAGAGGTATATTTTTACATGTGCGCAGTATGAGCATGGTGTCATGGCGGTGCGTGGGTATGTGGGGTGAAGGTTACTGATAGACAGGGCGCTGCACCTCGTAGCGTACTTTGTCCTCGTTGTAATCCATAACGAGGAAGGGAAGCCCGTGCTCCCCGGTGTTGAGAACCAGCGCCTTCCTGCGGTTGTTCACATCATCCAGGAGCTTGTTGACGGCATAGAACCGCTCGGCGTGCAGATCGCTACTGTTCAGCTTTGCAGTCAGAAAACCGAAGGAGGTGCCTGCTTCGTTTCCCCCTTCAGGGTCGGTTGTGTAGAGGACGAGCCGGGGATGGTCATTGACTTTGGCACCCCACATCTGGACGAACTGTTCATCCTTATAGGTGATGAATCCGGAGTTCACGATACGTGCAAGGCCGTTCTCTCCGAGCCCGAGCACGACGATACCGCCGCCATAATTCTGGCCCCCGACTTCACAGATGATCTCTGCACTACCGTCGCCGTTGAGATCGTAGGTCACGAGTTTTTTCACAGGCAGGGGGTAGGCGTAGGAAATCCGCTCATGGATCGAGAAACGTCCGCGGTCAGTTTCAAAGGTGGCTGCATGTATAAAGTAGGTGGCAGTGCCGTCATTTTCCGGTACTCTGTTTTTTTTCAGGTAGATGAGGTAACTGCTCTTCCCATCGAGGCTCCCCAGTGAGAGAAGGGGGGAGTCGGTTTTGTACAGAAAGCGGAGTGCACTGCGCTTGTGGTCAAGGGTGTAGATGTGAGAAAAGGTTTTACCATTTACGACGATGAGTGGAAAATCCAGCCAATCACCAGTGAATACCTCGATGCTGCTGACATCAGTGATCCGCGCCTCCATCCGGTAGGCCTCATGGTACGAAGATTTTTCATTTCCCGATGTCACCACTTCATAACCGGTGAGTTCCCTTGAGCGTGTTCGCTCCTCTGCTCCCAGGAAGATGATCTCCGGCACGCCGTTACCGTCCAGGTCCCCCGAGGTAACGAGAGATTGCGGCTCATCGATGCTCCCTATCATGTCTAATCTCGGTAGCTCCGGCCCGAAGGAAACATCCTTTTCAAAGGGGATCGGCTCCTGAATGGGCGGGACTTCAATCTTCTCGGTTTTTGCCAAGGCTTCCTTCTTCCCGAGGTAGTGACCGAACATCCACCCCTCGATACCGCTCTTGTCGAGCCTGATCCTGTACCAGTAATTTTGCATGCCCTGTATGGTGACCAGGTTGTCGTCACGTTCGAGAATGGTGACCGGTGTTCCCCGGTTTACCTTAGTGAGAATGCGATATTCAAGGCTTGGTCCAGTACGCACCCGCACGAAATCACCGGTTACCTCCGCCTTGTCGTTTTGCCCGAGAACACCGCCTGGAAGAACAACGAGCTCCTGGGTCCAGGAGATGCCGCTGGCCAGGAGGAGTGCAACTGCAAGTATGGTAAGGAACTCCAGTCTTTTCATACTCCTATATCCCTTGCATAAAAAAGTGGCTACTATTATCCTTATCGTATTAATTTGAAGTTGAGGTAAGAGGAAAAGGGAGCGATGCGTGGACAACGTAATCATTGACAAGGAATGTTGCAAGGGCTGCGAGCTCTGTATCGAGGCCTGTCCGCACGGCGTGCTTGCCATGTCCGATGATTTCAACATATCAGGCTACCACTACAGCGTCTACAGGAACAAAGAGGATTGCACCAAGTGCACCTTCTGTGGTATCATGTGTCCGGATGTCTGTATCGAGGTGTATAGATAGGTAGAAAGCCCGAGAATGGGAGAACCAAATGGCTGATCGATTGCTCATGAGGGGGAATGAGGCGCTCTGTGAGGGAGCAATCATCGCAGGATGCCGTTACTACTTCGGCTACCCCATCACCCCTCAGAACGAGGTTCCCGCCTATATGTCATGGCGTATGCCCGAGGTGGGTGGTGTTTTTCTCCAGGCCGAAAGCGAGATCGGCTCCATCAACATGGTCTGGGGCGCGAGCCTTGCAGGCAAGAGGGTCATGACCTCGTCCTCCTCCCCCGGCATCAGTCTCATGCAGGAGGGGATTTCCTACCTGGCAGCCGCACAGCTTCCATCGGTTATCGTCAACATGGTGCGGGGTGGTCCCGGACTCGGGAACATTGCAGCGGCGCAGTCCGATTACTTCCAGGCTGTCAAGGGTGGTGGACACGGGGATTACCGGACCATTGTGCTCGCACCGGCTACTGTAGAGGAGCTCACCCATCTGATGGTCGAAGCCTTCGATCTGGCCGACCTGTACAGAACACCGGTCATCGTGCTCGGTGACGCTGCGCTCGGTCAGATAACCGAGGCGCTCACCCTTCCAGAACCTTCAACGCGCAGGTTGCCCGAGAAGGACTGGATCCTCGACGGCTGCAAGGGGAGGGAACCGCGCACAATCATGAGCCTCCGCCTGTACCCCCAGCGCGCGCTCGAAGAGCTCAACATGGAGTTGAAGAAGAAGTATGATGAAATAGAGAAGAAGGAACAGAGGTACGAGTCCTATGAACTAGATGATGCCGAGATCGTTCTGGTGTCCTTTGGCATGGCATCGAGGATAGCAAAAGCCTCTCTCCTTCGAGCTCGGGAGGAGGGCATGAAGATCGGTCTCATCCGTCCGATCACGCTCTGGCCCTTCCCGAGCGACATCATTTCCACACTGGCACAGAAGGAACGGGTAAGGGGATTCATCGATGTGGAGATGAACCTGGGTCAGATGGTGGAGGATGTCCGCCTCGCCGTAAACGGGAGAAAGGATGTTGCATTCTACGGGAGAACGGCGGGTATGATTCCCGAGGAGGATGAGCTGTTTCAGAAGATTGTGGAGGTCGACCGGAAAAAGTCATAGGTCGACCCTGTCGATTGGGAGGTCGGATGATGAAGGCTGAAACGGTGAACGCAAAGACCATGAAAGCTGTGTACACGCATCCTGAGTCGCTGAAACGGGTCAGGATGCATTACTGCCCGGGGTGCGGCCACGGTATTATTCACAAAGTGCTTGCCCAGTGCATCGACGAACTTGCCATTCGCGAGGAGACCATCATCGTCGCACCCGTTGGCTGCTCGGTTCTGATCTACAACTACTACAACTGTGACGGCGCAGAGTCTGCCCATGGAAGGGCACAGGCGGTCTCTACGGGTCTGAAGAGAGCGTTACCCGACAGGACGATCATCTGTTACCAGGGTGACGGTGACCTCGCGGCAATCGGAACCGCCGAATCCCTCCATGCCGCCAACAGGGGGGAGAACTTTACAGTTATCTTTGTGAACAATGCCGTCTACGGCATGACCGGAGGGCAGATGGCACCCACCACACTGGTGGGCCAGCGAACCACCACATCACCATTCGGCAGGGATGCGGGCACTACAGGGGAGCCACTCAGGTGGTGCGAACTCCTGACCCAGATGTCCGGTCCTACCTATATCGAGCGGGTTTCGGTCCACGATGTAAAGCACGTGATGCGGACCAAAAAGGCCATCAAGAAGGGCATCGAGTATCAGCGCAAGGGTCTCGGGTACAGTTTCATCGAGGTACTCTCAATGTGCCCCACCAACTGGGGCATGACACCGATCCAGGCTTCTGGGTGGATCAAGGAGCACATGGTACCATGCTTTCCGCTCGATGTATTCAGGGACCGCGGCGATGAAAAAGAGGCGGGGAAATGACGGAAAAGATGCTCATCGCCGGATTTGGCGGTCAGGGAGTGATCCTTGCGGGGAAGCTCATCGCCTATGCCGGGATGCTCGAGGGCAGGAATGTATCCCACATACCCTCCTACGGTGTCGAGATGCGGGGCGGTACGGCGAACTGTCATGTGACCCTATCCGACCGAGAGGTGGCATCGCCCTTCGTTCCCCACCCCACCACGCTCATTGTCATGAACAAACCTTCCCTCGACAAGTTCGAGGAGAGCGTCATCCCGGGCGGGAATCTCTTTATCAACAGCTCGCTCATAGATCGCCCTTCGGAGCGTGAAGACGTGAAGGTCTACTACGTGCCTGCCAACAACCTGGCCGAGGAGGCGGGAACAGGGAAGGCGACCAATATGGCCATGCTCGGTGCCCTCATTGCTGTGACCGGAATCGTGTCCATGGAGAGTCTAGAGCGGTCACTCCCAGAGGTGGTCTCAAAGAGGAACATCAAGTACAACGAGATCAACATTCGGGCCATGAATATGGGATACGAGTATATCAGGAATGGAGATTCGGGCTGAATTCTGGATCAAAATGAGGCGTTGACGTTGAGATAGCCTGTCACCAGTGGCCTTACCTCGCTTACCACGTTGAAATCGACCTTGAATTTCCAGTTTATCCCGAGGGTGTAGAAGCCCACATAGGGTGACACATACACCCCGAACTCCTCAACACTCGTCGTCTTCACGGTCACCTCCGTACCGAGGGCGTATTTCCTGGTTTGCGGCGCATAGTTGAGGTTGAAGTTGAAGTCGATGTCGTTCGTTTCGGTCGTGGGCTCATAGTTCCGGGTAACATAGTTGTAGTGGTATTGAGGCCGGGCAAAGATTGAGGGGATGAAGTTCCAGTTGCCCACACTGAAGCGTTGCTCCAACAGGAAGTAGAAGTTGTCGAAATCAAGCACATCACTGCTGGTGAGAGTCAGGTTTCCAGTGGTGAGGTAGAAGCCTATTTTCTCGCCTATGTATTTGAACTGAAGCCCCGCCCTCCACTCCATGTCCGATTCGCCCAGAAATGTATTGAAGATGATCGAGTTCGTGTCAAGATTGAACTCCAGGTCAAAGGAGTTGAGGTACCCGACTCCATATCGCTGGTAGGTGTACACTTTCCCACCGTACCGCTCGTCGATGGTCCGCACTCCCAGTATAAGCCCTGTACCGATCAGGGGGAGGTATCCGTTGTACTCGAATTCGCTTTCCGGGTGATAGAGATGGCCGATGTAGTAATCGCCCTCGCCTATGACACCGTAGTAACCGGTCCAGTAGGTGATGTCCACAACCCTGAAGAGCCGGTTGATCGTCGCCTGTGCCCCGTCGAAGATGAGTGAGGGTGAGCTGTCAGTTTCAAGCGTCGGGTTCAAATACTCGAAGGCGACTTTCCCCTGGTACTTGTACCCTCCTTGGAAGGAGAGGTCGAACTGGCCCCTGGTGCGCAGATCGCCTTCCTGGGAAAAGAAGGTGGCCAGGTCCATTTCAGGAACGAAGACATTGGCAGTGAAGGCTCCTGGCGCTATCAGGGTGAATATGATTATGAAGAGCAATAATCTGGTACGACCTTGCATGGCTCCCCCTCAAAAGCGGCGGTGTGAACGCTGCCTAGACTGCTGAGGCTTCTCTTTCTTATGTCGGCTGGATTGGAGAAAAAACGAGTGTTTTATAAGGGGAGTTACTTGGTGAAGATCGTTTTGAAGAGGTTGCCTATGGAGTCCTCGAGTCCTGAGGTGAAGGCGAACCGGTTGAACTTGTTGAGGATTTTCGATTTCAGGGCCGTACCCTCTTCCATGGAGCGCCTGAACTCCTCGAGAAGAAGGCGGTAGGTTGTGTTCTCTGGGTCGTAGTTCGTTGCCTCCTCGAGAAAGAACTCAGCCCGCGCGCTTTTGCCCACATAGTAATTGCAGATTGCCAGGTATATGCAGACGGCGCCGAGCCGCTTGTCGTCTTCAATCAGGTTGTAGGCATCGAGCAGGTACTGAATGGCGGCGTCCCACATTTTCAACTGATAAAAGGCGTAACCCGCATCGAAGAAGTACTTGCCGTTTCCATCGTCGCGCTTAGTGGCCTCAACCAGATGCGGTACCGCCTCCCGGTACTCTCCGCCACCGCAGAAGGCGAGGCCGAGAAGGTTGTAGAGGGCGGGACTCTGCGAGTAGTGCAGTGCCCGCTCGAAATTGTCGATTGCATCTACGTAGCGCCCTTCGTTGAAGAAGGTGATGCCGCGGTACATGAACTCCTTGGCATCGGCAGATATGTCATCGGCCGGAGCCTTCCTCCTCGGCTTTTTCCCCTGCGCCCCCTCTTCGATATACGCGCCGCCTGTAAGCGCCTGATAGGCCTCGTTGATCTCCTTGAACTTCTCTTCGGCCAGATCGGCAAGTGGATTTCCCTGATGCTTGTCAGGATGATACCTGGCGGCGAGCTTCCGGTAGGCTCTAATGATATCCTGCTTCGATGCCGTGCGGTCGAGGCCCAGAATATTGTAATAGTCCTTTTCCACCCTCGTGCCCTGTACCATTTCATCTTTATTTACGGTACACTTGATATAGTAATTGAGCCCGGGCAAGTGGTACAGTTTAAATTCTATCGGCTTTATATTAAAAAATCAACCCCAGGCATCCTCTGAAATGTATCTTTGTGCGACGCGGTTTCGACCGATAATGAAGGCAGAAATCAGGAGCCATAGGTTCAGCGGATACTGGGTGCATGTTTCCGCCACACGGAGGAATCAGTGAGAAGGTTTTCCGTCTTATCCACGCTCATCATGGTTACACTCAGTCTCGTGATTGGGGACAGCCTCATTGCTCAGGATGTCACGGAAGAGGTTAGCGCACCGGTCGAGAAGCAGCTCCTGTCCGATGCCATGGGCTTCCTCGGGATACACATCGGCATGAACCGCGAACAGGTACTGAGGAATGCTGAGTCAAACGACCTGATCACGGTTCCTAAAAATCGGGACGTGGATTTCTTTCCTGTGGAGGAACGGGAGATTCTCACCCTGAGCGTTAAACCGGAGATTCCCTTCATCTACCTGCAGTTCTTCGATGATGTGCTCTATGCTATAACGGTCATTTTCGATGAGCGCTACATGGATTACTACACCCTGAGCGACTCCCTGCAGAAGAAGTACGGAGAGTACACATCGCTTACGCCGCAGTGGCGGCAGTGGAAACTGGACCGGGTAACCGTGAAGGTCGAGAAACCAGCGGTTGTTAAATACATCGCTTTGAAGGATTTTTTAGAGGCAGCCTCTTTCGACGGCAGAGCCCCGGGCCTGGATATGGAAAAAAGGGAGTTGCTTCTCGGGGGGCTGTAGAAAAGCAAGGAAAGGGGCAGCTTTAGGTGTACCCTTCAGGGGAGACTTCTCAGTTCTATGGCCATGTTCTTCAGTGTACTGGTCGTACGGGGCGAGAAGGCACTGTTCTTGAGGATGAAGACCGTGTTGTTCTGAAAAAGCGGCTCATCCTCAATGGGGAGCGAGGTGGTCTTGAGCGTCTCCCCCCATATTGCGGTGCCCGGTATGGGGGAGAAATATGAGATGTGCGGAGCCCCTCCAGAGCGGTACACGAACTGTATGGTTCTCTCCACGTCCCGCGGCATCTGTCCGGGCAGACCGAGCATGACATAGGTCCCCAGGTCCGCCCTGTCGTAACCCGCCTCTCTGAAACATGCCACAGCCCTGCGGTAGTCCTCGTTTCCCGTTTTGTTTCCCGTGCGGGCCTGGAGCTCAGGGTCCGCGGTTTCCAGTCCTAGGCGGATTGTCCGAACACCTGCTTCATGGCACAGGCGGGCAATACCGGCGCTGACGTACCGGGTGTGTATGCCGTTCGGGAGATGGATGGAAAACTTCATGCCCCGGTCGAGGATGCCACGCAGGAGGGGCATGAAATGGTTTTTGGAATCGACGAGCAGGGCATCGTCGTAGAAGGCGACGTTTCGGGTGCCCATGGTCATGCTGTAGCGACCCAGCTCCAGGAGAACTGATTCGCTGTTCCTTCGGTCGAATCGCAGGTTCAGGATATGGGAAGCGCAGTAGGTGCAGGAAAAGGGGCAGCCCTTTCCCGTGAGCACGGCAAAAAAACGTCTTGCCCTGCCGAGCTCGTGAGCCGGACAGGGGTACCGGGAGAAGGACGTGATGGAATCTCTGGCTATCAGGCTCTTTCCTGTCACCTCCTCTATGAGAGGGATGAGTCTCTGCAGGTCGTCACTCCCGTACACGATGTCCGCACCTGAATTGCGCTCGGCATGGGTTCTGCAGAGCATGGCATAGATCCCACCCAGAACCACAGGTATGCGGTGTCCGAAGTGCTGCCGTACGAGCTCTATGGCACGGATTGCGCCTGGATACCAGTACGTCATCATCGACGTGACCAGCACCACATCGGGTCTCGATTGCTGTGACAACAGGCGCTGAAATTCCTCTTCGCTCATGCCGTAGCGTGCGAAGTCCCGCTCCACCCATTCCAGGCAAGAGGGTGTTTTCATTGCCATTCGTCTGTACTTGGAACACCCGTTTTCCCTGGGTCTGGGATTGTGCTCCTCAGTGCTGAACACACAGTCGATACATGACAGCCGGGCACCTGCCATTTTAAGAACTGCAGCGACGTAGAACAGACCTAAGGGCTCGGCCCATAGATTGTAGGCGGCAAAGTCGGTTATCCAGGGATTTATCAGAAGGACTGAAACTGGTGTGCCCATGGTTCCCCCATAATGTATCGAAATGATAAGAAAATGTTAAATATTATTAACCTTTACGTGCTCGACGTTTCCGAAATATAGTTTTACCTTATAGGCAGGTAATATGAAAAGGACAGGTATGGAAAATAATAGAAAAAGCTATATCATGGATATGGATGGCGTGATCTACGCCGAGGACGTGCTCATTGATGGAGCAAAGGATTTTATCGAAGTCCTCACAAAACGGGGGAACAAGTTTCTCTTTCTGACCAACAATTCACGGCAGACCCCGCTCGATCTGAGCAAAAAGCTCGCAATGCTCGGTATCGAGGTACCACCGAAGCGTATATTCACCTCGGCCATCGCCACGGCCATGTTTCTCAACCGCCAGAAACCGCGTGGCTCCGCATATGTCATCGGGGATATGGGCCTGTACAACGCGCTCCATGATGTGGGATACAACATAACGGAGTTTCATCCAGACTACGTGGTGGTGGGTGAGACGAGGACCTACTCCTACGAGGTGATCGAGAAGGCATGCAATTTCATACTCCAGGGGGCCCGGTTCATCGGCACCAATCCGGACCCTACGGGACCGAAGGAGCTTGGCATTGCACCGGCCGCAGGCGCGCTGGCAGCCCCCATCGAAAAAGCAACTGGTGTCAAACCCTATTTCATCGGGAAACCCAACCCTCTCATGATGCGTACGGCATTGCAGAAGCTCGGCTCCCATTCTGAAAATACGGTCATGATCGGTGACCGTATGAACACCGATGTGGTGGCCGGTATCGAAACTGGTCTCGAGACTATTCTCGTGCTCACCGGTGTGACGAGCAGGGATGAAGTGAAGCGTTACCCCTACCAACCTAGCAGGATTTGCACCTCGATCAGGGAGGTGCTCGAGCAGGATTTCTTCATGAAGAAGCGGTCGGCCCAGCCCCTTCACGGCTCACAGAGATGAGCGCGAAGGTATCCGGGGGAAGGTTTGTTCCGCCTTCACCAGGTCACCGGGCGTGTCGATTTCGACCCATTCCGCATGATTGATCTCACACACGTAGAGGGGCGTCTCCCCCACATGCTCCGCGATGATTCTGTCAAAAAGAACATCGACTTGTCCGTTCTGCACGGACTGGCTGAGCCACCTGGAAAGCCCCCTGCCATATGAGGGCTGAATAATGAGCAGACCGCTCGACATATACCGCGCCTTTCCAGGGCTGGTGCCTCGCTTCTGAAGCACCTTCAGCGTGAGGATACGCATGTCCGAGTCGGTCTCGATCAGTATCTCATTCCTGCTACCATCGTACTTGCCGGCAAGGTAGCAGGATCTACCCCCTGCCAGATCGAGTGCCCTCCTGAGGGTCAGTGATCGGAAGAATATGTCCCCTTCTATGATGAGCGCACCTTCTTCAACCTCGCGGCGTGCAAGCCAGAGAGAGTACATGTCGTTGGTTTTCCGGTACAGCTCGTTTTCGATGTAGCGTATCCGCACATCTTCGAAGCGATTACCCACGGTCCGGCGGATAAAGGATGAGAGATACCCCACGACGATAGTGCATGTTCCTATGCCCACTGACGACAGATTGTTGAGAGCGTTGTACAGAATGGGTACACCGTTCACCTCGGTCAGACATTTCGGGGCCCCGTTAGTCAAAGGCTTGAGCCTCAGCCCAAGTCCCGCTGCAAGGATGACAGCCCTTTCGATCATTGATAGAACACCCCCTCAAGATTCTTTGCACTATACCATGAGGTGCATGGTTATGGCAACTCTTTCAAACACCATGACACGTAGCCTGCACATGGAGAGGCCCTAACCCCTGACGCATCTTTTGCCATCCACCCCTGACAGGGGACTCCCGAGCAATTTGGTTGCTCTGATCCTGGTATAAGGGTATCATATTCGTGGATAGGTCTTGTTATGAAGACACTGAAATGGTACATCCTCCGGGAGTTCATACCGCCCTATATCGGCGGTATGGCTTTCTTTACCACCCTGCTCCTGCTCGAGCGAGTCATGAGTTTCGTGAGCCTCGTCGCCAACGGATACGCCGATATCATCGATCTCATGGTACTCATATTCTACTCCATACCTCCGACTCTCGCGCTCACTATGCCCATGTCCACGCTCGTTGGAGCGCTCGTCGCGGTTGGCCGTCTTTCCCATGATAGTGAAATCACTGCCATGCGGGCCAGCGGTATACGGCTTGGCTCGATTTTTCTCTCCCTGTATCTGGGCGGATTCGTGATCGGAGTGCTCAGTTTCTGGCTCACCGACCGGTTGGTACCGGTCGGTAATATCAAGTTTCGAACGCTCTTTCAGCAGCTCACCATAGCACGGCCCGACGTGGGCATCGACAGCCTGAGCATCAACAAGATAGAGGAGGGTGTCACCATGGTGGTTGAGCGTGTGGATGAAAAAACCGGCGACCTCCTGGGAATCACGATATTCAAGGCCGATGAAGAAACAGACACGCGAACCATATCAGCTGCTCGGGGGTGGTTCGTGAAAAGCGGGGAGTCCCAAACTCACATTACCCTTAGGTTGGAAAAAGGAGCCGTGTACGATGAGGGCGGTCCAGAGGATGACTATTTCGGGAGTACGGTATTCAGCACTCTCGATCTGAATATTCCTGTCCAGAGCGGTGATATCAAGCAGATCGTAAAGACACCGCGGGACATGAGTATGGCTGAGCTGTGGGAACACTTGGCCGAATTAGAGCAGGGTTCGCAGACCTACAACACCCATATGATGGAGTTTCACAAGCGGATAGCCATACCCTTTGCCTGCATACTGTTCATATTCCTCGGCACCCCCTTTGCCATAACCACGGGGAGAAGCGGACGGGGACTGGGGCTCGGCATCGGTGTTGTCATCATCTTCATGTACTATATTTTACTCCTCTCTCTGGAACCGATGGGACGCTCAGGCGTCATCTCTCCCGCGCTGGTGATGTGGATTCCAAACATACTCTTCCTCATTGCCGGTGTGTTCAACATACTGAGAAAGGGTCGCGTATGAAGCTTTTCCCCGGCAGGACCTACTCTCTGTTCATTATCAGGGAATTCGTCAAGGTGTTTCTCATATGTGTTGTCTTCATAGTCGGGCTCTCCTTCATCGTGAGGACTCTGCAGAGGTCTCAGTCCTTCAAGACCTTCTCCTTTTTCCAGATAATAATGTTCCGCGTCATAGAAACACCGGAGATCATCCTAAGGGAGGCACTGCTCGCATCGTGCATGTTTGCATCGGTGTACACCATGGGCATACTCACCAAGAACAGGGAGATTCTCGCCCTGCGAAGCTGCGGGGTGAGCGTGTATAAAATTATCTCCCCACTCATCGCAATCGGCTTAGTCGTTGCCGGAGGATCCCTGCTCTTCGAGGACACCGTGGTGATCAGGAGTCTGGAGTTCAAAGAACGGTACATTGCCGCCCTCCTGGGTGAGGAGGTGGGTTCCTATGTGAGAGATCGTCATAACATCGTGGTCTTCGGGGAGAATGGTGTCATTTTCAAGATCGATCACTTCGCAGCCCAGCCACAGGAGATGACGGGTGTCATCGTCATTCAGAAAAATCCATCGGGCGGCATCAGGTACAGGCTGGACGCGGAAAAGGCCAAGTGGGATGGAGAGCGGTGGGTTTTTCAGAATGTGGCGAGGAGGGTCTTTTATGACGACGGCCGAGTAGAGGAAGAGAAGCGTTTCGAGGTCCTTCCAACGAAGATTCGCGACAATCCGGAACACTTTGGCAGCGATCGCAGAAGTATCAAGAACATGACGCTCAGGGACGGACACAAATACCTGTGGACAATCAGGAGGATGGGACTCGAGTACGAGAAACCCCTGACCGAGTATCACCGGAAGATTGCAAATTCAGCTACACTTCTACTGGTGATCATGATAGGTCTCTGCCTGGGAAGCATGCCCTTCAAGAACGCACTGGTCATCAGCTTCGGCATGACGCTCATTACCGTGCTCGCCTTCTTCTTCATCATAGAGATTGGAAAAACCTTCGGCAGCACCGGCAGGATCCCTCCGGTCCTTGGCGGATGGCTCGGAAACATAGTATTTTCTATTGTGGCTATCTTACTGCTCAGACGGGTCAGAGTCTAGACGTACACCACCATCCAGACGGTAGTTTCGACGCAGTATGGAAAAGGACAAGATCATCATCAGGGGTGCTCGTGCGCACAACCTCAAATCCATTGATGTGGAGCTTCCCCGTAACAGGCTCATAGTCATAACTGGTCTTTCGGGTTCCGGGAAGTCATCACTTGCCTTCGACACCATTTACGCTGAGGGACAGCGACGGTATGTGGAGTCACTTTCTGCGTATGCACGGCAGTTCCTGGGGCTGATGGAGAAGCCGGACCTGGACTATATCGAGGGGCTCTCGCCGGCGATCAGCATCGAGCAGCGGCGTGCGGGGCGCAATCCGCGTTCTACGGTTGGCACGATTACGGAGATATACGACTACCTCAGGCTTCTGTTCGCGCGTGTGGGCATCCCCTTCTGCCACAACTGCGGTCGGCAGATTAAAAGTCAGACCGTAGACCAGATCGTGGACCGTATCATGACCTACCGTACCGGTGAGCGGTTGGTCCTGTTTGCACCGCTGGTGCGTGGCCGCAAGGGGGAGTTCAGAAAGGTATTCGATGATGCCTCACGCAGCGGGTTCGTGCGGGTCCGTGTGGACGGTCAGATGATGCGTGTCGAACAAGCACTGGAGCTGCGCCTCGACAAGCAGCGACGTCACAGTATTGACATTATCGTCGACCGCATCGTGCTCAAGGGAGAGAGCCGGAAGCGAATCGCCGAATCCGTGGAAACGGCAAGCGCTCTGACTGAGGATCTGGTTGGGGTCATCAGGGAGGACGGTGAGGAGGAGCTCTTTTCGAAGAAGCTCGCCTGTGTTCACTGCGGGATCAGTTATCCCGAGATTCAGCCGCGGTTGTTCTCCTTCAACAGCCCCTACGGCGCGTGCCCCGAATGTATGGGTCTAGGACTGAAGCTCGAGTTTGATCCTGATCTCATCATACCGGACAGGACTCTTTCCTTCAACGATGGAGCGATTCTCACGTTCCAGCCCCGCTCCACCTGGGCGCGCGATTCCTTCCGTGCATTCGCGGAGCGTTTTGGAATCACTCACGATACGCCCATTGAGGCGATTCCCGAAGAGATATTTCACAAGCTGCTCTACGGTACAGAAGAAGAGATGACTTTTGTTCACAACCACACAAACGGAAAGGGAAGATGGGAGTATATCTCCCGGTTCGAGGGGATCGTCAGAAACCTGGAGAGACGTTACCGGGAGACGAGTTCAGAAAGCATACGGGAGTGGATGGAGGATTTTATGAAAGAGATCCCCTGCCCGGTATGCAGCGGTAAACGGCTCAAACCCGAGAGTCTCTCGATCAGGATTATGGACCGTTCGATCATCGAGGTTACCGAGATGGCTGTTGACCGGGAACTTGAGTTCTTCGAGAACCTCAGCTTCAACGAGAAGGAAGAGTTCATAGCCAGGCAGATCATCAAGGAGATTGTTGAACGGCTGATGTTTTTAAAAAATGTGGGAGTGGGGTACCTTTCCCTTGACCGCAAGGCTGAGACCCTGTCGGGAGGAGAGGCGCAGCGCATCCGGCTGGCCACACAGATCGGTTCCGGCCTCGTGGGGGTACTCTACATACTGGATGAGCCCACCATCGGCCTCCATCAGCGGGACAACAGACGGCTTCTGGATACCCTGTTCCACCTCAGGGATCTTGGCAACACCCTCATTATCGTGGAACATGACGAGCAGACCATAAAGAGTGCCGATTACATTCTTGATCTCGGTCCGGGTGCGGGGGAACAGGGCGGCAGAATCGTTGCGCAGGGAACGCCCGAAGAGGTGCAGGGCAATCCCCATTCCATCACGGGCAGGTATCTCAAGGGGGAGCTTTCCATACCAACTCCCGCGGAACGCCGGAAGGGGAACGGCAAGACCCTCACCCTGCACGGAGTGCGGGAGCACAACCTCAAGAACATCGATGTAATCCTGCCACTCGGCACCTTCATTGCCGTTACCGGTGTTTCCGGATCAGGCAAGTCGAGCCTGGTCAACGATGTGCTCTTCCCGGTTCTTGCCAACCGGCTGAACCGGACGGCGCGCACGGAGGGCGTCTGCGACGGGATCGAGGGCGTAGCGCACGTCGACAAGGTGATCGAGATCGATCAATCGCCCATCGGCAGGACGCCGCGCTCAAATCCAGCTACATACACCGGTCTGTTCACCCCCATCCGGGAACTCTTCGCCTCTATTCCAGAGGCGAAGGTCAGGGGTTATCAGCCGGGACGCTTCTCATTCAATGTCCAGGGAGGCAGGTGTGAGAACTGCCAGGGGCAGGGTACCATCCGCATCGAGATGAATTTCCTTCCCGATATCTATGTTACCTGTGATGTATGCAAGGGAAAACGGTACAACCGGGAGACCCTCGAGGTCAGGTACAAGCGCAAGAGCATCACCGATGTGCTCGACATGACGGTCGATGAGGCATACGAGTTCTTTTCGCATATCCCGCAGATCAGGCGGAAGCTTGACACACTCCGGGAGGTGGGCCTGGGCTACATTCGGCTCGGACAGCCGGCGACCACCCTGTCGGGTGGTGAGGCACAACGGATGAAACTCTCCTCAGAGCTCTCCAAGCGGAGTACAGGAAAAACCTTCTACATCCTCGATGAGCCTACATCGGGACTTCACTTCGACGACGTACAGAAGCTGCTCGGGGTGCTGCAGAGATTCGTGGACAACGGCAACACCGTGCTCGTCATCGAGCACAACCTGGATGTGATCAAGAATGCTGACCACATCGTCGACCTGGGGCCAGAAGGGGGCGATGAGGGTGGTATGGTGATCGCGACGGGCACGCCCGAACAGGTGGCCGAAAATGAGCGTAGTTACACCGGGCAGTATCTGCGTAAGAATCTGAGACCATGGGCTGAAAAGGGGAGTTGAGGGCGTTTAGGTCCTCACTGTAGGCCTCTGGGGGGTTGGTTTCGACGTACTCTTTACCAGGGGGAGTCTGATAACGATGCGCTGAGCCCTTCCCTTTCTCTGCACGGAGATGTTTCCCTCGAAGGACCCCAGTACACCCTGGGGCAGCACGGCGGCGCCTTCATGATCGGCTTCATCCTTCATACTGGCTGAAACCTGCACGGTCAGGAGCTTCCCATCCGTTTTCGGCTCGATCCTGATGGTCTTGCAGCGATCGTTGAGTAATTTCATCCACAGGTTCACAAGCGTGTAGAAGAGGGGGTTCGGAAGTATGGACGCGGTT
>SMTZ1_10005381_pt1 | contig 23418 bp, 25 predicted proteins | sample DeeMarSWOR136_30_FD_25667 | JGI IMG/M metagenome (IMG submission 25667) | reverse complement strand
CAATCAAATTCGTGGACAATAGAGACTATTACCAAATCTTCGGCGTTACTAGGGATGCTAGTAAAGAGGAAATTAAAAAGGCATACCTCAATCTAGCCAAACAGTACCATCCCGACCGCAATCCTGGGAAGGAAGAGTGGGCAAACAGCAAACTGAAGAGGATTAATGCAGCCTACGAAACTCTCAGTAACATTAAAAGTAGAGCTGATTACGATGCATGGCTAGCATCCATGTCTCAGCCACACGTTAGACAAAAACCACGTAAAGCCCCAAGGTCCGAAGCGAAAGAACTAGTCAACATCATAATGCAGCAGGATTGGCCTTGGTGGAAGAAATTTGCATGGCTTGGAGGAGTATCCATAGCCAGTTATGTAATCACCAAGAAAGCCATCGATGGGTGAGTTAACAGCAACGATGGTACTGCTGAAGGTGAGTTTAGGGAGGCGAAATATTATGTCACGTACCGGAGGAGTGAATACAAATAACATAAAATCGCACGCTATAACCTATACTGGTATTGCAGTTGGTCTTTTTACCCTCTCCTTCCTTGCAAATGGTAAGGTACAGCTCATTACAATAGGAATCGTTTTTGCGCTATGTGCGTTGCTATTCGTTGTTTCCTTGAGGTTCAAGCCACGATGGCTTCTAATAACTACAGAGCATCTGGGCAACATCAGTTTAAGCCATCTAGTTATATTTCTCATGTTGTACAGTTTGGCAATAACGTTAATAGAAAATAATCTCGTTCTCCCAGGGATAATATCTGTATACGTAGGATATATCATTTTGGGTCGTGGGATTGGACTTGGACTAGGTAGAGACGTCCTACGACCTCTATGCAATAAATTGAACATTTTTATTCCCTCAATAAAGATCCCAAAAGATATATAATTAGAGAGTTAAAGAGGGGCTTCGCCCCTCTTACCTACCTCTCCCCCTCTACTTTGAAGGAGAGAGATACAGGCGATAAGATAGACAGGGTAGCATGCAAGGAAGGAGAATATATCCAGTGAGTACCAATGATGCCTATTCCGTGCTCATGGAGCAACTGGGATTTCCGGGTTCCAGTCGGCTCCGCCCAATACTGGAAATGCTGATGACACCGGACCAAGCCAATATGGCCGCCGCTCTACCCGGGACACCCCAGGAGGTGGCAGAAAAGACGGGAATAGATGCGAACCGGGTACGTGACAACCTCGATGAGCTCTACTATAAAGGTGTCATATTCCCACGTGGAGATTTTCGTAATCGCGTGTACTACCGCTTCGCCCGTTCCATCGGTCAGTTCCATGACTCCACCATGGCCACAGAGCAACTGGACGTGGAGCAAGACCGTCCCTTCTTCAAGCTGTGGCACGATTTCGCAATGAATGAAATGTACCCCCGTACTGCCGAACGTTATAGAAAGGCGGAATCCCCTCACACGCGTATAGTGCCCGCCTATAGGGCAATCAAAGACCTGCCGGGAGTTCTCCCCTGCGAAAACTTCCCGGAGATACTCAAGGCACAGGAACTGATAGCCGCAGCGCCGTGCTCCTGCCGGCTTTGCACCACCTCGGTGGGAGAGCCGTGCGATCTTCATGATGAGGTATCTCATGAGGTATGCCTTCAGTTTGGAAGAGGTGCTGATTATGTAATCGCACGCGGCTCTGGACACGAGCTGAGCAAGGAGGAAGCGCTGGAGCTGAACGACATCATCGAGGAGTCGGGTCTAATTCACCTGTGGCGAAACAACACCTCCATGACCGGACCCAAGACCAGCTGCCAGTGTTGCCGGGACTGCTGCATGACATACGTACCGCTAGACCAGGCCGGATTACCCATCAGTAAGGCCTGGGAAAAGAGCCGCTACCAGGCATATGTCAACCAGGAGGACTGTGACGGCTGCCAGATATGCGTTGACCGCTGCCTGTTTGACGCCATAGAAATGGAACGCCCCGAGGGCAGCAAGAAGTACAAGGCGACCGTTGATGCCGAGAAGTGCTTCGGCTGTGGCTCCTGCGTCGTCGGCTGCGAGACGGCCGCCCTGCAGATGAAGGTGGTGAGACCGCCGGAGCACATTCCGCAACCAATGACCACATAGGATTACTAAGTTGCCAGCCAAGCGAGACTATTACGAGGTATTAGGTGTCCGCCGTAACGCTACCGGCGAGGAAATACGGAAGGCGTTCCGGCAGCTGGCCTTCAAGTACCACCCGGACCATAATCGCGGGGACGGGGCTGAGGAGAATTTCAAAGAGGTCAACGAGGCCTATGAAGTGCTCTCCGACTCCGAAAAACGTGCCGCCTATGACCGGTTCGGGCACAGCGGCGCAGACGGACTCTTCGGGCGTGGATTCGGGGGCTTTGACTTCGGCTTCGGCGATATCTTTGATACCTTCTTCGGTGGAGCCACAACCACCACCCGACAGGCCCCACAACGCGGGGCTCCTCTGGAGTACCGACTTGCCATCACCCTTGAAGAGGCTGCCTTCGGCTGTGAGCGAGAAATAGAAATCACTCATGTAGAACACTGCTCTGAATGCCAGGGCACCGGTAGCAAACCCGGCACTCAACCGGAGCGGTGCCCCAACTGTGACGGCGCCGGACAGGTGCGTCGCGTCCAGGCAAGTATCTTTGGCCGCTTTACCAATATAGCCACCTGCCCGCAGTGTCACGGAGAAGGCAGGATAATCACCGAACCCTGCCCAAAATGCCGTGGCACCGGACGTGAAAAACGAAAACGCCAGCTAAATGTCAAGGTTCCGGCAGGGGTGGATAGCGGCAACCAGATACGCGTTCGGGGCGAAGGTGATGCGGGGACCAGAGGTGGCTCCCCGGGCGACCTGTTTATCGAGGTATTGGTTGATAAGCACGAATGCTTTACCCGTGATGGTGATGATGTTATTTATAATCTGCCGTTGAACTTCGCCCAGGCTGCCCTGGGGACCGAGGTAAACGTACCCACGCTTGATGGCGACCACAAACTCAAGATACCCGCTGGATGTCAGACGGGGACGGTCTTTCGCATCAAGAACAAGGGAATTCAACACCTTTCCCGCGGCGGACGCGGTGATGAACTGGTCACGGTATCCGTGGAAACTCCGGAGTCACTTACCAAAGAACAGCGCCGACTATTCGAGGAACTGGCCGACAGCTTTGACACCAGAAACAAGAAGAGGAAAAAGCGCTGACTACTGAAAACCAACCTGATGGAGAACGCTACTCTCCACCCTCCCCATCCCCTGAAACCGACTCCTGTAGCTCTTCAGCCTTATCGCCTAATCGGCGCTCGTTACCAGTAAGAAGCCTGTTGATATTACCCCTGTGCATAACTATGATGACGATAGTGCCTACCAACGCATAGAGGAGGAACTCAAGCGGCCAGTTATAGAAGACGTAAAACAGTATCATCAACGTATAGGTGCCGACCACCGCGGCGATTGAGCCCAGGGAGACGAACTTAGTGGTGAAAGCGCCGATAATGAAAAGCTCTCCACCAAGTAAAGCAGCCGGCCACGACAGGGCCATCATCCCGCCAAAGTAGGTAGTGACACCCCTTCCACCCTTAAACTTCAGGAACACCGACCAGTTATGTCCAACGACGGCCGCCAGAGCTGCCAGTACCAGTCCGAACGGCGGCCCGAAACCAAAAATACCCACCGCCACATAGCTATTACCCATAATAAGCCGGGCAAACATAACTGCCAGCACGCCCTTTAGCAGGTCACCGGCAAAGACAATGATGGCCGCCTTTCTACCGGCCGTGCGGAGCACATTGGTCGTCCCGGTACTCTTGCTCCCCAGCTCCAGCACATTCAGATTGGCAATACGCTTGGCGACAATTACACCACACGGGATTGACCCCAGGAGATAACCAAGGACGATACATGAGATATATTTGATGACTAAAATGGCTTCTGGAGTCATTTCTCACTCCTCGACTTGAAGACGAGATTAAGCGGTGTGCCGGTGAAACCAAACGACTGGCGTAGCCTGTTCTCCAGGTAGCGACGATAGGAAAAGTGTACCAGACGAGCGTCGTTAACAAAGAAGACAAAGGTTGGCGGACTTACATCTGCCTGGGTCGCGTGCAGTATCTTTAGCTGCCTGTTGCCCTTTCGTGGTGGACTGTGCCCGGCAACTGCCTGTTGCACGACACTGTTGACCTGAGCAGTAGGCACTCGTTTCAGTCTCTCCTGATAGACCTCACTTGCCAGTGGCATTACCTCGGCCACCCCCTGTCCCGTCAAGGCAGACGTATACAGGATAGGCGCGTAGGCCACGAACCTGAAATGGTCTCTGATATGCCTATCCCATTCAGCCTGATTTCCTCCGGAAATCAGGTCCCACTTATTTACTACCAAGATAATCCCCTTGGTTGCCTGCAGAATATATCCAGCAATATGCATGTCCTGCGCTGCGGGCAACTCCGTAGCATCCAGGACCAGCAGAGCCACATCTGCCCGGTCTATAGCCCGAAGGGCACGCATTACGCTATAACGCTCCACCCCCGTACCCAGACGTCCCCGTCGGCGCACGCCGGCGGTATCAATAAGTATCACATTTTCTCCCTCAAAGTCAAGCAGGGTATCGATAGCATCACGGGTAGTCCCCGGGGTATCATCAACAATAGCACGTGTACTACCAAGCAGAGCATTGAGCAGCATCGATTTGCCGACATTGGGCCGACCGACAATGGCCACCTTCATCATCTCGGGTTCCGCCTCAGGCGGGGATGAAACTGGCAGCAGGCTACTAATACTATCCAGCAACTCGGCGGTACCACGACCATGATGAGCACTAATAGCCATGGGGTCGCCCAGACCCAGTTCGTAAAAGTCCACGGCCTGCAATGCCAGACGGTCATTGTCGGCCTTGTTGGCCACCAGAATAACGGGCTTGCCTGCTTTCCGCACCACACCGGCCACTTCAAGGTCGGAGGGTGTCACCCCGTCCCGAACGTCCACCAGAAAGATAATGACATCGGCCTCGGCGGCGGCTATCCTTACCTGCTCCCTGACCCCCTGCCCGACCGTGGTGTCCGGCGCTATCTCAAGACCACCGGTATCAATTAGGGTGAATTCACTGCCCTGCCAGGAAACATCGGCAACGACGCGGTCACGGGTCGTTCCCGGCATATCTTCAACGATGGCGATACGCCTGCCCGCCAGACGGTTGAGCAGGGTGGATTTACCCACGTTCTGTCGGCCCACAATAGCCACAATTGGTTTACTCAATGCCATTAAATCAGCTTCCCTGAACAGGTGACATTAGAATACAAAAACTCCCCTTACTTCATCATTTATCTATGAGGGAAGAGAAGTTCCCCGACCTGAGTTACACGCCGCCCAGCAGCTTTGCTAGCAGGGCTTTCTGCGCGTGCATCCGGTTCTCCGCCTGGTCAAAGACAACCGACTGCGGCCCATCGATAACATCATCGGTGACCTCCTCACCGCGATGGGCCGGCAGGTCATGCAGGAAGATAGCGTCGGGCTTGGCCAGGGACAGCAGCTTGCTATCGACCTGGTAACCGGCGAACGCCTTACTTCGCACCTCGGACTCAGCCTCCTGCCCCATGCTCGCCCAGACATCGGTATAGACAACGTCAGCCCCATCAACGGCATGAACTGGCTCATCGGTGAGCAATATCTCGGCACCGCTCCTTTCGGCATAACCCCGGGCAACCCGTACCATTTCGTCCTGGAGACTGTACCCAACCGGAGAGGCGATATGAAAATTCATCCCGACCAGTGCCGCCGCCAGCAGCAGGCTATAAGCTATATTATTACCGTCGCCGATAAAGGCCAGGGTAAGGCCGGCCAGCTTGCCCTTCTTCTCGTAGATGGTAAGGAAGTCGGCCAGTGCCTGGCAGGGATGCTCACGGTCGGAAAGGGCGTTTATTACCGGCACACTGGCATAGTCCGCCAGCACCTCGACCGTCGCGTGGGAAAACGTGCGGGCAGTGATAACATCGACATAGCGACTGAGCACTCGCGCCACGTCCGGGGCCGACTCCCGCTCGCCCAGTCCGACCTCGGCAGGTGACAGGTATATCGCCTCGCCACCAAGCTGTCGCATGGCCACCTCAAAGCTAATCCGCGTGCGTAGGGACGGTTTTTCAAAAAGAATCGCCAGTATTTTACCGTCAAGCAGGGCAGGAATGCCCTGGGCCTTCAGCTTGACAGCCCCGGCCATAAACGAGGTAATATCCTCACCGGCAATGTCCGATATCGAAAGGAAGTCCTTCCCCTTCATGTCAAATCCCTTCTTACTCTCAGGTATCCATCAGTATACCACGAAGACAGTCCGTTAGATAGGGCACACATGTACTGCGCCCCTCTATCCGTTGCTATAGAACAACCCCGGACTGGCCTTAGCCCTCTCGATAATCTACAATAGTGCTGACAGCAGGGGAGGTGTATAATGACCGTCGAGAAGTTCACCGTTGCCGGAGGCCAGGTACTTGAGAAGGTCAAGCAGCTCATCCGTGAGGGCAACGTGCGCCGGGTGCGCCTGCTGCACAATGACCGCACCATCATCGAAATACCTCTGTCACTCGGCGCCCCGGCAGCGGCAATAACAATCATGGCAGCCCCTATCCTGGCAGCCATCGGGGCTTTCGCTGCACTGGTAACCGAGTGCACTATCGAGGTAGAGAAGGTGGATGGTGGCAGTACCGACACGAGCCAGCAATAACACCCACGCCGTAAAGGATTCTAAAACGGCCAGGGGGAGCTACGTGCTCCTGATGGGCCTCCCCGAGGAGCGTATGATTTCTGTCGGTGGCCTGGGCTTGATAGGCTTTCCCCGTGGCCAATATGTGTATGTCGGTTCGGCCCTCGGTGGATTCAGTTCACGGCTGAACCACCACCTGCGCACCGGTAAAAAGCCCCACTGGCACATCGACTACCTGCTGGAGAAGGCGGTACTTGATGCTATCATTATCGGCGAGTCAATGGAAAGGACCGAATGCACCATCGCACGGGCACTGGCCAGACTTTTTAACTCCGTGCCCGGTTTCGGGGCCAGCGACTGCCGCTGCCGCAGCCACCTCTTTTTCGGGGCCGATGACATGATGACAGCAGCAGTATCCGCACTTGAGAAGGCCGGGCTGAGACCGATACTGAAGTATATCCGGGGGCAACATTGAAATGACAACAAGCGTCATCCTGGTGAGACACGGACAGACGGCGTGGAACGCTGCCGAGGTGTTCCGGGGCCAGATTGACATCGAGCTGGACGAGACGGGCTTGAAGCAGGCGGAGTTGCTGGCAGAATACTTGAGTCACAGAAAGCTGGCAGCCGTTTATTCAAGCCCGCTCAAGCGAGCGGTACAGACCGCCGAAGCAATTGCCCGCCACCACCGCCTGATAGTAGAAATTGCCCCCGGCCTCAACGATATGGACTTCGGGGAGTGGCAGGGGCTCTCTCTTCAGGAGGTCAGGACCCGGTCCAGCGAGCTCTTCGAAATATGGGTGTCAGACCCACGCCAGGTCAGGATACCCTCCGGCGAGAGCCTCCACGATGTCCACCAGCGGGCTCTGGCGCTGGTGAATCAGGTGGTGAAAAAGCACGAGGACAAGGCAGTCGCTCTGGTATCACATCGAGTGGTGAACAAGGTACTGATATGCGCCCTGCTGGGACTGGACGACTCCCACTTCTGGAATGTCAGACTCGATACCTGCGGCATGACCACGTTCGAATTCGATGACGGGCAGTTCGTGCTCACCGAGCACAACAATACGTCCTTTCTGGAGCCGCTGAGGCAGGACCGCTTGCGAGATTTTTAACCCCAAACAGCCTCCGATACGCAGAGAATCTTCAATTATACCGCGGTTGATTTGACATCGTCTATCGGTATCTATATACTTCTCCAAGATACTCGGGCGAATCTGTGTGTACACTTGCCTAGTACTAAACCGACACAGTCAACACCCTTATAAACGGAGAACGTAAAACCGAAATGCAGGCCATAAGCTTAATAATGGGTATTCTGGCAATGATGGGGGCTTTCGTTGCTTTCCTGCCATTCCTGGGATGGATGAACTGGGGCGTAGTACCTTTTGCAGTCATCGGACTGGTAATTGGAATTGTTGTTACTGCGACGGCGAAACGGGACCGAGGGGCCGGCATCGCAGGCATCGCATTGTGCGCAATAGCAATATTTATCGGAACGATCAGGCTGATAATCGGGTTCGGCGTGGTCTAATCCCCTCTATGCAGGCGAAGTTATTAAACCTCTTCGCCACAGAAGAGATGCTCCGCCACCTTGCGTAATCGTTCCAGTCCCTTAACTTCCTGAGAGAATAGCGGCACCTCAACTATTTTCATCTCTGAATACTGCCGGTAGAGCCGCTCGATGTAGCCCCGCTGCTGGTCTGCCCTTTCCTGAAGAAAGCTGGAGCCACCAATCTCCTTGATGACGTTGTTAATCACAAGCTGGTCGGCACGGAAACCATACCTGCCCATTTCCTCGAGGATACTGTCAAGCTGCTCCACGGCAAGAGCCTCAGCGATGGTGACGATAACGAAGCTGACACCCTGACGGAGAAACTCCATGTCTTCGCCGGACAGCTCCTCCCACCCCTTGATAATATCCAGTACCGGCCTTTTCGACCGGCTGCCGAGCTTGAGTCGGGAGTAGATACGCGGGGCCGGTTTCAGGTGCTCCCGGAGCATTGCCGGGGTCTCGAGCAGGCCGAGCGTTTGTCCCATCGGGGCGGTGTCCCACACGATACGCCGGTAGGTGTCGGTCTGACTCAACTCCTTAATGTAGTCGACCATAAACTCGTCGTGGAGGCCGGGCAGTATCGAGGTCACAAATTCTGCAAAGTCGTCGTAATCAACCGCCACAAAAGAGGAAAAGACCTCGTAGACCTCCGGACCGAACTTCTTGTCCCACATCTGCCTGATTTCGCTCTGGCCAAGCTCGGCAAGATAAAGTCCATCAAGCACCCTGGCCGGTTTTGCTTTATCGGTCATCTCAAAGATGTGAGATAGAGACGGAGTGGGGTCGGTCGATATCACCAGGGTATCCCCGTCGCTAGAGGCATGGTGAAGTGCGGTGGCCCCGGCACAGGTGGTCTTGCCGACACCTCCTTTACCGGCAAACATGGTGACCCGCTTGGTACTGGAAGTGTTACTTATGTCAGGCATTTTCTCTTCAAAGGCAATTTCAGGCTATCATTTTTAGCGGGGGTAGTCAAAGAAAGATGTTTACTACAGAGTCTCCCAGAAATTTTCTGATGGTCGAAAAACACGCGCCCGGCTCTGTCCCTCTACATCCAGCAAACCAGCACCAACTAGACGTTTCAAGTCACTACTAGCTGTTACTGCTGATACACCAGCAATTTTCGTCACATCCCGAGGCCGTATGCTATTATTTATTCTTGCATATGCCAGAATATCACGATGCCGTTCAACGTACCCTTTTTGTGATAAGATTGAGTGCCACCTCTCCATCATTCTGCGAAGATCAATGACAGCATTCGACGCCATGGTTACCTCAACTGAAAGCGCAGAACTGAAATATTCCAACCATTCGGTTAAATCACGACCTTCTTCAAAGCGTTTCCCTACTGTAGCGGAAATAGCCTCGCAATATTTCAATAGGTCAACGTCAAAGTAACGCTCTAATGCAAGAAGCTTATTAAAAGAATATCCGCCCCTCTGAAGAATAAGGGTAGTAAGCGCTCTGGCCGTACGACCATTCCCGTCCACAAATGGATGGATTTCTACGAAGCGGAGGTGAGCAATGCCAGCTGCTACCACTGGGTGAATTGAAGTAGCATCGCTGACCAGCCATGTTCCAAATTGGTGCATCAAGTCTGGAACATCACCTGAGACAGGGCCAGTATAGACTGGCTTCCGACTGATTGGATGCCTGACTTTAGCGTCACCTCTCCTATAATCCCCAGGCAAATGTATCCTGTCATCCGGTCCAAGGATTAGGGCGTGAATTTGCCGTATAAGCAGAGTATTAAGTGGAACATCTGGAACCGTAGACATACTATCGACAAATTGCATGGCGCGATTCCAATTTCTTACATCCTCCTCATGGTAGCTATCGCCAGTATTCGCATTTGGATTCTCTAATATATCGGCGACTTGCTCCTCGGTGAGTATATTACCCTCTATATGAAGAGAGTGATGACCACTGCGTATAAAGGCACGTCTCCTCAACCATCCCTCATATTTGGGGCTAAGCATGTATTGAGACGTATATCGTTCTCTCTCTATATTATCCAAGCAGAAATCGATCTTTTTTGTATTCTGGTAATTTGGTTCGTATTTTGCAGTTTCAGTAACAAAAGGTAAAGACAATTGTTCTTTACGATTAGTGGTCATATTCTTTAAATCCCCTTAAATAAACATATGTGATACTTAAAGAATATAACACAATTCTTAAAGTATGTCAAGCGTACTTGTCTGGAGTCTAACAGTCTAATTGAATCGGATGCTCCCTTTCCTATACTCTGCTATAATAGGGCATGAATCAGCGGCTGGTTCTGTTTGACGGAAATGCCCTGGTGCACCGCGCCTACCACGCCATGAAAGACTCCAGACCGTTAACCACCAGGAGCGGCGAGGTAGTGAGCGGCGTCTACGTCTTCACCCTGATGCTCCTTAAAGTGCTGGACGACCTGAAACCCACCCACTATGCCATCGCCTTCGATACGCCGGTACCGACCTTCCGCCACGAGATGTTTGCCGAATACAAGGCGCACCGCCCGCCCACCCCCGACGAGCTAATTCAGCAGATGGACCGCGTAAGGCAGCTGGTCGATGCCTTCCACATGCCCGTATACGAGCTCGACGGATACGAGGCCGATGACGTTCTCGGCAGCCTCAGTCGACAGGCTTCGGAACAGAGCGTCGAGACCATTATCGTTACCGGTGACGCCGATACTATGCAGCTGGTTACCGACCAGGTTAAGGTACTCTACCCGAGGCCAAGAGGGACCTTCAGTGATGTCGACCTGTATGATGAAGCCGCCGTCAGTGAGCGATACGGCGTCAGGCCGGAGCACATCCCTGACTATAAAGCCCTGCTCGGTGACCCATCGGACAACATCCCGGGCGTTCCTGGCATCGGTAAGAAAACGGCGGCCAAGCTCATCCAGCAGTTCGGCGGCATCGAAGATATCTACGCCCATATCGATGAAGTCACCCCGCCGAAGACGCAGGACATACTACGCGAAAACGAGGCCACCGCCCGCAAGAGCCTGGAGCTGGCTACCATCGTTACCGGGACACCGGTCACCCTGGACCTGGATGAGTGCCTTACGAGTCACTACGACCGAAATCGCGTTACCAACCTATTCCGGGAGCTTGAGTTCAACAGCCTGATGAACAAGCTGCCCGAAGGGGATGAGGCCACAACGGCAACAGCTATCCGGGTCGGGGCAGGACCACCGCCAAAGCAGGACTACCATACCATTACTGACTCAAGAGGTCTTGACACCCTGCTGAATCGCCTCACAGAATCCAGGACCTTCACCTTCGACCTAGAAACGACCGGACTCAACGCCATCAGCGACCAGCCTGTCGGCATCTCGGTGTCACCGTCACCCGGCGAGGCTTATTATGTACCGGTCGGCCACGTTGGCTGGGGGCTTGTAGAGCAGCTACCGCTGGAGCAGGTCCTCGACCGTCTTCGCCCGCTCTTCGAAGATACGTCCATGCCAAAGATTGCCCACAATGGCAAATTCGACATGACGATACTGGCCGAGAGTGGTGTCACCGTTAACAACCTGGCAGCCGACACGATGATTGCCGCCTATCTGCTCAGCGAAAAGTCACTTGGTCTCAAGGCTCTTGCCTTCCAGCGTCTCGGTGTCGAGATGACGCCGATAACCGACCTCATCGGTAAGGGCGCCAGGCAAATCTCGATGTCCCAGGTACCTATAGAGCAGGCGGCGGAATATGCCTGCGCCGACGCCGACATCACCGGGCGGCTGAATGAGGTGCTGCAACCGGAGCTGAAACAGGAAGGTCTCTGGCAGCTTTTCGCCGATGTTGAAATGCCGCTGGTGCCGGTACTGGTCCACATGGAAAGGAGTGGCATCTCCCTTGACACAAAGTTACTGAACCAAATGTCCCTGCGGCTGGGGGAGCAGCTACGCGAACTGGAGAAGGAGATTTATAACAGCGTCGGGCACCAGTTTAACATCAACTCGCCGCGGCAGCTGGGGTCTGTCCTCTTCGAGGAGCTGCAACTGCCCGGGACCAGGAAAAAGGGCAGCTACTCTACAGCAGCACCGGTACTGGAAGCACTCCGTGAAGTCCATCCGGTAGCGGGCTACATTCTCGATTACCGTCAGCTATCCAAGCTGAAATCGACCTATATTGACTCCCTGCCCGAACTGGTCAATTCAAAGACCGGACGAGTCCATACCAGTTTCAACCAGACAAGAACGGCCACCGGACGGCTCTCTTCAAGCGACCCCAATCTCCAGAACATTCCCATCAGGGGCGAGCAGGGAAAACAGATAAGGCAGGCCTTTATCGCTCCATCCGGTTCCCGTCTCTTCGGCGCCGACTACTCACAGATTGACCTCCGGGTCCTCGCCCACCTGTCACAGGACAAGAACCTGCTCGATGCCTTCCAGCATGATGAAGATATCCACGCAGCCACGGCATCCCAGCTCTTCGGGGTCACCACCTCTGAGGTCACCCGGGGTCAAGCAATATCTGGAGTCCACCAAACAGAAAGCCCGGGAAACCGGCTGTGTCCAGACACTGCTCGGCAGGAAGCGTACCATCGCTGAAATAAACTCCTCGAATCGCCAGGTAAGAGAGGCTGCGGAGCGGATGGCCATCAATATGCCGGTGCAGGGCACATCCGCGGATATTATTAAGGTAGCCATGATAAACCTGTACCGAGAGATGAATCAGCGCCACCTGAAGAGCAAAATGCTGCTCCAGGTACACGACGAGCTTGTTTTCGAAGTACCTCAGGAGGAGACCACCGACATGAATGAACTCGTTCCTCACCTCATGTCTACAGCCCTCGAACTCAGCATTCCCCTCAAGGTGGATACCAAGACCGGCAATAACTGGGGAGAGATGGAATAACTGCGGAAGTGTTAGTGAGACGACTTTATCTTGGTATTTATATTTTCTTTTTCATTGTATTTTGCGCACTGTGCTATCTGGCACATGAGTTCGCTACTTTCCCCGGTGATACTACGGTCAGCCTCTGGGTGCAGGAGATTGATTCACCCTTTTTCACCCAGTTGATGGAAGGGGTCTCGTTCCTTGGCGGCGCCGTCCCCGTCAGGCTTACCATCGCCGTGCTGGCCACTGGCCTCCTGCTCTTTCGCCGTATACGAGAGGCCTTGTTTATCGTCATCGTGCCAGCCATTGCCGGTCTTACCAACGAACTGATAAAAGCCCTAGTAGACCGTGTCCGTCCTTGCGGTACGACTGACATAGGTGTTAACAGCTTCCCCAGCGGGCACGCTACGTACGCAACGGCTATATGTGGCTGCATCTTCTTTCTGGCACCACTAGTGCTGAAATGGCCGGTAGCTGTCCGGATAATACAAGCCCTGAGCGTGCTGTTTGTTTTCCTCATGGGGATTTCTCGTGTATTTGTGGGGGCACACTGGCCCAGCGATGTTCTTGGCAGTTTTTTTCTCACTGGACTGATACTTGCTCCTGGTATCTTCGTATATAACCACTATGCCAGAGGTGACCAGACTGAGTCCGAGGTGGCAAATGCCCGAGCTCCCTGAAGTTGAGACGGTAAAGAACGAACTGTTCCCCCTCATCGTTGGTCGGCGTATTACCGGCATGACGCTGGTGTGGGAGGGGATAGTCAAAGAGCTTCCGCTCGATGAGTTCTGCTCCAGAACCGTCGGACAGGAGATTACCGCCATAACCAGACACGGCAAGTACCTCTTTTTTCACCTTAGCAACAAGGATTTCCTGTTGATTCACCTGAAGATGACCGGTTCGCTGATTATCAGCTACGAATCGCCAGAGCCGGTGAAGTTTATCCGGGCTATCATCCACCTGGACAACGCCACCAGCATTTACTTCCGTGACCCGCGTAAGTTCGGCATCATGCGCCTGGTCAAGGATACCGCAGCCATCAGGGAAAAGCTCGGTCCGGAGCCGCTGGAGGAATCTTTCACACCCCAGCTACTGGCAAAGCGACTGACCAATCGAACCGCACCGATAAAGGCCCTGCTGCTGGACCAGAAGTTCATTGCCGGGGTCGGTAATATGTACGCCGATGAAGTCCTGTACGCCGCCAAAATAAACCCGTGGCGACCGGGCGGTAGCCTTACCCGACCTGAGATAAAGCGCCTCCACCATGAAATCCGCCGGATACTATGGGCAGCCATCGAGAACAAGGGTGCCAGCGTGGATACCTACTTCCGCCCCGACGGCTCTGAAGGCTCGGCGCACTACGAATTCAAGGTAGCCCATGGCCTGGGGGGCGAGACCTGCTCTGTCTGCGGTGGTCCCATAGAGCGGGTGGTGGTGAGAAATCGTGGCACCTACTACTGCCCGGGATGCCAGCCCCTCAGATAATATCCGGACTTACCCACGCCTCTCCGAACACGAATTCTTCTGGGGAAGCCTGAACTAGAGACCCCTGATTCGTGGCATGAAGATTGTCACTATGATGAAAAACAGAAGAGTAGCCCCCCCGAAACAAGCAATTACCGGCGGAGCACCGGCGGCATCGATAAGGATACCGATAGGCATGGCACCAAATGGCTGGAGGCCAAAGGTCATCATGAACAGACCGGCCACACGGCCGCGCATCTCGGGCGGCGTGATTGTCAGCATCAAGGCCTGGTTGAGCGCCATAAAGGCAGTCCCGAATGCCCCCGTAAATACCAGTACCACCAGTGAAAGGACGAATGTTTCAGGACCGGCAACCACTCCTAAAAGCGTCAGCGTTACCCCAAAACCCAACCCTGAAATAACGAGGACACGCCCTTTATACTTATAATCGGTAAGCGAGGCAACGAGCAAGGCGCCGGCGACAGCTCCTCCGCCCACCATCGACATCATCAGTCCCAACTCCGCCTCACCAACCTGAAAAACCTCCTTCTGGAATACCGGCAGAAAATTGACGTAAGGCATTGCCAGGATGACCGGGAGCAAACCGACAATCAACAGCGACAGCAGTGTGCGCTCACCGCGCAGATAACGAAATCCGTCCAGGGCGTCTTTCATCGGGGAGTTAGCAGTCTGCGCAGATGCTACGGCCTTTCCCGTAATCGGAATAAAAAGAAGGATTACTGCGAAGATGCAATAGGCAAAGAATTTTATATAATACACTGGCCCCACATCAAAGGCGGCAATAAGTATACCTGCCAGTGCCGGGCCGCCAATACGGGTGATATTCATTATCCCTGAGCTCAATGCCAGGGCGTTCATCAGGTTCTTCTCACCGACGAGGTCAGGAACATAGGACTGCTGCGCCGGCATGGTGAAGCCGGCAATAATGCCTGTAGCCAGGGAAGCAACCACGATTTGCCATACTGCAATAAGCCCGGTTGAAATCATCACGCCGATAAACAGCGCGAAAAGACCGATGCCGAGTCGACCGGCCATCAGCAGGTTCCGCTTTGGCAGGCGGTCGGCGGCGACGCCCCCGGCAAGGGAACAGAAAAGGATAGCCACACCAAGGGCAAGGCTAACATAGCCTATCGCTGTTGCCTGGTCAGTTAAGTCATAGACTAGATAGTTCTGAGCGAGCGTCTGCATCTGCAACGCCATGGTGGCAATCAGCGAACCGATGGCATAAAGGCGGAAGTTACGGTTCCTCAGTGAAACAAAAGCAACAAACCGGTCTCGCTTCGGTCTTGAATAGTCCTCAGGATTAACCGCCATCTGCTATCATCCAAGAAAAGTTAACTACCATATGCACTAAGTGAAGAAATGATGCGCAGTCCCTTACTCCACCCACCACCAACCACAACACACGAAGGAAGGCCCCATAGTGATGAGACGCTTACACAATCATACCACAAACATGTGCTGGCCTTATAGCCGACCATATGTTACAATTGAGACTGGAGTTAACACAGAAGGAAAAATCTTCACCAATGACCGACAAAAAGAACCTGGACCTGAAAACCTTTATCGAGAACGTAAACAAGAAAGACAAGCGTAACGGCCTGAAAATCCGCTTTAATTTCGTCAAGCGTAAGAGGAAATAGCGTCACCTCACAGCAACCCTCAACCTACGAATCCCATCTGCTGGTAAACAGTGTATCACTGACCTCCCGGGGTGACACCCGACCGCCGGAGACAACCATCTTCAGGGCATCATCAACCGAAAGGTTAGTCCGTATTATCTGGTCTTCTTCGATTATCTGCAGGAATCCTGAGGTCGGATTTGGAGAAGTGGGTATGAAGATATTAAGTAGCTTCTTACCAGACTCATCCGGCGTTTCGTTGGTGATAAAACCAAGTGTTCGGGTACCCTTCCTGGGGAACTCCACCAGCACCACCTGCATGAAACCGGTCTTGTCAGGCGCGGCAAAGGCCTGCATTATCTGCCGGATACCATTGTAGAGGTATCTGGCTACTGGCAACCTGTTTAGCAAAGACTCGCCATAGCGAAGAAACCTGCGCCCCAGCACGTTGCTGGCAACTACCCCTACAATGAAAATCAGTACCACAGTTACCCCAAAGCCTACGCCCGGGATGTTGTGTCCAAATATTCTCTCAACGATTGGTTGCAGAAAACCATCAATGCCGTTAAAAATCCAGAGGAGAATCCACACGGTAAGACCTAACGGCACCGTGACAAGAATGCCTGCCAGAAAATACGCCCTGAGCTTTCTGCCCACCCATCGTAGTGAAGCACCTATTTTACCCTTCATTGCCCTAACCCTCCTTGGCACGCTAAACACTCAGCTTTTCAGAGCGATGTCGACTATCATGATTATACTAGCAATACTATCCGTCATTAGGCAACCGAAGACGGATTGGCAACTAGGATAGAAATCAGATGTTCATGTACGAGCCGGGTCAACAGGTGAAGAGAAGGGATGGCCATCACGCGCAAAGTCGGGCAGATAGCTGTCCGATGACTCCATCTCCTGGACCCAGCCGTTTTCCAGTCCGAGCCGCTCTACCAGAGCAATGACCTCCGAATACTCAGCGGTGGTTATCTTTCGTGAGAGGGCGGGAATTCGCAAGGCCCGGTGAACCGGATAGTACTGCGACATGATGCTCACCGTGACCGTCGGGGAGACCTCATCGACCAGCCAGGTTAGCGATTCCTCACTTCCGGCCAGGCCGTTCGGTAACACCAGGTGACGCACAATCAGCCCCTTCCGGGCCAGCCCGGCCTCGTCCACGACAAGCTCTCCCACCTGCTGATACATCTCTTGGATGGCGGCACGGGCATGTCCGACATAGCCTCGTGCCCTCGAATATTTCCGCGCCCACCTGTCCGAGGCATACCTCAGGTCCGCCAGGTAGACATCTATAACGCCGCCAAGCTCTCCCAGCGAGGCGAGGGAATCATAGCTGCTGGTATTGTATACCAGGGGCAGGCGCAGTCCCAGCGGTACGGCCTCAAGTACAGTACGTACAAGCTGGGGGATAAGGTGCGACGGTGACACAAAATTGATATTATGGCAGCCCATTTCATCCTGGAGGTAGATAATACGCTCGGCCAGAGTGTGGAAATCCATTTCGGTAAAGGGCTTCTTTTTACGCGGCTGGCTAATCTGGTGGTTCTGGCAGTAAGCACACCTCAGGTTGCAGTTGCCGAAGAATACCGTCCCCGAACCACGTGTGCCGGAAATAGCCGGTTCCTCGCCGAGGTGACTGCATACGGTCGCTACCACCGGCAGATAGCCGGAACGACAGAAGCCACGCTCACCATTGAGCCGATTAACACGGCACTCTCTAGGACAGATATCGCACGAGGCCAGACGGGTCTCCAGGGCATCGGCACGGCGTTTCAGTTCACCCGAATGGTAAAGGGCAACGTATCCCGGTTCAGACAACGACCGCTCCGTCTCCACGCCTCACAAATCCCGACCAGTCTTATAGTTTCTCCAGCACCCGGTCGATACGCTCCAGACAGGTCTCCCTGCCGAGTATCTCCATTGTCTTGAAAAGGGGCGGGGCCACCGTCTGTCCGGTAACGGCCGTCCTCAAAGTGCCGAAAAGCTGTCCTGCCCTAAGCCTCAATTCCACCGCCAGCGGCCGTAACGTCCCTTCCAGAGACTGGGCATCAAAGGTAGGCAAGTCGGCCAGTCGCTGCCGTGCCACCCCCAGGGCATGACGGGTTGAATCCGCCGTCATGTCTCTGGTAATCAGTGAATCGGTCTCATATTCAAGCCGGTCTGTAAAGAAGAACCGGGTCAACTCAGGGATTCCGGCCAGTGTTTTCACCCGTTCCTGCACAAGGGGCATAATCTGCCGAACGTAGTCAACCGATAGAGGGCGCGGCATGTCCGGCGGCAGGTCTCTCTCCAGAAACGAGAGCGAGCGCTGCAGGAAGTCCTCTGGCTCAAGGCTGCGAATATAGACGCCGTTCATCCAGTCGAGCTTTTCTTGATTAAAGATAGCTGCCGTCTTGCTGACCCGCTCCAAGGAGAAGTTGGCAATAAGCTCCTGCCGCGTCATGAGTTCTGTCTTGTCATCAAGCGACCAGCCAAGGAGGGCGAGGAAGTTGACGATTGCCTCCGGGAGATAACCCTGCTCCCGAAAATCGGTTATTGATACCGAGCCGTGGCGCTTACCAAGTTTGGAACGGTCGCTCCCCAAGAGCATCGGCAGATGGGCGAACTCCGGCGGCTGGTAGTCCATCGCCTTGTACAGGAGAAAGTGGTAAGGGGTGCTCGACAGCCACTCCTCCGCCCGGAGCACGTGAGTAATCTTCATCTCATGGTCATCAACAATATTGGCCAGGTGGTAGGTCGGGTAGCCGTCCGACTTGAGCAGCACCAGGTCTTCAAGGATGCTGTTACTAAAGGCCACATCACCCCAGATGATATCGTGGAATCCGGTCCGGCCGGTAAGGGGAGTCTTCAAACGGACCACCGGGGTTATGCCCTCATCTTCCTTCTCTTTCCTCTCCTCCTCGCTCAGGTCACGACAGCGGCGGTCGTAGCCGGGCGGTTGTTTACGCTTTACCTGCTCCGCCCGCAACTCTTCGAGGCGCTCCGGTGAGCAATAGCAGTAATAGGCATCGCCCTGCTCCACCAGAAGCCGTGCCGCTTCCTGGTAAAACCCCAGGCGCTGTGACTGGATATAGGGGCCGTAGTCACCACCCACCTCCGGGCCTTCATCCCAGTCGAGTCCAACCCAGCGCAGGCTTTCGAGGATGGATTCGACGGCACCCTCTACCTTACGGGCGACATCAGTATCCTCAATGCGGAGAATGAAGCTGCCAGAATTGTGCCGGGCAAAGAGCCAGGCAAACAGGGCGGTACGGATACTACCAACGTGAAGTGCGCCGGTAGGACTAGGGGCAAAACGTGTTCTAATGATTGGCCTCATAAGCTCTCTCGCTATCATATCTTGAGACCCTGGGAGCAGATAACGGTATGCGAGGAATCGTAATCACGAAGGTATCAGCAATCTTATCGTGGAATCCCTGCCTTCTGGAATCATAGGCAACCCAGAAAAATCCAATCAAGGCCAGCAGAACCGATATGATATAACCTAGAAACCGCACGACAGCACCCCCCCAGCCTATTTTGGTGCCGTCAAAACGGACAATCTTCATCCTCATGACCATTTTACCCGGCGTCTGGCCACGCCAACCCCAGAAACAGATAAAATAGGCCACTACTATAAGAAACAGAATGACGCTGCTTAAAATCCAGAAAGACGAGCCTGAGCCTGCCACTGCGCCAGGCTGGAAGGTGTCCGTGACCTCCTCACCCCAGAATCCAGTGCCACTGGCCAGTCCCCAGATACCATTGTATAACCAGATGATAGCAACCAGAATCAGGGTGTCAATCAGAAAGGCAAAGAACCTTGCCCAGAATCCAGCATAGTCGACTGTATAACTTTCCCTGGGTATCCGTCTGGCCAGCATGTAAATAAACCTCCAGTCTACCTATATCAATGGGAGCTTACCTATAATCGCTCTCCTGTTATCTACTGATAAGTAACTCAGAGACTCGAAGCCGCCTTCAAATAAGCAACAATTAAAGGATGTGGCTTGTCTTTCTCTGATGAGAAGTGGGGCTGAAATGCCGTAGCCATATAGAAAGGATGGCTATCCAGCTCCACAATCCTGGCTTCCCCGTTCTCACCTACACCAGTAATACGCATTCCGCCATCTTCCATTACGCTCTGGTATGATGGGTCCAATTCATAGTTACAATTGAACTCTTCCTCAATCTCAGAACACTGATATATACTTGAGGCTAATGAGTCAGGACTGACCTGTATTTTTAACCTCCCTGAGAGCCTGGGAGCACCCTCGGAGCGCTCAGGAACGGGACACGAGACCAGCACAATCAACGGTGTCACTGCGTCCGGGTTATTCTCCAGATGTCCAGCATCGCGAATTCCCAGGATATTTCTCGCATACTCTAACAGAGTATGTTGATAGCCCCCTCAGGTCCCGAGGAATGGCCGGTTCATCTCCCGTGCATACTGGATTCCCCTGAGCGCACCATCCATCCTCTGGTAAGGACTACCCGGGGCTGCCCAGAGGCCGGCAAACTGCTCCAACTCCTCCTGGTATCGTAACTTTAACATGGATTCCGTCGGCAGCCAGCAGACATCCAGCTTTATCGACAGGTGGTCGGCAGCGTGACCGAGGGCAGCGATAACCGCCTGGTGTGCGGGACGCTCCGGGTCATAGTCGCCTATCATGCCGATACTTACAGCCTCTTTCACCCTTACCCTCACTCCTGAGCCATTACGCCTAATTCTACCACCTCACCTGCCAATATTCCAACCAATTTGACATGACATTTGTCCAGCCTCACCCCCTGCCCGCCGTCCCTTCGTGACGATGGCAGGCAGGCCTTAATCCCCTCTCCTTCGAAGGAGAGGGGGAAGAAAGAAAAAAAGAGGGGCTACGCCCCTCTTTGACTCCCCCCTACAAACTAACTTACCCGATGTCCTCGAGGGCTTTCTCCAGGTCGGGTGGCAGGGCAGCTTCAAACTCAACATACTCCCCGCTGGAGGGCAGGCGAAAGCCGAGCCGTGAAGCGTGGATAAACTGCCGCAAGAGAAATGCCGATTTCACACCGTAGGTAGCATCACCGACGACCGGATAGCCGATTGCCTTCAGATGTACCCGAATCTGATGAGTGCGGCCGGTCTCTGGAGTGACCTCAAGCAAGGAGTAGCTGCTAAGGTACTTCAAGACCCGGTATTCGGTACGGGCTGGCCGACCCCGCCCTTCGTCAACGACCGCCATGCGCTTGCGGTTGTGGGAGGCACGCCCGATAGACGCCTCAATAACCCCATGTTCCGGGGAAAGACGTCCCTTGACCAGAACCAGGTAGAGCTTGACCACCGTATGTGTCTTGAACTGCTCCACGAGGCTGGCCTGGGCTGTCCGGTTCTTGGCCACCAGCATCACGCCGGAGGTATCCATATCGAGCCGGTGAACGATACCAGGTCGCATTGGGTCGCCGGTATCAGGCGGTACAGACAGATAAGCAAGAATGGCGTTTACCAGCGTGTGGTCCGGGTGACCCGGCGCCGGGTGCACCGGCAGCCCGGCTGGCTTATCAATCACCAGTACGTCATCATCCTCGTAGAGAACAGTGAAAGGAATAATTTCCGGCTCTAAAATACTGGACTCTGGAGGGGGAACGGTAACCTTCACCCGGTCACCATTGCTCAACTTCAGGCTCGCCTTCGCAACCACGCCGTTGACCTGCACCAGACCGTCACCAATTAGCCTTTGAGCCTGATTCCGGGTCAGTTCAGGGCAGTTTTCAGCAACGTAACGGTCAAGGCGAATTTCCTGACCACTTACAATAAAGCTGTATTCCCTGGAACCAGTGATTGACATCACCCCTGTAAGCCCCGATTAAGCTAACGACGCGGATTATACCAGTTCAGGTCGAGCGCCGCCTCTCGCTGACGGCCAGACGGATAAGAGAGAACGCCAGCACGATAACACCGACGGTAATCGCCGAATCGGCAACATTAAAGACCGGCCAGAAACCAACATCAATAAAATCGGTAACGTGTTCTAGTCGAAGGCGGTCAATTAGATTGCCCACGGTGCCACCCAGTATCAGGCTAAACGCTATGATATTCAATAGATTAACCAGATACGGAAGACGGCGATATACATAAAAGGCCATGGCCAGAAGAAGAATAACACCGACTATATCAACGATCATAAGGGTAAAGGAATGCCCCTTGAATATACCGAAAGAGGCCCCTGTATTCTGCACGTGGGTGAACTGGAAGAAACCAAGCTGATAGATAACCTCACCCTCTTCGTAGGACCTCACCCAAAGCTTAGTGAGTTGGTCGGCGATTACTACCAGCAGAAAGGAAATACCGAGGACCACACCCCGCCATTTATCCAGGGGAGAATCTTCCTTTCGCATTTTTCGCCTGAAGTGCTTTGCAGGCAACGCACAGCTTCGCCTGGGGCAATGCTTCCAATCGCTCTGGGGCTATTGGCTGGCCGCAGTTCTCACACTTGCCGTAGGTACCCTCATCAAATTTCACCAGGGAAGCCTCAATGTCGGTCAATTGCTCTCGTATTTGTTTCTCCAAAGCGAGCCTCCGTTCCAGCTCAAGACTCTCGGTAGCCTCCTCCTCACGCTTGCCAAAAGGACTCCCCTCGCGTCTCTCCTCGGGCGGATACGCGGCGACTCGCAGCTGTTCCAGTTCATCAGCCAGACGCTTTTGTTCACTCTCCAGGCGAGAGCGAAGTGCACTATATTTCTTATTAGCCACTTTACCTCCTCCCGCCCGCTTACCAGATATTATCAATGAAGGGTCGGTAGGATTGTCCTGTATATTAAGCTAAACAGATACGATATTATACTTGAAGGCCAACTTGAGGACAATAATAGAAGGTGGGTTGGTCAAGCTTCTCAGGCAGGCAATGTCATGTGTAACCGCCTGATATTCACTGCCTCCCTGATGTTCAACTCACGAACGCCGCAGACGGACCGTTCCCATGCTGACACTCCTGGCAGGTGGAACCTCCCCACCACGCCATTATTATGATAGCCGGAAAAAACAGAGTGTAGCATATTTACAGTGTATCCTACTTTTTCCCATTTGGCAACTCTATCCACACAAAAACCACGGTTGCGACTCCGAGCTCTAGGGGGTAAAATCTGAGAAAGAGTCTCTTAGTACGGTCGACGATGACCTGAAAAGTATTGCGGGAGGAAATCCGGATATGTCTGAGGAACTGGTCAAGATAGAAAAACCCCCCGTAGAGAGCTTTAGCGAAGAGCGTAAACTCTACCTCGTACCGCTGCTGTACGCCGGAAG
>SMTZ1_10003043_pt1 | contig 23418 bp, 23 predicted proteins | sample DeeMarSWOR136_30_FD_25667 | JGI IMG/M metagenome (IMG submission 25667) | reverse complement strand
TTTGATGAGGCATATGCATTGCCGAGTCGGGAGGCTGTGACTGTAGCGCTGCGAACCCAGCAGATTATTGCTCACGAAAGCGGCGTTGCAGACACTGTTGATCCTCTCGCTGGAAGCTATTGCATCGAAGCCCTTACCGATAGGATTGAAGAAGGGGCTGTTCATTACATCGAAGAAATCGATCGACAAGGCGGGGCTGAGAAAGGATTGCACTGTTGTCGGAGTCAACGATTTCACAACCAAGGAAGAAGCGCCAATCAGACTCTTGCGAGTTGATCCAACTGTCGAAAAGAGAGTTGTTGAACGAATGAACCAAGTCAGGAAGGATAGGAACAGCCGCAAAGTAACCGAAGCTCTTGATGAGCTACATCGGAATGCTGAAGATGGATCAACAAACCTCATGCCAATCATCTTGAGTGCGGTAAAAGAGTATGCAACAGTAGGCGAAATCTGCAGCGTTCTACAGGAGATCTACGGCGAATACAGACCGCTGACTATTTTCTAGCCAGCTCTACTCAATAACAAATAGAACTTCGCTCTTGTCAACGATTGAGCCCAGCTCAACCCTCACTTCTTTCACTATACCTTCTCTCGGCGCGATGATTTCATTCTCCATTTTCATCGCTTCCACTATACATAACGGGTCGCCAGCTTTGACTTCGTCGCCTTCTTTGACTTTCAGCAACACGACTCTTCCCGGCATAATAGAAGTCACAGCTCCTTTCTTCTTGCCGCGTAACTGCCCTCTTTCAAGCACACGAGTTGTAGGGGTTCTTGCAGCTGCGCCTTTTCCACTTAGTCTCTTCCGACTATGCTCGAGCTGTAGGAGAAACTTTTTTCCATCAACTTCGACGCTGAAGGCGGTTGGCCTGTCATTTCTTCGCAGCTTGATCTTGTAGCTTTTGCCGTTGATGTTTACAAGAGCCTGTGCGTCATGGTTAAGCAGAGTCTGAAATGACATTTTGACGGGGTCCCCGTCTAGCTCAAGCAAGGCAGTGCTTTCATCACTTATCTTGAGCAGCCTAACTTTCCGCTTCTTTCCCTCCACCGTAACGGTGTATTCAGCTAGCGCATCCAACGCAGATTCCCCAGAGAGGAGTTGCCAGTCAGCCCGGAGGCCCTCCACGAGGAAAGCCGGCTTCTGTTTCGCGAAGGAACTACTATTGCACCTTTTTGCCTATTAGACAGGTAGTTGGTTAGAACAGCGGACAACACTGCAACATCCTCCTTTGTGTTTCCGCTTTGAAATGCTGAGTCATCAATTCGTTCATCCACAAAACATGTGTGGATGTGGCCCTTACGAAAATCTTCGTCAGTCAAGATCTTACAGAGGAAAGAAGCAGTGGTCTCAACTCCATCTATGCGAAGCTCCTCCAGCGCGTTCTTCATGCGCGGAATCGCTTCTCTTCTGTCGCGGCCCCAGACAGCGATTTTCGCTATTAAGGAATCATAGAGAAGAGGGCCTGGTCCTCCAGGTAGAAGAAGATCAGTTACTGTTCCAGGAGATGGGGCGAAGTTTTTGCTTGGGTTTTCTGCGTTGATTCTGCAGTTGAAGGCATGCCCACTTATTGCTATGTCCTCTTGCTGATAGCCTAGTCTTTCTCCTGCTGCAATTCGTATCTGCTCCTTGACAATGTCGACGCCTGTAACCATCTCACTAATCAGATGCTCAACTTGCAGTCGTGTGTTCATCTCCAAGAAATGGAACGCCCCAGACTTATCGACTAGGAACTCCAGTGTACCTGCACTGACGTACTTTGCTGCCTTCGCGGCTTCAACCGCCTCTTGACCCGTTGATCGCCTTTTTTGCTCCGTCATCATTGGCGATGGAGTCTCCTCGATGAGCTTTTGATGCCTTCTCTGAATGGAGCATTCTCGTTCTCCTAGGTGAATGATATTGCCATGCTTGTCGGCTAGAACCTGAAACTCGATGTGGCGGGGTTTGTCGAGCAGCTTCTCAACATAGATTTGAGGGTTCCCGAATGAGGCTTCGGCCTCAAGTCTTGCGAGCTCGATTGCAGGGCGTATCTCGTCCGTGTTCCTGACAACGCGTAGACCTTTGCCGCCGCCACCGTAGACTGCCTTGATAAGAACTGGGTATCCGAACTTCTCTGCTATCATTTCTACTTCGTTTTCGGTTCTTAATGTGCTTGTGGTTCCTGGAATGACCGAGATCCCCGCTGCTTCCATGGTTCTTCTTGCTGTGAGCTTGTTGCCCATCAATCGCAAGCTTTCACTTGAGGGGCCCACGAATGAGATTTCTCTGGCTTCGCATTCGGACGCGAACTCAGGGATCTGAGCGAGGAAGCCATAGCCTGGATGTATTGCTTCGCTTCCTGAAGCCTCTGCTATCTCGACGATTTTCTGGATGTTTAGATAGTCATCACTGGGTTGAGCCGTCCCTATGCAGTAGGCCTCATCAGCGTATCGAGTGTGTAATGCATTTTTGTCGGCTTCGGAGAAAACTGCAACCGATTTGATGTCAAGTTCTTTGCATGCCCTTGCTATTCTCAGGGCGATTTCTCCCCTATTGGCGATGAGGATCTTGTTAAACATCGATCTTTCTCCAAAGCGTACGCTGGACGGGCAGGCCGTTCCTATTGTAAAGAACAGAGGGTTTTTAAATGGTTCTCTGCCGGGTCAGATCTTTTGCTGTATAAGCTGGCCGATACGCTAAGCGTGAAATCGGAAAGATGTTTAGAGGGTCTGAAGCGCTTCTTCCATTTGAGTCAAGGCTTTCTCTATGTTTGGAATGGAGTTTGCGAACCCCAAAAGCTGTGCCTGACAATGCGGCCACACCTGCGTTGTTGAGCAGGAAATCCGGAAGTTTTCGGCTGTCAATGTTCAAACCCTTCACGTTCGGGAAAACATAGAATGTGGCTTGGGGTTTCTTGCAGCTTATACCGTCTATCTTGTTCAGCCCAGAAACTATGACTTCACGTCTCTGCCTAAACTCTTCTATCATCCTTTTCGGCTCATCCTGAGGCCCACGCAAAGCTTCGATACCGGCCATCTGAGAAAAGGCACATGTGCAAGACCCAATCTCCATCCAGTCATAGCGTATGTTTTCGAAAATCCATCTATTATCACAGTTCTCTCTTTCATTCCTGGAAGGGAGGCAATGCTTCTGTGCTTTCCTTCGTAGATCATCCTGCTATACACCTCGTCTGAAACAACAAGCAGATTGTCTCTGTCTCTAACTTTGTCAGCAATCGACGTCAGATTTTCCTCTGTCAGAACGCCTCCTGTGGGGTTTTCAGGGAAATTAAGAATAATCATCTTGGTCTTATCAGAGATTTTTTCCACAGTGTCTTCGGTGTCTAAGGCAAATCCGTTTTCTTCCTTTAAAGGCATAGGTACTGGTTTCGCGCCAACGAAATTAATCATCGATTCATAGATTGGAAAGCCAGGGTTCGGATACATCACTTCGTCCCCTACTTCCACACAAGCCAGCATACTGAAGAAGATTATCGGCTTGGCCCCCGGAGTTACGACGACTTCTTCAGGATCCACATCAACATACCTCGTCTTTGAGATATGCCCCGCGATGGTCTCTCTGAGCTCAGGAATGCCTGCAGCCGGAACATAATGCGTGTAGCCCGAGTTCATAGCCCTAGTCGCTGCGTCTCTGATATTCTTGGGAGTGTCAAAATCTGGCTCCCCTATCTCGAGATGGATGATTTGGCGGCCTTGCTTTTCCAAAGCCTTGGCTTTTGCAAGAACTTCAAACGCTGTTTCTGTGCCTAGTCCTCTCATTCTTCCAGCAAATATCGACTCCATAATCGTTTCTCCCAATCACGGAAATTTCACCCTAGTAGCCGCACAGATAAAAGCTTTTCCCAATTCAATCGTGGAATCTTGCATGGCTATTGTAAGCTTTGACCTATTACTCTCCGCATTGTCTCGTTGGTTCCGGCAGCAGCGATAGTTTCCAAAGAATCCAGCAGATAACGTATCGCTTTGAATTCGGGCAGCGTGCCATAGGCGCCTTGGACTTGAACCGCGTGCAAGGCGGTGTCTCTGGCAACCTCCGATGTGAAAAGCTTCGCCCTAGCTATTTCTTTGGCGATTCCTTTACCCTCTTTACCCTGATCTAGAAGCCAAGCTGCGTAGTATGCCAACCATCTGGCAGCCTCAATCTTCGTATCCATGTCGGCGAGCGCAAACTGAATTGCCTGAAGTTCAAGAATCGGCTTTCCATACAGCCTTCTTTCCGTCGCGAATCTTATCGCTGTCTCGCGCGTGGCTTCTGCGATCCCTAAAGCAACAGCTGCGTTTCCTAGTCTACCGATTTCCGAAATCGATGTAAGCGCAGCCTTTAGTCCAGCGCCTTCCTTCCCGATTAGGTTTGTCTTAGGTATTCGGCAATTCTTGAAATATAGCTCGGCAATCTCCATGCTTCTAAAGCCTGTATGCTTCTCCCTTGCTCCAGAACTAAACCCTGGCGTGCCTTTCTCTACCAGGAAAACGCTCAAGCCCCTTGAGTCCTTTCCCGTTCTGGCAATGAAAACGCAGACGTCTGCCAAGCTTCCATTTGTGATGAAGCACTTGCCTCCGTCTACGACGTATTCGTCTCCTTCAAGCTTTGCCACAGTCCTGATTGCTGTGGGGTCAGAGCCGCCGATTGGCTCAGTGACTGCCATGCACATAATCTCTTCTCCTCTTACCACCGGGGGGATATATCTCTGCCTTTGTTCCTCATCTCCGAATCGCAATATCGTCCAGAGTCCTAAAGGAGAGGCTTGGAGAAAAAGCCCCATTGAGGGGTGCACCCGCGAGATTTCTTTAATGGAGATGACACGAGATAGATGCCCCATGGGACAGCCCCCGTATTTTTCGGGGATTATGATGCCTAATAGCCCTTGATTTGCCACTTTCCTTACAACGTCACGTGGGAAATCTCCTTTGTCATCGATTTCAAATGCCTTTGGTGCTAATTCCTTCTCGGCAAAGCCGCGTATGGTGCGTGTAAGTATCTTCTGCTCTTCGCTGAGGTTGAAGTCCAAGTGAACTTCCCTAATTGATACAGAGGATTCGGCAAGTTATATTTAGTCGTACCCCGTCTCTTATATCTGGACAATGTTGAGGTGTGAACGTTGGGTGAAGCTGAGGTAGAAGAAGTTGGCAGCGTCACACATTACTTCACGCGAATAGGTGTAGCTGTTGTCGAGTTGAGCGACGCACTTTCTGTAGGGGATCGCATCCTCATAAAAGGTATGACGACAAATATCGAACAGACAGTCAGTTCGATGGAGATAGAGCAGGAAAGCATAAAGAAGGCGGAAGTACAGAATCCTCTGAATTTTCAGTCCATTTCTTCCATTTCAGCGGTGCATAACTTCCTGAAGGAGATGCGTTCAACTTACGTAGGCTTTTGCGACTTCACGACATCCTTATTAACGAGGTTGGGTGGGACTCTACCTTCGAAGAACGCTATTAGGTTCTCGGCCACCATTTCTGACATTCTTGATCGCGTCTCAAAACTGGCGCTTGAAATGTGAGGGGCAACAACTACATTCTTCAATGTTAGCAATGGATTGCCTGCTGACGTAGGCTCTTGTTCAAAAACGTCCAAACCTGCACCTGCAATCACGCCGTCTTTTAGGGCCTCGTATAATGCCTTTTCATCTATCACCGGACCTCGAGCGTTATTAACCAGGATTGCTGTCTTTTTCATCAGTCTCAGCTTCTCTTCATCTATTAGATGATACGTGCTCTTGAGTAGGGGGACGTTGATGGTTATGAAATCTGCTTTCTGAAGAAGTTCTTCAATCCCCATGTATTCAATGTTCAGTTCTTTCTCCAAGTCTTGCCTTGGAACCACATCGTAGTATAGAACCTTCATGTCAAACCCTTTTGCTCTTTTTGCGCTGTGCGAACGTATCTGTCGGCTTCGACGACTCTTCTTGCTGCGGCCATTAGAAGTGCCCAAGCAAAATCGGCGGTAGTTTCTGTTAGCACTCCTGGAGTATTGGTCACGTATATTCCACGTTTCGTAGCTTCCTTCACATCGATGTTATCATACCCAACCGCGAATTGAGAAACGATTTTTAAATTAGCTGCTGCATCGAGAACTTCTGCATCGATTTTGTCTGACAAAAGCGTGGCTAGAGCGTCGGCTTTGGCCGCTTTTTCGATAATCAAGCTCTTCGGAGGAGGAGCGTAGTCAGTCCACACCTCCGCATGGAATCGCTCCTTGATTGCCTGTAGTCCTCTTTCGGGCAGTTCTCGAGTCACAAATACATTATGTTTTCCACCATGTAGTGGTTGCTAATAACTTGAGAAAACCGAAAATGAAGCGGTGTCTCGAATATCCATAATTTTATTACAAAAGGCGGTGCATATAAACCGCCGGCGAATCCATGCCTCAGATCAAAAACAAAATGGTTCTCATCGAAAATGCCGATTCCAAATTGGACCGAAAAGCCCGCAAAGCAGCATTGGAGGCGTTGGAATCGGCATTGGAAGCTGTAAACCCAAAGGCGATTGTTGAATCTCGGTTGATTGTGGAAGGTAAAACTCTGAAAATTGGAAAGCGCGAGTTTGACCTGAAAAAGTTCAAACATGTTTTCGTTGTTGGAGGGGGCAAAGCAAGCGGAAAGATGGCTGAGGCCCTTGAATCTGCTTTAGGAGACAAGATAACGCGGGGAATTGTTAACGTCCCTTACGACAGTGAACCCTGCAAGACTCAAAGGATTGAGTTACGCAATGCCAGCCATCCCATTCCTGATCAAGCAGGAGTAAAAGGAACACAGGAGATGCTCGGCCTCGTTAGCCAGGCTGAAGAAGACGACTTGATCATCTGCCTAATCTCAGGTGGTGGGTCAAGCCTAATGCCACTGCCCCGTGGAAAAATATCCCTAGGCGATAAGCAGATGGTTACCAATGATTTGCTCAAGTCCGGGGCTACAATAAAGGAAATCAACACAGTTCGAAAGCACATCTCAGACTTCAAGGGAGGTTGGCTCGCACAAAAAGCCTATCCCGCTACCATCGTCAACTTGGTGCTATCAGATGTCATAGGCGACCCTTTAGAATTCATTGCCTCGGGACCGACGGTTCCTGACTCGACCACGTTCGGTGATTCCATAACTGTCTTGAGGAGATACGGATTGTGGAGACAAACGCCTCGGTCCGTAAGAGGCTTGCTTGTCAAGGGGCAAAGAGGTTTGATTGCTGAAACACCTAAGCCAGGAGCCAGAGTGTTTAGAAGAGCCTATGACGTCATCATCGGGAATAATCGGCTGGCTACATTGGCTGCCCACAAAAGCTTTCAAAGTGCTGGCTTCCACTCGCTGATTCTCTCATCCGTACTTGAAGGCGAAGCGAAGCAAGTGGGAACAGTTCTGGCATCCATAGCAGAAGAGGTCATGATTTCGGGAAACCCATTACCGAGGCCTTGCGGCATCATTGCTGGTGGCGAAACTACAGTAGCTGTCTTTGGAAAGGGAAAAGGAGGAAGAAACCAGGAAATCGCTCTAAGTGCAGCTCTGAAGATCATTGGCAAAGACGGCGTTGCGATTGCTTCATTTAGCACCGACGGCACAGATGGACCGACAGACGCAGCAGGTGCTCTTGTAGATGGAAAGACAATTGCTCGGTCGTGTGAGGAGAGGCTTGATGCAAGAAGCTTCCTTGGTAACAATGATTCCTACAACTTCTTCTTAAAGCTGGGCGATCTCATTTTCACAGGACCAACGGGCACCAACGTCAACGACGTCTCCGTGGTCGTCGTTGTCTGATTAACCGCACGCCAAAGAAGACCCTGAAGATGATTAAGTAGAAATCGATCCGGACGCGCCTAGGTTGCGTGCTTCTGTGGTATACAGGTCGGTCACTCTCATTTGATCACCATTAGCACTTCTCCGTCGTTAACTGATGCTCCTTCCCCGACCTTGATCTGATGCACTGTTCCAGCTCGTGTTGCCGAGATCTCATTTTCCATCTTCATTGCCTCAAGAATGCAAAGAACTTCGCCGACCTTGACCCTGTCACCGTTTTTCACATTCACAGTGACTATTTTGCCAGCCATAGGTGCCACTACGGCTCCTTCTTCAGCCGCTTCTCGCTTCCTGGCCGGCATTTGAACGGTAGGCATTTGAGTAGCCGCCCTCTTCATAGGCTCTGCTAGTTCTGCTTTGAAGACGGCGTCGTTAACCTTCAAAGTGAACGGGCAGTGTCTATCGACTTTTCCGATTTCGATTCGATATTCTTTTCCTGAGACCATTATCGTAATTGGGGCGGCATCACTGACTTCGCCTTTTTTCAATTCAAACTCAACGGGTTTGCTATTCACTTTCGCATAAAAGAGTCCTTCAGCCTCTTTCTTTGCGAGTTCGACTCTGTAGGCTCTATTGTTGATAACTACGTTATATTCAGGCAAATGCTTCGCCACGTCACCTTGTTAAGTCCTGTCTAGCAGCCAACACCCATGGAGAAATCCCTCTGTCTCGAGGTCTTCTGAGGGGAATGACTGCCTTAACTTCCCGGGTGCTTTTGAGAAAAGACGCTACGGCCGCTGACAAGGCAGCTATTTCTTCCAACTCCTGTTCTTCCGGAGTCAGCGACACACGCTCCTCTCTCTTTGCCTTTCTCTTTCTGAAAAAGTCTACCGCAACTTTGGGAAACAAAGCGTACGTCAGTTCGTCCTCCTCACTCTCTACATACGGCTTAACCTCTTTCGGGATTCTTCCGAGCTCAGGTTCAAGAAGGTCTGCTGGCCGACATTTTATGGGTTCTTCGTCGCCGATTATCTTTCTTTTGATCTTTTCATTTATGGGTGCCGGAGATTTGCCGTAGAACCCTTTTACATAGTCTCTCACTTCCTTTGGCACGATTTTGTAGCGCTCTCCGGACAAGACGTTAAAAACCGCCTGCGTTCCAACAAGCTGGCTGGTGGGGGTGACGAGGGGAGGATATCCTAGCTCTTCTCGTACGTGTGGAACCTCCTTTAGGACCCTTTCAAGCTTATCCATTGCATTCTGCTCTCTTAGCTGTGAAATCAGGTTTGAAAACATCCCGCCTGGAATTTGGTGCATCAAGATTGACGTGTCTACTCTTTCGGCCAAAGGACTGATCAAACGAAGAGGGTCGTAATATTTCTCTCGCAATTTGCGGAAATACTCGGCGATTTCGATCAATAGTCCCATGTCAAGTCCTGTTTCATACCCAGTTCCTTTCAATCCGGCTACAATGCTTTCGACAGGTGGCTGAGAAGTACCCCCAGCGAATGGAGAGAACGCAGCGTCTAGGATGTCCACTCCTGCCTGGCAAGCGCGCCAGTAGGTCATCATGACGGTGCCGCTTGTGCTGTGACAGTGCATGTGAATTGGCAGACCGACCTCTTTCTTCAACGCCGAAACGAGCTTGTATGCCTCTTCAGGCATGAGCATGCCAGCCATATCTTTGATGCATATCGAGTCGCAGTTCAGCTCAGCTAGGCATTCGGCAACTTTCAGATAATACTCTGTTGTGTGCACAGGGCTTATTGTATAGCAGATCGAGCCTTGAGCGTGTGCGCCAGCTTCTTTTACGGTCTTTATCGCAGTTTCCAGGTTGCGAGTGTCGTTTAGTGCGTCGAATATACGAAACACGTCAATGCCGTTTTCTGCAGCCATTTTCACGAACTTGATTAGGACGTCGTCTGGGTAGTTCCGATAGCCCACCAGGTTTTGCCCCCTTAGAAGCATCTGAAGCGGAGTTTTTCGTACATGTTTCTTCAACCTTCGGAGCCGTTCCCATGGGTCTTCATTTAGGTAGCGGATGCTGACGTCGAAGGTGGCGCCGCCCCACACTTCAAGGGAGAAAAAGCCAACTGAGTCCACTTTTTCCGCTATTGGGATCATGGATTCGGTTCTCATTCGAGTAGCCATTAAGGACTGATGGGCGTCTCTGAAAGTCGTATCAGTGATTCGAACAGTCCGGCTCAAGAGAAATCCCAGTTGGCAACGTTTTGGATTAGTAAACTTCAAAAAGCTCTTATTTTAACCTACCTTCTAAACCCGCTGTTCTCCCACACATAGGAGTTTCCTCAGCCTTGTGAGAATCGAATGCGTGGCGCCTGAAGTGATCAGAGTGGAATGTTTGGGTGTTTCTTGGGAGGCCTTGACTCACGCTTTGTGACAAGCATCTCCAAGGCGCTGATCAGCCTAGGCCTCGTTTGAGAGGGTTCAATCACGTCGTCGATATAGCCTTTCTCTGCGGCTATGTAAGGATTTGCGAATTTCTCGCGATACTCAAGAGTTAACTCTTTTCTCCTCCTTTCGGGATCTTTCGCCTTGGCAAGCTCTTTTCGGAAAATAATGTTGATTGCTCCCGCCGGTCCCATTACGGCGATTTCGGCGGATGGCCAGGCGTAGTTTACGTCGGCGCCGGAGTGTTTGCTGCCCATTACGTCGTACGCTCCTCCATACGCTTTGCGAATGATAACGGTGATTTTTGGAACGGTGGCCTCGCAATAGGCGAATAGAAGCTTAGAGCCGTGACGGATTATCCCTCCATGCTCTTGATCTATGCCTGGTAAGAAGCCAGGAACGTCTTCAAATGTGATTATGGGGATGTTGAAAGTGTCACAGAACCTTATGAAACGCGCTGCCTTAGTCGAGGAGTTCACGTCTAAAGTTCCTGCAAAATATTTTGGCTGGTTTGCCACGATCCCGGCTGAGCGCCCATTTAGTCTTGCGAATCCGACGACTATGTTTGGTGCCCAAAGGGGCTGAACCTCGAGGAAATCACCATTATCCACAACCGCAGTTATTATCTCCTTCACGTTGTATGGCTTGTCAGGGTCATCTGGCACAATCTCTTCCAAAGCATCATCCGTGCGGTTTGGGTCATCGCCAGTTTCTTCAATTGGAGGGTCTTCCATGTTGTTTGAAGGTAAATAGCTGAGAAGCCGCTTGATAAGTTGCAGACACTCTTCTTCGTTCTCAGCCATGAAATGACAGACTCCGCTGGTCTGCATATGAACTAATGCACCTCCCAATTCCTCAAAATCTACTTCCTGCCCCAAGACGGTCTTTATGACTTCAGGTCCGGTGATAAACATGTGGCTCGTGTCTTTTACCATGATTATGAAATCTGTCATGGCTGGCGAATAAACTGCTCCGCCTGCGCATGGGCCCATTATTGCAGAGATTTGAGGAACGACACCGGAGGCGATTACGTTCTTGAAGAAGATATCTCCGTAGCCAGCAAGGCTAGCTACTCCCTCTTGGATTCTTGCGCCGCCGCTGTCATTCAGTCCGATTACTGGCGCTCCGGCTTTCATGGCTAGATCCATTAGTTTGCAGACTTTTTTTGCGAACATCTCCCCCAGTGAACCACCAAACACAGTGAAGTCTTGAGAGAAAGCATAAACCAGACGGCCGTCAATCGTTCCATATCCCGTTACCACCCCATCACCAGGGATTTTCCTTTCGGACATTCCAAAGTCAACGCAGCGATGAACGATAAATTGATCGAGCTCCACAAAGCTGTTAGGGTCTAATAGCAGGTCGAGTCTTTCCCAAGCAGTCAATTTGCCCTGCTTGTGTTGCTTTTCGATTCGTTCTTTCCCTCCTCCGACCTTTGCCCTATTTCGCCTCTCACGCATCTGTTGGATCTTTTCTTTCACCGAGGGTTCAAGTTTTGCCAGTTTGCCTCACCTGTGAACGGTTACACTAGTTTTCTTCTCAGACATATATTAGCTTCCCGAGTCAATCACAGAAAAATATAACTCTAGGGAAGCTGTTGAGAAAGCGGCGACATCTATGCTCCGACTCTTCAATACAATGAGCCGGAAGAAAGAACTCTTCAAGCCAATTGAAAAAGGCAAAGTCCGCATGTATTCATGCGGGTTGACAGTTTATGATTGCGCACACATAGGCAATCTAAGAGCCTATGTATTTGTAGATCTCTTGAGACGTTGGTTGGACTATCGAGGCTTTGACGTAAGACACGTGATGAACCTAACTGACGTGGATGACAAAACCATTAGAGGCATGCGAAAGGAGGGCATTTCTCTCAGGAAGTACACCCAGAGATACATCGACGCCTTTTTCGAGGATTTGGAGAAGCTTAATGTAAAGAAAGCCGATATCATCCCAAAAGCCACGGATCATATACCCGAAATGGTTGAATTGATCAAGACCTTGATGAACAAAGGCTACGCCTATAAAAGCGAAGAAGGTTCGGTCTACTTCAGCATCTCCAAATTCGGAGACTACGGGAAGCTTTCGGGAATGAAGATTGAGCAACTCAACCCCGGTGCGAGAGTGAAAGTCGACGAGTACGACAAGCTACAAGCATGTGACTTCGCTCTTTGGAAGGCTTGGCATCCAGACGATGGCGACGTTTTCTGGGAAACGGAGCTAGGTAAGGGTAGGCCTGGATGGAGTATTGAATGTTCTGCCATGTCCATGAAATATTTGGGCGAAACATTTGATATTCACACAGGCGGCGTAGACCTCGTATTTCCACACCACGAAAACGAAATTGCTCAGAGCGAGGCTGTTACAGACGAGAAATTCGTGAACTACTGGCTGCACAATGAACACCTCCTCATTGAAGGAGAAAGAATGGGAAAATCGCTTCAGAACTTCTACACTTTGAGAGATCTCGTCAGAATGGGATACGATCCTAAGGTAGTAAGATATTTGCTGATGTCAACTCACTACAGGAACCAACTCAATTTCACTTTGGGAGGTTTAAAAGCCGCAGGAAACGCCCTCCAGCGAATCCGCGACTTCATCAAGAGACTTGAAGAAGTCAACGCGACGCAGGGCGACGAAGCGCTCAAACTGACTGAAGATGCAAGGAAACGGTTCGAGGATGCGATGGATGATGACCTGGATATAAATAGCGCTCTCGCAGCAATGTTCAACCTAGTAAGAGAAGTAAACGTTCTAGTTGACGAGAGAGAGCTTAGCCATGCGGGAGCAAAGCGGGTGAAGAATCTAATGATGGACTACGACAAAGTATTAGCCGTTTTGGGAGGGCCTTCGGAAATGAAGCCAGACTTGTCGAAGGAAGCGGAGGATTTAATCAAGAGGAGAGAGGAAGCGAGGAAGTCCAGGGATTGGAAAACTGCGGACGCCATACGGAGAGAGCTCCTGAGAATTGGAATTGTTTTGGAGGACACTCCTGAAGGGGTGAAATGGAAGAGGAAGTTCCGTGACTAGAGATTTCTAAGCAGTGTAACATCACCGACCAGAATCTTTCTGAACGCGCCACTCTCAAGCCTAATGATGAGAACGCCATCCTCATCTACATCCCACGCCTCTCCCGTAAGAACCTCATCAAAGATAGTGATTTTCACTTTCTCCCCAAGAAAACTTGCCATGCCTTTCCATTCTTGTAAGAGCGTAAACCAAAGCCCTTGCTGAAGAAGCCCGTACCTATGCTCAAGGGCTTTCAGCACGTTCTCGATCAGTGCACGGAGCCTTATTTTGTGGCCCAGTTCGTGTTGAAGGGATGTCGAATTGCTCCTGACAAATGCTGGGAATGCTTCCAAGTCGATATTAGCATTCAGTCCGATACCTACGATTGCAAATTCAACGTCGCCATTCTGCAGGCTTGTCTCTGTCAGGATTCCGCAGACCTTTTTTGCATTGATGAGAACGTCGTTTGGCCATTTGACTGCTGTTCTTAGGCCAAACATCTTCTCTATTGTTACTGCCACTGCGGATGATGCTATGAAAGTTAATTTTAGAGCGTCTTTAGGACTGATCTTCGGCCGTAGTATTATTGAAAGCCATAACCCTCCCTTCGGTGAAAACCATCGTCTACCAAGTCTCCCTCTCCCTAGAAGCTGAGTGTCTGCCAGAACGACGACCCTTCCCCTGTTGCCATTTCTGGCGATCTCCTTGGCTACTTGATTGGTGGATGACAAGGCTCGATAGTGAAGGATTTCGTACCCTAGGTTGGAGTATTCAGTTTCCGCAGGTTTCTTGTCGCTTTGATGAGGCATCGCTGAATTACTATTCGCACAGTTCGATTAAGACGTTTCCAGTGCTTTTTGGATGTAGAAACGCGATCTTGCCGCCTTCAACTCCTGTTCTAGGAGTTTCGTCAACTAAGACCACGCCTTTCTTCTTTAGGCGCATGAGCATTGTCTCCAGGTTAGTCACTCTGAAAGCTACATGGTGTATTCCCTGACCTCGGTTTTCGAGGAATTTCGACACTATGCTTTCCTTGTTCAGAGGTTCCATCAACTCAATCGTGGTTTCTCCAGCAGCTAGGAGAGCTGTTTTGATCTTGTGGGCCTTGGCAGTCCTGCGTTTTCTTAGCTTAAGCCCCAAGAGCTGCTCATAAAGAGGCAGCATGTTGTCTATGCTATCAACGGCAACCCCAATGTGATCGAGCCCGATGAGCATGTTTTCACCAATTCGAGCTTTCTTGGTGCAAGGTAGAATATAAGCAAGTCGAGAAGGGTTTGGGCTCTGCTTTGCAGGAGGCTCGCATCCTTGTAAGGCTGAAGTTTTGATTTGAGGTCTATTCCTTGAACGTCGCATATTTGAGACCGTTTTTGCGGGCTTGGGCTGGCAACTTACGACAACCGAGGAAGGGTTTTTCTGCGGAATTCAGAATCCAAATCCGGTGTTCATAACCGATTTAAAACCGTGACGGCATACGGGTGTCTGGCTCTCAGATGCCATGTTCGCAATTAGATTGAGGAATAGCCTTTGCCTAAACGCGATTTCCAGAAGCCTCTTCCTGAAGAAGCTAATGAAGTCCTACTAGCCATAAGGCCCTTTCTAGGTAAGCGACTCATTTCCATCTGGAAAAAGGTCTTCAGAATCGGGAAGAAAGACATTCCATGTGAAGTCGAGGCTCTCGCATACGCCATCAAAGGGATTTTCAGGTTTGGAGCTGGGTGTCTGGAGAGTTTAATTATGAAACGGCCTTGCAGGATTGACGGAACTCTTGATGTAGTTGAAACTGTTGAGCATTTCAGATTCAATGAATACATCGCAGCGAAGCAAAATATTCCGGAAAAAGAGCGTGTAGCACGCAAAACCGACGACTATCTTCAAGAGATGATTTAATGAAAGAAAAAGATGGCCGATGCCTGAAGCGTCGCATTAAGGATACTAAGATTTGGCGCTCCAAGACGGGATTACGCGAATCTCTGAACAGTTTGGGCTTGATGCTGTCAACTCTGGGGGAGGGGTTGAACATTGTTACACCTAAATATCGAATCCGATATCAGAACAACTTCCTGAAAGACCAATACGGCGATTTGACCGGAAAGAAATGCTATGCTGCTCTTATGAGGCTCAAAGAACCTTGCATCCAATGTCCACTGAGAGGAATTGTCAATAATAGTGAGTTATCTCGTGTTGAATTCAAGAGAAAGGACGGAAATGAATATGAACTTGTTTCTATCCCGCTTGAATATTCAAATGGACACACAGAGGTTTTGGAAATAATCAGAGACATCTCAGAAAGAAAGACTATGGAAAGAAGGCTTTCGGCGCTAAACCTCTATGGTAGAAGGCTGAACAACGCTAACGGTCATGCACAAGTTTGTGAGTTAACGCTGGATGCAATGGAGCAAACTTTGGGCTTTGCTCACGCCGCATTCATGATCATAGACAAGAGCAACCTCGTGGTTGCCTCACAACGCGGATATCCGAGGCCTCTACTTGTTGTTCTGCCTCTGGATTGGTCGAAGAGAGGCATAACAGTCAAGGCCGCAACGACGCGGGAGTCGATCCTTGTCCCAGATACGATGAAGAGCAAAGATTATGTTGAAGGGATTCCAGGCATTCGCTCGGAGCTGGCTGTTCCGATCGAGACAGAAGCCAAGCTACTCGGGGTTCTAAACGTCGAAAGCAAAAAGCCCTCAGCGTTCAACCAGAAAGATGCGACGTTGCTCCAGGTGCTGGCGTCTCATGCCGCGACAGCGCTTGGCAATATTGAGAAACGTCAGGAGATTGAGAAACGGTCGAATCAGTTGGCTCTGCTAATGAAGAGCTCAATTAGAATAATATCCTCTGCCGATCTACGCCAGCGACTGGAAACCATCGCGGAGGCGATTAGAGAGCTTGGCTGGCGCAGAGTTGTCATTTCCGTCAGAAATCAAGATATGGATGTTGTTAGCCCTGAGGATATAGTGACGGCGGGGCTAACTGCTGAAGACATAGAATTCTTGTGGAAGAACAGAACTTCTGGAGAGGTGTGGCGGGAACGATTTGGGCCGGAATACGAACGCTTCAGAATCGGCGAATTCTATCACCTCCCTTGGTCTGATCCTTGGGTTAGAAAAAGATTCTCTGATAGCACTGTTCCAAGCAAAGTTAAACCAGAAGAAATGGTTGACTGGGATCCACAGGATTTGCTCTATGCCCCTCTCCGCTTGGCAGATGGCCGCATCGTGGGTGTACTGAGTATAGATGACCCAACGGATGGAAAACGCCCCACGAAAGCGTCCTTAACGCCTCTTGAGCTTTTCATACCTCAAGCCGCTGTAGCCATCGAGAACGCCCAGCTTATCCACAGCTTGAACGCTGCAAGAGAACAGTTGAAAGCTGACGCTGAACTCCTAGAGTCAAAGGTGCAAGAAAGAACCCTTGAGTTGCAGGAATCCCAGATTGAGTTGCTCAAAGCTCAGAGATTAGCAGCTATGGGGGAATTGGCCAGAATGGTGGGTCACGATTTGCGCAACCCACTAACAGGAATTGCCGGCGCAACATACTATTTGAGATCCAAGCTTGCCACCAAGATGACCCCGAAAACGCTTCAAATGCTGGAGCTCATCGAAAAAGACATAGAATACTCCAACAAAATCGTGAACGACCTCATTGAATACTCTGGGGAGCTACAGCTGGATCTGGCTAAAACTAACCTAAGATCGATAACTGAAGCTGCCACATCGCTGGCCAAAGTCCCGGCAAACATTGAAGTGGAGAATTCGACAAAGAGCTCATTGAAGGTAACGATTGACATTGAGAAAATGAAGAGAGTTTTTGCCAACATCATCAGCAACGCAGTTGACGCCATGCCCGCAGGGGGCAAACTGACAATAAGAAGCAAAAAGTCCAGAGACAGTGTGGAAATCGCCTTCATTGACACGGGCACAGGCATGTCAAGGGACATCATTGAAAAGATTTGGAAACCCCTTTTCACGACCAAGGCTAAAGGGATGGGGCTGGGCTTGTCTATATGCAAGCGTGTAGTAGAAGCTCACGGGGGCAGAATTCATGTCAAGAGCGATGTTGGCGAAGGAACGGAATTCACCGTAAAGATCCTTGCAAAACCCAAACCAGAAGGAGGTGAGAGAATATGGGTGCAAATGCCCGAATCCTTGTTGTCGACGATGAAGAAAGCATAAGAAAAGTGCTAGCGACGATATTGGAGGAAAAGGGGTACATCGTCGATACAGCAAAGAATGGGAAAGAAGCAATACGCAAATCAAAGACCAGGTTCTACAACCTTGCCCTGATAGACATCCGCCTCCCTGACATGGAGGGAACAGAACTGCTGACTGGACTACGGGATACTACGCCAAAAATGGCCAAGATCATAATGACAGGATATCCTTCACTGCAAAACGCCATCGAAGCGGTAAATAGAGGCGCAGATGCTTACGTATTGAAGCCATTTGATGTGGAAAAGGTTCTCCACGAGATAGAAGAAAATGTGAGAAAGCAAAGAGAAGCTAGAAGATACAGTGAGGAAAAAGTCACAGAGTTCATTGTAACGAGAGCAAAGGAGCTTGAAGCCGAAACGCAGCGAAAGGCCCCTTGAACCCTTTTTTTGCGAATTCACGACGAGAGAAGCGTCTCTTATGTCTAGCATTTCGCTTCAAGAATTCGATCGGCATGGACTCTTCAGTCCAATTTGAATGCGTACATCTTGGAGTGGCATGCTGCCGAGTTGCTTACACAACTTCTTGGCTTTTTGCTCTTTTCATACGTCGGATTTAGTGAGGCAACTATTGTGGACTTTCCAGTGTCTTGGGATTAAGGACCGAAGGCCAAGAGGCGCTGAAGATTCGCAGATATCCCAATTTCAAGGAGTATATTTGAAGGGGTGCTTGGACCTGTCCTTGTTCTCTAGTACCTCGTTAGGCGACGGTCTTCCTTCAAGGGCCTTCCGTATGGCGTGCCGCATGGCTTTATAGTTGTTAACATACACTCGATGCCTGTTAACTGCTGACGGATGTACAAAGACATTTGCTATAATGATGAGGTCATCTGCTGCTGCCTTGGGAATACTGCCGTCAGCCAAACTATCTGCTACAGCTTTTGCCACAGCGGCTTGGGCTGGACCATAGATCATGCTAGCTTGTCGCATGCTTTTTATGGTCACTGTAGGAACCATTAGGGTAATGGGTTTGACGACTACGTTAGGCTCCAGAATTGCCACAAGCGGTTCATGGCCTGGGCTGGGATTCGCCTTCGCCTTCGCATAGGCATCACCTACGGGGCCTTCTTTTCTGCCAATCATCAGGTCAATATGCGCTACTTCCGAGTCCTTTCCGGCTAGAGCTTCACCTACAGTAAGCTGGAAATCGCGGATTGCTTTTGGAGAGACGTCGACGGCCGCAAACCTCTCCTCTAGAGCTTTCTCCTCAACTTCAAGCTTTATCTCCTTGGCCTTTATCTTGCCAATTTTCTCCAAATCCAATCGCAATTCCTCCTTTGCCTCGTAAGTAAGCTCTCCTCCAACACTAAGAGGCAACCTCACGGATCCTACCTCAATGCCCATCAACTTCAATGCCTCCTTCGCACCTACTGGGCCGCTTTGAGCTATAATACGAGCAATCTTCTGAACCTGATATTGCAGCTCACGAGCTCTCTCTAGGTCTCCTTTTCTCACGCTATCGTAAATCTCAATCCAAATATCAGGAATGAAGTTGGCACTTGCCAATATAGCCCCGCTAGCTCCAGCAGCCAAGGCTGCTGTGACAACTTCATCGTGACCACACATCACGTTTATCTTGTCACGAACTTTCTCCAAAACTGCAAAAATGAAGCTAAGTTGCCCGCTGCTGTCTTTGACGCCCACTATGTTTGAGATTTGCGCCAAGTCTTCAACCATTTGCCAGGGCAGAGGCAGCCCAGTGCACTGGGGGATGTTATATAGGATTATTGGGAAATCAGTCTTGGATGCAATCGTGAAAAAATGCTCGAAAATTCCTCTGCTTGTAGGCTTGAGATAGTAGGGAGTCACGATCAAAGCCGCGTCTGCGCCTGCGTTCTTGGCATATGTGGTCATCTCCAACGCTTGCTCAGTCCCGCTTGCTCCAGTACCAGCCACGACCGCGACTTTTCCGTTTACTTCGTCAACAACGATGTCGATGACCCTTTTCTTCTCTTCAGTCGTCATGTTCACGAACTCTCCTGTTGTTCCGCAAGGAACGACACCGTGGACGCCGAGTTCAATGACGTGATTAACAAGTCTACGCATTTGTTCCTCATCTACAGATTTTCTGTCCTTTGTAAAAGGGGTGACGAGCGCGGGCATGATTCCGATAGGTTTGAACATTGGTTGGACTCCTTAACATCTTATGGCAGAGATACGCATTTAAGTACTTATCAGCGAAATCCTGCCTTACAGCTAGTCTTATAAATAGTATACCGGGTATTATCCTTCACATAATTGTTGGTAGTGAACTAGGTTTAGGGGGCTATTCGTTGAACGATTTGAGGGAGAAACTGAGAATCAAGGATGGAAGTCTCAGGAAATTGAATGACTTCATTCTGGACCCTGAAAATCCTCTTGTGAATAGTCTTTTGAAAATCATTGATAAGTATGATGGCGTCGACGAGATTAACCGCAAAGCCAGAGAAGCACAAGACTTAAAAAGGCTCATGTCTCGACTTCGGAATCGAAATTCACGATTCGTAGGAGAACTTGAGTGGCTCATCGAACAGAGGGACAAGAACGCTTTTATCAGCATTGCTGATTACCGTAGAAAGGTCTTGGGAAGCAAGGCGGACTCCGTGAAGTTTGACGAGTCTTTTGCTGTCACCCTTGAGATCAGCGCGTGCAATTTTTTCGAGTGGCTAGTAGAAGAAGCGAAGAGGGCTATTGCTCAGCAGGATCTCATGCCAGGTCGTTTCATTCGAGTTCGGTCGATGAAAGAGCAAGTTGAGGACGATGAGATCACCGCGTTTGCAGCTGCGATGCAGATCGTCGGGGCCTCGTATGTTGAAACATTGGATACGAAGGGTACTCTTCCGGGACCTGACGGGTTGCCTATCAATGTTCATCTCGGAGGTCCCGAGACCATCACGGGATATTTCGGAGGAGTCGGCATGCCAAACGAGTATGCTTTACGATGGGTTGATGAATTCCTTCATTATCACACAGAGTGTGGCGTTCGGCAGGTACTAAACATTAACACTGGGAGTGTGATTCTTGGATATTGGCTTTACAAGCTTGGCGTTGACATTGAATTCAAGATTTCAGTATATCTAGGCAACGACAACCCTTACTCTTGCCTATGGACTTTGATGGCCGCGAAACTCTTCAGCCGGGACGACGGCACAAGCCCCCTTATTGGTTTCAACCTTTCAAACGCTGTTGATAATGATACGATCGAGCTTTCAGCCTACATACGGAAAGCTTTTGATCTAGAGGATATTGTTCGAATCGAACACCACATTGTAGAAACCTACAAGAGCATTGTTAGACAACCATATGATCGGCTAGGCGAACTCTTGGAAATCGCGGACCATGTGAAGAATATCAGTGCCAAGCATGAAGGAGGAACATTTGAGGTTGAGAAAACCCGGGATCATCCGTCGGATATCCTTGAATACTTCCTTCCCAAGAAGGATATCCTCGAGCAGGGGCTAATGCCTAAGCTTACAATCAATTATCTCGACAAACATGACTCGATGAATAGAACTGCCAAAGCCCTTACTGAAAGAGGCTTGGCTGTTATCGCAGCTCAGAACTTGCATAATAGATAGAGCGAGTTTGCATGAAGAGTTACCATGTTGCCGCTTTAGGGCGCCTTATCATCAAGATTAGTGTTGTTGCAACGAAAATCCCAGTTGTTATCAGGAAGAGGTACATCAAGCCAGTTGCGTTGCTTTCTCCGATTTGAGCGCTTTCAAGCTGTTGAAACCGTTCTTGCAGATCAGTGTAGTTGGCATCCAACGATGTGTAGCTGTTCTGCAGGTTGCGGTAAGAGCTGTTCAGGTCATCGAAATCCTCCTTGAGTTCTATGTAAGGTTTGTTCTCAATGAACGTAGCCGGAAAAGCCTTGGGAAGCATGACGTGAGGGTCCGGTACAGAACCTTTGATATGCCAACTGTACCATATCATGCCGTAGATCAAGCCGGGCAAAGCATCGTTTGGAACCTCTACTTCGTAAGACGTTTGGTTAATCGCCTCTGGATTGAGGTCTACATTGTTGAGAAAACTCACTGTTCCAAGTAAAGGGACCTCCTCCCGATTCATCTCCAAGCTTGAAACATTTAGGTTGACAAAGTCGATGTGGATTTTTGCAGAAGCTTGCACCCTCACTGTGATATTTATCTCGTCTCCTGGCCAAGCAATCGCAGGGCCCTCTACTTTCACAAGAAGCCCTCCATAGTCAAGAGTGTAGAACACTTGTGCATCCCCTATTTCTAAATCTGCGGATACGGGAAGAACTGCAGCGGCTGAAAATAGAATGATCATGAGCAAGTAGGTTGATTTCTTAACATTCAATTTCGGTTCACCTTGCAGGAGCTCTTATTGCATTCTAAGGAACGGTATTTAACGATTTTCTAACAGTATTTTGAAAGGCTAGAGCATCTCCTAGCCTTTTTTTAGTTTTTGCTGGCGAAAATCCGCTATTTCAGTGAGCGTATGAAATGCTGATATACGTACAAGAAGTAAATAAAGGCGAAGAAAGTCAATGCTACTTCCAAGGAGAGAATCACCTGGTTATGCTCTACAGCAAAGAAATACCCTTGTGTGGCAATGCCTGCGAAAACAAGAATCTGCAGAAAGACAGCTCCTCCAATGCAGCTAAAACCAAGAGAGTGGACGAACTGGCGCAACCGCCGATCAGCTTTGACCTTACGCAAATCTATCAAAGAAAAGTAGAGGGCTGCTTATCTTAAAGTTTACGAAACGCTACGCAGAATGCAGCATAATAATTCCCCTTTTGGATTCTGGATAGCCACCAATGTCCATCAGGCGATTAATTTGCCAACACAGAGTAGGTGGATTGATTAGTCGCCCTTTTCTTCGCCGATTCTTTTACAGGTATTCGCAATTGCCAGAAGAACGTGAGGCAATGTGAACACGCTGAACACCTTCGTGTATTTCGCGGAGGCAGCTTCTTTGACGTTTTCTCGTTTGCCTCCACCTTCAATATAACCTTCGAGGAAGGAAGAGGTGATGATTCTTGCCGCTTTATCGGAATGAATCGGAAGAAGGTAATGTCCCGAATAGTAGAGGAACTCTGCTATGTCCCATGGTTGGTTCCCATTTCTTGTTGCTTGTTCGAGGTCTAGGAAACATACCTGTCTGTCTTCCGTAACAAGCATGTTTTCAGGCTTGCAGTCTCCAAGAGCAATGTTGAGCGAGTGCGCTCGTGCGACTTCTTTTCCAACTGATTTGATGATCTCACTCTCTTTTGTCTTGCTTTCTTCTGATGAGCGTGAGATTATTTCCTTTACTATTTCGTCGAGTTTCTGTCCTTGAACGAATTCTTCGAAGATTAAACGCTCTTTGAGGCTAACGTGTAGGATTCTCGGCACATTGAAGCCATGTTTGCTCAGCAATTGGTTTGTAGAATATTCTTTTTCCAGTCGCGCTTTTCCGAGCACCGCGAAGGATTGCGTTCCCAAGGTCCACAAGGCTAATGGAAGCCACTTGAAACCTTGCCAATCTTCGAATTTTTTTGCAACAATCTTCTGTGTTTGATTATCTCTTCGGAGTGTGAGTAGAAAGACACTGTTGAGGACGCCCCCTATTTGTTCAACCTCTATCTTTGATGCTTCCCTGCCAAGCATTGTTTTTTGTGCGAAGTCTTGTATGCTGGTTTTGTTTGAAAGAGGGACTGGCCCCGACGGTGTTGGCATCAGTAGACATTTTTCTTAAATCTGCCTTGGGCTTTCTTTTGTTCATTTTTCAAGTAGGAGTGTTGGCGTTGAGTTGAGCCTGACGCCACCCTCAAATAGAAACTTCTTGCGTAGGATCGCAAGCCTTTTCGAAGGGGTTGGAGGAGCTTTGAGAACCTGTTATATTGTCGCTTGACTTCCTCTGCAAATTCTTTGTCGATTCTGACATAGCTGTTAGACGACCTTACAATGTTTTCAGTTTCCAAGATCTTGAGAGCTTCAAGATATCCGTGCATAATAGAATTAATGTTTTGCTTTCTCACGTTTTTTTGGAAAACTTCTGCGAAGCCGTGAGCCAGAGCTGGCAGCAACCTCACTCTTCTTCTAAAGCCCTCGTACATGAAGTATTCAGGCTCAATTAGAA
>SMTZ1_10001505_pt1 | contig 23419 bp, 21 predicted proteins | sample DeeMarSWOR136_30_FD_25667 | JGI IMG/M metagenome (IMG submission 25667) | reverse complement strand
CGAAGAATACACATATAAGTTTCAATTATAACAAATATTCTACAGTTGGTTCTGTTACAAAGAACATTATTCCTTCAATTGAAAACTTATTGTTATTAGATGATACCACTCCCCCTATTACTACTCATACTTTAGACCCACCAGAACCTGATGGTGATAATGGTTGGTATGTATCAGATGTTGAGGTTACATTGAATGCTACTGATGATATTTCTGGTGTTATGAAAATCCAATATAGAATTGATGGTGGACCAATTTGGACAATTCCTGGTGATTATGGAACATTCATTATTGACTTTGATAAAGAGAATATCTATGTTGAATATTGGGCAGTTGATAATGCTTGTAATGACGAAACACATCATACATTTGTTATTGATGTTGACCGAACTGACCCAGTTATGGACATGACATATGAATGTGAATTCTTGTCCCCAATTGGGGGTTGGTTGTTTATATTTAATGCAACCGCATTCGATGAAACAAGTCAAATAAATTACGTAAGGTTTTTATTAAATGATGTTGAACAAGATGTCATTTTCGGGGAAGAACCAATTTACAGCTGGGAATGGAAACCTGGTTGGGGGCTTAATACTGTAATCAGAGCAGAAGCTTATGACAATGCAGGTAACATGGCATTTAAAGAAATAAAAGACCCTAGAAATAAACAGAACAATATTCAACAATCAACAGAATCAACTACAGGAGCTAAAAAAGATAACAAACCTGTTAATCCTTCTAATAGGGGCACTACCTTGTATGTTGGTGGAGGTGGACCAGGTAATTACAGTAAAATACAGGATGCAGTAGACAACGCGTCTGATGGTGATACTGTATTTGTCTATGATGAGAGTTCACCATATTATGAGCATCTAGTTGTAAATATATCTATTAATCTTATTGGTGAGGATAAAAACACTACTGTTATCGATGGGAATAATAAAGGTGCTATAATAGAAATTAATAAAGATAAAGTAAAGGTTAGTGGATTTACTTTAATTAATGGGGGTTCTGGTATAGATTCAGAGATTAATGGTCATACAATAATTTCAGATAATCACTTTGTTAATTTTTCATTCGCAATTATGGTAGATTCTGAAAGTTTTATTATTTCAAATACTTTCAGAGAATTTTTTAATGCAATATATTGTCACGGTGGAAGAATTACGATTTCTGATAATATCATAATTAGTTCAACAGAAATGCATGATGGATGGGGTGATATAGAATGTTCCGGTTCAAATAATGTGATTACTAATAATACAATAGTATGTGAGGGTAATAAAGATGGTAGAAAAGGATTATGTTTAGAAGACGTTAGAAATAGTATTATTAAAGGGAATGAATTTAGGGGTTATGGTGGTTCCTGGTCTTGTGCTATTGAGTTGTTACTTTACAACCGTAATAATATAATTTCTTACAATAATATAACAAACAATGACTGTGGTATTGATATTTGGATTGCTTCGGGTTTTAATAAAATAACAAATAATAACTTCATAAATAACAATCAAGATGCTTTCCCATCGTATCTATCTTTTAATAATCGCTGGGATGGTAATTATTGGGATAAATGGATAGGATTTAAATATAATCTATCTATATTTCAAAATTTTCCTCATATAATATTTTGGCTATTTGGTTTTGCTATTGATTGGCATCCAGCATCAGAACCTTATGATATTACTAATCCACAAAGTTATGATATTTGGAAAAACCAAGTGGGTGTTATAAATTTATATAACATTTAAATAATTCATACAAATTAGTTTTAAAATAGGAGGAATGAAATTATGGAGGATATTAAGTTAAAAACAATAAATATTGAAAAACCTGAAGATATGAATTTTATCCTTGGTCAAACCCATTTTATAAAAACTGTTGAGGATATTTACGAAGTTATGGTAAATAGCGTGCCAAATGCAAAATTTGGTATTGCGTTTTGTGAAGCAAGTGGAGCATGTAAAATAAGAAGCGAGGGAAACGATGCTGATCTAAAAAAACTAGCTGAAAAAAATGCAGCAAATATTGGTGCAGGTCATACATTTATCGTATTTATGAAGGATTGTTTTCCATTGAATGTATTAAATTCAATAAAAAATATCCCAGAAGTCTGTTCGATTTATTGTGCCACTGCAAATCCAACAAAAATTGTTATATGTGAAACAAAACTTGGTAATGAAACAGGACGTGGAATACTTGGGGCAATAGATGGATTTATTCCAAAAGGTATAGAAAATAAAGAGGAAATTAATTGGAGAAAAAAATTTCTTAGAGATATCGGATACAAACTTTAATGACCATATTTTCCAACAAGAGGAACAAATGCACAACCACCTAAATTTTTTGAGGTAACATTTTTTTCTTTTTTTTCTATTAGTTTTAATTCACAAATCATTTTACCAACAGGTATCAATAATTTTCCTTGGTCTTTAAGCTGTTCAATCAATGGCAAGGGCACATCAGGAGCAGCACACGTAACATATATACGATCATATGGTGCATTTTTTTGTAAGCCTTCTGAGCCATCCCCAATTTCTACTGTTACATTTGTAGTACCTGCATTTTTCAAATTCTTTTTTGCAGCTTCTGCTAATGATGTAAATCTTTCAATAGTATACACGTGGCCGTCTTTTCCAACTAGTTTAGATACTATTGCAGCGTGATATCCAGAACCTGTCCCTATCTCTAGCACTTTTTGTCCTTTTTTTAAATCAAGGGCTTCCACCATTATTGCTACCATATGTGGCGCAGAGATTGTTTGACCATTGCCAATTTCAAGAGGTGTATCAACATATGCAACCCTTTTTAATGACTCAGGAACAAATTTATCTCTAGGTGTTTCTAAAAATGCTTTTTCAACTTCTTTTGTATAAATTCGTCCTTCCCTTTTTAGATTATTTACCAGATTTAAAAGTTTATCATCTATATTCATTTTAAAACAAAAAAACAAATACTTACTATATAATTTTGTTTGATTTATCAATAGTTATAATATTTATATACAAAAAATGTTTCACCACTTGTAAATATGAAGAGAAAAGCAGTAATTGCCCTTGGAGGAAATGCTCTTATAAAAGACGGGCAAGAGGGCAACATTCATGAACAGTTCGAAAACACTAGGACGATTGTTAAGTCAATTGTTAAGATAATAAAAGAAGGTTGGGATATAGTTATTACTCATGGTAACGGTCCACAGGTTGGTGCAATACTTCTTCAAAATGATCTTGCAAGAGACATAACTCCACCAATGCCTCTTGGTATATGTGTTGCAGAGAGTGAAGGATTAATTGGTTATATGATACAGCAATGTCTATCAAATGCATTGAAGTCAGAGAAAATAAACAAACCAGTAGTAACATTGATTACCCAGGTTTTAGTTGATATAACCGATCCGTCTTTTAAAAATCCTTCAAAACCAATTGGTCCTTATTATGATGAAGAAGAAGTAGAAGAAATAAAAGAAGAAGGTTATCAAGTTAAAAAATATTCTGATGGCTGGAGGATTGTTGTTCCATCTCCTGATCCAAAATCAATAGTGGAAGGAGATATCATCAATAAAATGCTTGATGATGATATAATTGTTATTGCATCAGGTGGTGGAGGAATGCCAGTTATAGAAAAAGAAGGATGGGGTCTTGACGGTCTTGAGGCAGTGATTGACAAGGACCTCGCATCCGAACGTCTTGCTGAAGCAATAGACGCAGAGCTATTGTTGATTTTAACAGATGTTGATAAGGTATATATTAATTATGGCACTAACAATCAAAAAGCATTGAATAAAGTAACACTTAATGAATTGAAAAAATATTATCAACAAGGACATTTTCCACCAGGTGAAATGGGACCTAAGATACTTGCAGTAATCAGGTTTTTGGAAGCAGGTGGTAAAAAAGCAATAATATCTGATGTTGAAAACGGTTGGGAAGCACTCAACGGTAAAACAGGAACCCATATAACAAAATAAATTAACAGTTGTTTTTATAAAACCTCTGTATATATCGAATTTTTAGCATATGGATGTTTCAGCAATAGAAAAACAGATAAAAGATATAGAAGATGAAATCTTCAATACCCAGAAAAATAAAGCCACAGAGCATCATATTGGAAAACTCAAAGCAAAACTTGCACGACTTAAATCTGAGATTGAAAAAAGAAAAAGTTCTGGTGTGAAAGGGAAAGGTTTTGCAATAAAAAAATCAGGTGACGCAACTGTTGCTCTCATTGGTTTTCCAAGTATTGGTAAAAGTACTCTTATAAATCGGTTGACCAGTGCAAAAAGTAGAATTGGTGATTATGATTTTACAACCGTGGATGTTATCCCAGGTATGCTTAAACATAATGGAGCTGATATTCAGATACTAGATTTACCTGGTCTTATAACCGGTGCATCTAAGGGAAAGGGGCGTGGAAAAGAAATTCTTTCAGCAATTAGAAATGTTGATCTTGTTCTTTTTATGATAGATGCACAACATAAGGACCATTTAGAGCTAATGGCAAATGAGCTAAATAATGCTGGAATTAGGTTAAATCAAAAACCACCTGATGTTGTGGTGAAAAAAACAGGTCAAGGTGGAATTAATGTCACATCTACCATCAAATTATCTCATATGGACAAAGAGATGGTCATGCTAATTGCTTCGGAGTATGTTACAAATGCAGACATAATTATCCGTGAAGATATTACAGAGGACCAATTGATCGATGTTTTCGTTCAAAACAGGATATATGTTCCAGCTTTTGTAATTATTAATAAAGCCGATCTTATAACCGATTTAGAGTTAGATAAAAAAATAAGAAATATTACTCAAAAAGGTTGGGAAGTCCTTGCTATTTCAGCGATGAAAAAACATGGCCTAGATGAGCTAAAAGACAAGATATTTTCTAAGTTAAATTTCATTAGAATTTATTTGAAACCTGTAGGTAAACAGGCAGATTTCAACGAACCAATGATACTTAAAAAGGGTGACACGATTGAAGTAGTTTGCAAAAGATTACATCGTGAGTTTAAAGATAAATTCAGATATGCATCTGTCTCAGGTCCTTCTGCTAAGCATGACATTCAAAAAGTAGGTCTTGATCATATTTTAGAAGATCAGGATATTATAACAATAGTTATTACCCGCTAGTTTTTAAGTAATCTCTTTGCATTTTTTACCATATGTTTATCATTGAGTTCATATTTATCAAGCAGATCTGAGGGGTCTCCACTTTCACAAAAAACATCTCTTATTCCCATCCTTAAAAATTTTGTAGATATGTTTTTTTCTGCATATATCTCTGCAACTGCGGCACCTAGTCCACCAATAATTGAATGCTCTTCAGCAGTGATTATTGCATTTGTCTCTTTAGCACATTTAATTACAAGTTGATCATCTAAAGGTTTGATAGTATGCATATCAATTACTCTTGCATCTATTCCATCCTTTTTTAATAACTTTTGAGCTTCTAGAGCTGGCTCTACTAATGTTCCATAGGCAATAAAAGTAACATCTGACCCATCTTTAATGGTTATTCCTTTTCCAATCTTTATATCATCAAGGTCTTTTTTATTATAAATTAGTGGTGTATCTGCCCTTCCAACTCTTGCATACATGGGTCCATTTGTTTCAGCCATTAAATGAACTATTTTACCTGTTTGATTTGCATCACTTGGTGCAAGTACCGTCATATTTGGTAGCACTCTCATAAGTGCAATATCCTCGATCATTTGATGGCTAACACCGTCTTTTCCAACACTTATTCCTCCATGTGTTGCAAAAATCTTTACATTTGCCCTTGAATATGCAATATCTATTCTAATTTGATCATAGACTCTACCTGTGGCAAATACTGCAAAAGTACTTACAAATGGAATTTTTCCACATGAAGCAAGACCTGCTGCTGTTGTTATCATGTTTGCCTCTGCAATACCCATTTCAAAAAATCTTTCAGGATATTTTTTAGCAAACATTATTGTTTTAGTAGATTTAGATAAATCCGCATCAAGTACAACTAGATTTTTATATTTGTTACCAAGCTCTATTAATGCTTCACCATAAGCATTACGAGGATTAACCATAACTTTATCACTCATAGCAAAGCCTCTAATTTTTTCTGAGCATTGTTAAGTTCTTCAATTGCTAAATTACGCTCCATTTCATTTGGTGGCACACCGTGAAAGTCAATGTTGTTCTCCATAAATGAAACACCCTTTCCTTTTGTAGTATTAAGAATAATTATGGTTGGTTTTTTCGCATTTCCATTTCCCTGCTTTAAAGCATCAATTATTTGACTGATATCATGACCATCAATTTCTATTGTATACCATCCAAAGGAACTCCATCTATCTTTTACTGATTCCAGTTTTAAAACATCTTCAGTACGTCCGTCAATCTGTAAAAAATTTCTATCAATCATAGCGGTTAGATTATTAAGTTTATAATGTGCAGCTACGGCTGCTGCTTCCCAAATTTGACCTTCCCCTGTTTCTCCATCTCCAAGCATTGTATAAACTCTATAATCCTTTTTATCAAGTTTACCTGCAAGGGCAACACCAATTGCAAAAGAAAGTCCATGGCCAAGAGAACCAGTTGATGCCTCAACACCTGGAACATATAAACAAACAGGATGTCCTTGTAGCATGCAATTTATTGTTCTTAATTTATTCAACTCCTTTACATCAAAATAACCACACTCTGCTAGAACTGCATAAAGTGCGGGTGCTGCATGACCCTTGCTAAGAATAAAACGATCTCTATTAGGATCACAAGGTTTTTTTGGGTTATGATTCATATGTACAAAATAAAGTGCAACAAGTGCATCAACAGCAGATAATGAACCACCAGGGTGACCTGATTTTGCTTTGTAAAGCATCTCAATTATATGCTTTCTAATTTTAACCGCCATTAATTCTAGTTTATGTATATCTGTGCTATTGTAACCCTTCATTATTAAACTCCCCACAAATAAAAAAACAAGGGACTTTTTTCCGAATACTTTTGCTAGGTAAATACTTTTTTATAAATTTCGTTTAAAACCTATTTTTTATCTAATTTATGACTGCGGGAAAGACTGTAAAGATCCTGATAGATTTCTGGTTTAATATCTCTTAAAACCGGACGAACAGCTCTTGCAAATTCAATTTGTTTTAAATCAATATCACATACTTTAACACTTTCTTTAAAGTAAGGAGCTTTTAATAGTTGATTAGCCAATGGGTCTCTTATTTCTGATCCTCCCCAAAAAACTAAATTTTCTTGAGTTCCGACAAGGTTTGCATAAATAAAAAATATGGTATTTTCAACAGCTCTTGCAGGAATTATTGTTTCAAATAATTTTCTTGTAACTGATGGTGTTGCTGATATACAAATAACAATATCAGCTCCAAGCAGGGTATAGGCTCTACATAATTCAGGGAAGAATATATCATAACAAACTATCAAACCAATTTTTCCAAATTTGGTATCGCAAAGAGTTAGTCCTTCACCTTCATCAAAAAATATTTTTTCCTCAAAAGGTCCAACTGTTGGTAAAAACCATTTATTATATGTATCGGCTTTTCCGTTTGGATGAACAAGTATTGCACAATTATGTATCAGTCCCTTTACTTTTTGATTCTTTAGAGGCATTCCAAAAACAATGTAGCTCTTATGTTTTTTAGCTAATTCTTTTACATAACCGATTGCTGGCCCATCAATTGTTTCAGCAATGTCTCGAAGTTCATCTTTGACATGATAACCACAAAGTGTTAATTCTCCAAAAACGTAGATATCTGCTTTTGTTTTTTCTATATATTTTTTTATTATCTCAAGATTTGCTTTTTTATCTGCAAGTTTAGGTCTCATAGTAACAATTGCTACTTTCATTTGGAACCCTGATAATCAGTATATTAAATATTTTTATAACATTATTGATAAAAAACTATTATCGATTTCTATTTAGGTTAATATAACGAAATGTAACCTTATCACTTGCCGTTCTACCTTGCGTATCATAGAGTATTACTTCAACAGTATGTTTTCTAATGGAAAATTTATTTAGTCTCCATTGATAAGGCATTTCTGTATCACTAAATACTAATTTTCCATCATAGTAAAATTCCACTTTTTCAATTGAAGCATTACCTGGTTTTACCTTTGCACAAATTAATAAATCATCAATAACCTTTATTCTTTCATATTTGAAATTAAATAATGTTCTATCCTCGTAGTAAAATCTTCCACGCTTTGGAGCGCCAATTGTTATTTGTGGATAATAAACATCTATATCTGCCATATGTGCGATTGATGCAACAATTAGTTTTGTCATATTTGCAAGGTAACTAAAATTAACCTTTTCAATAGTATCTTCTGGTTTATGCCAATAATCATATCTTCCAGATTCCCAAAATGCTATCGATTCATATCCATGTAAAAGAAAATCGTAGAAATCACTACCACCACGACCTCTATCTGGTGAAAGAGTACCCCAGCTTTTAATATTAAATCCAATACCATAATCAATATTAACTTCCTTTATTTCATTAAGTATCCACATTGCATCCTCTGATGGGCTAATATATATTGATGGAACTTTTTCAGATTCATCTGAATAACCAATCATATCTGCATTAAATTCAACTAAAATATTTGTATCCTGTTTATACAGATCTCTTACATAATTTCTACTACCAATAAGACCTACTTCTTCACCTGAGAATGCTACAAATTTAATTGTACGATTAAAATCAAATTGACTTAATACATATGCAGCAGCCATAACAGCAACTGTACCAGAGCCATCATCAATTGCCCCAGGTGAATCTTTAACAGTATCATAATGGGCATTAAATACTAAAATTTCATCATTTGCTTTATCAATTCCTTCCAATGTTGCTTCTATATTTTGACTTTTAAAATTTTTAAGAGGTCTTCGAAAGTTTAAACCTTTCCAGTTATGGTATCTTGTCTCAAGATTCATATTTTCAAACTGTTTAAATATATATTTAGCTGCCTCTTCACAACCATAAGTTCCTGTTACTCTAGGACCAATTTCAACTGTCAAAACTGTTAGATATTTTTTAAGTAATGACTCATTTACCATTTGTATTGCGGATACTATTTTTGGATCAATATTATTCTTTACACTTTTACTTTCAATTAAATCCTGAGAATTATTTTTTGATATTGATATACAAGAAATTGAAGAAATTATCGGGCTGCTTAATAAAAAAATTATGTTCAATATTATTATTATTTTTAGAGTTTTATTTTTCATTTTCTTTTCACCATTATTTAAATAAAATATATCATAATTTTATAAGATTATCTAAATTTAAAAAGTATTTATAAATATTTAAAAATTGGTATTATTTTTTGGAGAGATGGGAATTAGGTGAGGATATTTTTTAAAGTTAGGGAGAATAAAGAGGAGGAATGGTTTTTAAAAGGGATTTGAAAAGTAAGTGCCGATAAGCATGGATAAAAGATTGGTATGGGATGCAGATTTGAACTTAATCGGCACATTAAAACTCCCCCATTTGTATCAGCAACGCTCGGGTCCATTTCATTATTTACCCAGAGAATTTCAGAAGGTAAAACCGTTGATGATTTTAAGATGATGGTTTTCATTTCTCCTCACCTTTTGCATGGCAAATATGCCTTGCATAGCCAATATGCAAATAGCAGTATATAAATATATCGTTTATTGCATAGCAATAATGCTAATCAAAAGAGAAATGCATAAATAGTAATCAAATTATTCGTGAATAAATGGAAGTATACCAGCAAGAAATTACATTGATAAAAAAAGTTTTAAGTGAAAATCCAAAAGGCATGACCGTAACAGATATATCAAGAAAAATAAACATTAATAGAAACTCTGTCGCAAAATATCTTGATATAATGCGTATATCTGGACATGTGGAAATGATAACATTTGGACCTGCAAAGGTTTTTTTTCCATCAAGGAGAGTTCCAATCTTGGATTTGCTAAATTATACTTCAGATTACATTTTGATATTTGATTCAAAATTAAAAATAACAATGGCTAATGATTCTTTTTTAGATTTTATGAAAATACCACGTGAAGAACTACTCGGACAAACAATACATGATACAATTTTAAAAATATTTAAGGATCATTCCGAGATAATTGTTGGAATCCAAGAAGCACTTGAAGGTAAAAAATCAATACAAGAAATTAAATTAAAGATAAATAAAAAGAACTATTTTTTAAAAATTAGTATTGTTCCTACAACATTTGAAGATGGGAAACGTGGCGCAACGATTATTATAAAAAATAATACTCAAAATAAAATAGCTGAAAACGCTCTGCGAGAAACTGAAGAAAATTTTAAAACTCTTCTTAAAAAAATTAATAACAAATAATATTAGAATCCTACGTAATTAGAAGATAAAAGTTCAAATTTATCATAAAGGCAGTTAGAACTACAAGTGTAAGTATCGCATTTGTTTTTAAATCAAAAATATTGACCCAATCAAGTATTCCAATTATGACATATGAAAGTATTAACATTACAATAAATAGAATAATAATTATACCAAGGGCATATAACAATATCGAATAGCTTTTTACTTGTTCAAATAAAATCCAAACACTGGCAAAATAAGCAAGTATCCCCACCGTTATTTGTGCTTTTGTTCTCTCTTGCATAGTGAAAGTCAAAGATTTTTTCTTTATAAAACTTTTTAAAAAGTAATATTTTTTATTAAAATCAATATTAGATTTCTAAATTTATAACTAGAAATTAGTAAGAAATTAAAATAAAAAAGAAAAAGAGATGGACTAGTATAGTCCTAATTGTTGCAATAAGAGTCTCAGAATAGAAAACAGATTTGGATGGCTCTGAAGGAAGTTTAGTATCGGATTGTTGTTCATTGCTTTAGTTCTTGGCATCTTAATAACTAAAGGATTTGACCATTCACTAACCTTCCCATGTGTGTCTCTAGCAGATACTCTTACTTCAAATTCTCCTTCTTTACTCCAGGATTTTGATGCACTAGAAATCGATCCGCTATTTATCGGATCAGACCAATCACTGAAAGTTCCATCACCCCAATCCCATTTATAAGATATCTTATCTCCTTCAGGATCAGTTGTTGAACTAGTAAATGTATATGTATTTCCGATTTTTCCAGATGATGGACCATAAGGCGTAGATGGTTTTAAAGGTGGATTTGATTCCTCAGCAATTTGTAAAGTTGGATCTCCGAAAATTTGCCATTCTTCAACGGTTTTGAAGTCTATTGCATCCATACCAGATTTTATATATCTCTCTAGAGCTTTTAACCACATTTCACCAAGGGTTAATGCTCCGTCATATCTATAGGCTCTGAATGTATCTAAACCCATTTTTCCTATTAGACCTGATATTATACCTGTTCCTACATAACCCCAACCAAGTCCAGTTGCTCCAAATGTTCCTATACCTCCACCGTTAGAATTTCGTAGAAATGCATAATTGAAAGTTCGGTCATCCTTGTTAAATTTGGCAGTAGAACATGCTTCTACAGCAATAATTGGTAATTTATTGCCATTTGTTAATGATTCAATGTGATCATTTAAAAGGTACCCTGCTGGTGTAGGAACCCAATCATGGCTTCCTTCTGGATGAGTAGCCCATACATTTGTATTACCATGACCTGAAAAGTCGACAAAACCACAACCTGGGTTAATTGCATCCTTAACACTTTGAACTCCTGTTGGAACCCAACCTGTTAATTTTCCATTTGAAACCCATAGTTTTGTACTTGAGAATCCAGCCATCATGTCAATTACTTTTTGGTTAACATATTCACCTTCAATAGTTTCATAATCAGGAGAAGTATCTCCGCCAACAACTACAAGGTTTGTAAACCAATCCTTAGTATATGCTTCATTATTTTCATATGTAATTATTTTATTTACAACTGTTGTTACTTCGCCACCATTTCTTGAAGGTATTCTGCCAAAATACACATCTGGATGAAGATCTACATCATCGATATTATCATTATCAAGCATTTCGCCAAACACATCATTATCATTAGAGTCCCAACTACAAAAGTTAAACTCTCCATCGTAAATATCTGCATAATAAAGATCACTGATGAATATTTCATCATCTGGAGGATCAGTAGATTCTATATGTGTTGGTCTTACAGGTAATTTTTGATATGTGGAATCATAATCATGCCATGCTCCTACTAAAAGAATGTTGGTTGTATCCCAAGTTTCAATTGCATTTTTTATATAATATTTAATTTTCTCAGGATTATCTCGCCCAGTAGTTCCATAAACCTCACTTAAACCGGCAAATTTAGTTGTTATTCCCCTGCCGATTTTATGTGATACCAGTGGAGATAGTTCATCACTAAACTCATCTGGTGCAATAATTACCAGTTCATACTGGACATTAGAAGGTTGTTTTATCGGCGTGGGTGTTTTCTCATATTCAATAGATATATCTACCTCATTTGCCCAATCAATTGAATTTTTTGCTGGGTAATATTTTATCGGGCAAATTTCTGTTTCTACAATTATACTCAATTCACCATCTATAAGTCCACATCCAACATCATATTGAAACCAATTTTCAGGGTATGGATCATTACCGTAATTAACGATTTTTTCTGAACTAATTGTTTGACCAACAATTACAGCTTGTGGTGTTGGCTTAATCTCTTTTGAAATAGGTATTGTCTGAATATTTTTTGGAGTTCCGACCACACTTTTTATTTTTGTTCCAAGAGGAAATGTATAGGTTTGTGTATAACTTGGAAGCATTGGTTTTCCCTGTTTCATTATAAATGAATTAGCCTCATTTACATTAATGGTAACAAAATCTTTTTCAATTTCAATCTTCGGCTCTAAAAAACTAACTGAGGTTATTTTTAATTCAGTTTGATTATCACTAGTTATAGCAACAGCTCCAAGGCCGCTAAGGACCAAGATTCCTACCACTATGAGTGGTAAAATTTTCCGCAACTTTTTACCCCCTATTAACTATTGTTAATTTATTATATGTATATTAACTTATATAAAGTTTCCTAAAACTCGATTTTAATTTGATGATAATATATAGATAAAATAGTTTTAAAAAAACCGAAATTAATAGTTTCAATAACCTTAATTTTGTTATTATAAATGATAAATTAATTGAGTAATATATTTAAGAGGTTGAAAAATGATTGTATGGAAATATACAATTCTTAGCAATGCTGGTTCCATTATGACAAGTAATACTGAATATGCTGAGAAAAAAAGCAGATCAGGTTATCGGGTGTATTGTAAACGAGAGAGTAATAAATTTAAATTTTACCAAAAATAATCTATATGGATTCATAAAAGTTAAAAAGGGTATAACATTAACAACGCCAGGCGAGTTAAATGTCTGGCAGTTTAAAGTATATACGACAGCCAATAGTTAGCGTACTTGGTCATGTCGATCATGGAAAAACTTCATTACTTGATTTTATAAGAGGGACTACTGTTGTAACAAGAGAATCCGGTGCAATAACGCAACATATTGGAGCAACAGAGGTTCCAATAGATGCAATACATAATGTATGCGGTGATCTTCTTAAAGGAAAAAAATTCACATTGCCAGGTTTACTATTTATTGATACACCAGGACACCATGCATTTACAACACTAAGAGCACGAGGAGGTTCACTTGCGGATTTAGCAGTACTTGTTGTTGATATAAATGAGGGATTTAAACCTCAAACTTATGAATCAATTAAGATTTTAAAACAATATAAAACTCCATTTATAATAGCTGCAAATAAAGTTGATGCAATTTCAGGTTGGCAAAAAGTCAATAACACAGCAAAAACACGTATTGAAAAACAACGTCCACATGTGAAAGCAATTTTTGAGGAAAAAATATATGAGATGATAGGAAGTATTTCTGAGCAAAAACTAAATTCTGACTTATATTTTAATATATCTGATTTTAGAAAAACAATTGGAATCATACCAATTTCTGCAAAAACAGGGGAGGGAATTTCTGAACTATTAATGATTCTTGTTGGTCTTGCTCAGCGATTTTTAGAAGATAAATTACATATTGAAAGTGGTCCAGGTAAGGGAAATGTTTTAGAAGTGAAAGAAGAAGTAGGTCTTGGAAAAACTATCGATGCAATAATTTACAATGGTACAATTAAGATAGAAGATAAGATTGTGATAGGTACAATTGATGAACCCATCACAACACGAATAAAAGCCCTTCTAAAACCTAAACCACTTGATGAAATCAGAGATCCACGAGAACGTTTTGATAGTGTTTTAGAAGTTCATGCAGCATGCGGTATTAAGATTTCATCACCAGATCTAGATAATGTAATTCCTGGTGCTCCAATTCGAGTTGCTAAAGGAAATCTCGAAGAAGTAATTAATGAAATAAAAAGCCAAACAAAAATTGATTTCGAGCTAGATGATCAAGGGATAATAATTAAAGCTGATACAATTGGTTCTCTCGAGGCTTTAATTAAAGAATCAAGAGATAAAGGTATTAAAATTAGAAAAGCTGAGATTGGCAATGTCTCTAAAAGAGACATAATTGAAGCCGCTGCCACGCTTGACCCTTTAAACAAACTTATTTTTGCATTCAATGTTAAAATACTTCCTGAAGCAAAAGATGAACTAGCAAATTATGATCTTACAATTTTTGATGAAGATGTGATCTATACAATAATGGAAAATTATGATGAGTGGATTGAGAAGAAAAAAGCAGAACTTGAAAGAGATCGAAGACAGGATTATATACACCCCGGTATGATTAAATTTTTACCAGAGTATGTTTTTAGAGTTAGCCATCCAGCAGTTATAGGAGTTAGGGTCTTAAGTGGAAGAATCAAAGTTGGATTAAGATTAATGAAGGAAGATGGTAGAGTAGTAGGATCAATTAAGGGCATTCAATCTGAAAATAGACCGATTGAAGAGGCATTGCAGGGTCAAGAAGTTGCGATATCAATAGAAGGAGTGACAGTTGGAAGACAAATAAAAGGAGAGGATATTTTATATACTGATCTTCCAGCAAGCGATGCAAAAAAACTCAAGCAAATGGATGTTTTAAATCTAGATGAAAAAGACGTTTTAAATAAAATAATTGAAATAAAAAGAAAAACAGATAAATTTTGGGGAATGTAATTTTTTTATTAAAATTTTATAAGTTTATAATTTTTAGAATTAATTTATAATATTTAATTCAGACTCCTGATTTTAGATTATTGAAGATTTTATAAGGACTAAAATAGCAGAATTTAAATATTATAATACACATTATATAATACTAATGATTATTCGGGAGGAAAAAATAAATGAGAAATAAAATACTAAATAAATTCTTACTATTTAGCGTAATTGCTATAGCTGTTTTTGCTTTATTACCAAATTCCTTTGGTATGCAAGTAACTTATTACAAAGAAGAACCCGTTAATAATGGCGATATTGAATTCAAAGTATGGGGATTTATGGCATTTTTTGTTCAGGTAACAAATAATAGAGATGTTCCAATTGTTGCATATGTTAATTTTACTATGCAATTTTTCAATCTCGGTGCAAGAAGTATAATAAATCCTTTTCCAGTAAATGCACATAGCTCAGCAGTTATTTTTTGGGATTGTCAACCTATGCCAATTTATTTCACAACCATATCTATAACAGCAGGTGGAGAAAACTTTACAAAGAATGGTTTCACACTGTTAGGTTTTAATATTTTCTTATCTTAAATACAAAAAGAAACTAATGAATACTAAATTATAAATATACTGTTTTTTTAAAAAATTGTAGTTTACTATAATACAATTTTATAATATTCATGACATTTTTTAATTAAAAAAAATTATAAAACTTGAAAAACAAAAATAAAATAGTTTTATTTACCTATAATATAATAATTTATTTTAAAATTCTTATTTTAGTATTAAAATTTATAAATAGGTTATTTATACGGATAACAAATGTCTTCAAAATCAATCGTTGATATAAAAAATGCTGAAAAAATGGCAATCAAGGCGATAGAGACTGCTAAAAAAGAAGCAGAGAGACTCATTGATATAGCAAAAAAGAATATCGAAAAAGAGTCAGAAAAAATATTAAAAAAGGCTCAATTGGAATCAAAAACTCTTATTGAAAAAGCAGAAAAACTTGCAAAAAATGAAATTCTAAAAATTAAATCAGAGAGCAAAAAAGAGATATCTAGGATTACGGAACTTGCCAATAAAAACATATCAAAAGCTATTGATGCAATTATAAAGAGCATAGAATAGGGGGATTTTATTATATTATTTCCAGCTCCTATGAAAAAAACAACCATAATTGTACATCAAAATTATATAGAAAGAGTAATAAAAAATCTCCATGAAAATGGAATGATGGAGATTGTTGATATTTCAAAAGAAGATCAAGAACTACTAAAAACAACAGAGATTGCATCAACCCATCCTGATGCTGAGTCATGTGCAACTTATGTTTTGAGATTATCAAGAATAATTGGCATCTTAAAAAAAATTAAACCAAAAAAAAGTGGATTAAAATCTATATTTAACCCTGAACTTCCAGAATTAAAAATTGTTGAAGATCGTAACATTGATGAAATGTATTCTTATGCAGAAGGCATCTTAAGTGAAATTGAAAGGAAAATTTTAGAACGCGATGAAAAAATAAATACGCTTAATGAAAAAATTGAGTTAATAAATCATGATATTAAACAATTAAACTACATAAAAGAATTTGAATTTGATATTTCAGATATCGGACTATCAGACTATCTTTTTATTAAAACAGGAATTACTAATGATATTGATAAGTTAACCAAAGAAATTAAAACCATAGAAAAATCATTAATTTTTTCAAAACAGTTTGGCAGTAGAAAAAAAGCTGAATGGTCTGTTTTAATTGCTGCTCATATTTCTGAAAAAGATAATGTTGAAAAAATATGCAGAGAAAATATATCAGAGTTCAATTTTAATGTAACATCTGGTTCACCTAAAGAGCTTTTAACATTATTACAAAAAGATAAGAAAGAAATTGAAAACACTAAGAAAAAAATAATTTCTGAGTTACGCGCTTTTGCAAAAGAACAACTTGAAGATTTATTTGCTTTAAGGGAAGAAATACAACTTGAAAAAATCAAAAGGGAAGTTCAAAGAAATTTTGCAAAAACAAGTTCTTCATATATAATAAAAGGATGGGTTTTAGAAAAAAATATAGATCGCTTAAAAGAATCTGTCGAAAATGCTTCAAAAGGTTATGCGTCATGTAGTTTTGAAACACCTTCGACCAATCCTGATAATCCACCTGTTTATCTTCGTACACCTGAATGGGCAAAAGCTTTCAGAACATTTCTAGATCTATTTGCAACTCCTAGATATAATGAGATAGACCCCATGATTTTCATGGGAATATTCTTTGTTTTATTTTTTGGTATTATGCTGGGAGATGCTGGATATGGTCTAATTCTTTTAATTCTTTCAATTTTTGGATATGTGAAGTTTTCTAAATTTAGTGAAACAATAAAAAATTGGTCTTTTATGGGTATATGGCTTGCTATAGTAACCATAGTTGTAGGTGTTTTAACAAATAGTTTTTTCGGAGATCTTATTCAAAGGTTTATATTTCATAATCCAGATCAACAACTTTATAATCTAACACTATTTGGTATAGATCTGCCTGTAAATTCTCTTCGTAATCCTTTGACTATATTAGTAATTGCTCTTTTGTTTGGTTTAATTCATCTTAATGTCGGGATCATACTTGCTATATACCAAACTTATAAAAACAAAAGATTTAAGGAATTGGTTACAAAACATCTTTCATGGGTTCCACTGCAGATAGGAGGAGGCATGCTCATCGGGTCTTTCTTAATGCATCTTTGGGATCTTGGAAATTTAGAATTCTATCTTTCAGGCATTTTAGTAATTATTGGACTTATTCTACGTCTTATAGATGCAGGTCCACTGGGTTTATTTGATATCACAGGTTATATTGGAGATTGGCTTTCTTATGCAAGGTTGCTTGCATTAGGTCTAGCAACGACAGGTATGGCGCTTGCTTTTAATATTGTAGCAGAAATAATTCCAGATATGATTCCCTTAGTTGGAATTATTTTTACTCCGATAATTCTAGTTTTTGCACATACGGTAAACCTTGGTTTACAAACTCTTGGTGCAGGCGTTCACTCCCTAAGACTTCAATATGTTGAATTTTTCAATAGGTTTTATGAAGGAGGAGGGAAAAAATTCGAACCCTTCTCAATAAAAAGAAAATATACTAAAACAGAAGAGGTAAAATAAGTGAAGTTAAAAACATAAAAGGAGGTAAAAAAATGAAAGAAAGAAAATTTAAAAGAATTGCAGCGATATTAATAATAGCAATACTGCCACTAATCATTGCAACAGGGACAGCATTTGCGGAACCACTGGCAGGAACCGAAGGTGAGACACAATCATTGGTCATTATCGGTTGCGCACTTTCAATGGGTATAGCTGGAATAGGATCTGCTTTAGGTTTAATGCTTGCAGGATCATCTGCTGTCGCCGTAACTGGTGAAAAACCAGAGCTATTTGGTAAATGTTTAGTTTTTCAAGTATTACCAATGACGCAAGCAGTATACGGTCTACTAACAGCGATATTGCTAATGATGGGCGCAGGATTACTAGGTGGTAGCGGAGCTGATTTATCAAATCCGATGATTGGAGTATCTGCGATAGGGATTGGCCTTGTTGTAGGGCTCACAGGGATTTCAGCGGCTAATCAAGGTCAGGTAGCGAGTTCATCTATTGCCGCAACTGCTAGAAATCCAGATGTTGCTGCTCGAGGAATAATTTACACAGTTATGCCTGAAACTATTGCAATCTTTGGATTGCTTGTTGGAATACTTCTGATGACTGGATTAGGATTACTATAAAGCGGAATAAATATGTCAGCAGAAAAAATAATAGAGCAAATCAAAAAAGATTCAGAAAAAGAAGTTAAACATATCAAACAAGAGGCGGAAAAACAAGCTAAAGCAATAATTGAATCTGCAAAAGACAAAGCTAAACTAGAAGCTGAAAAAATATTAAAAAACGGTATAAACCAGAGTGAAAATCTTAAAAAAATCCTTCTATCAAAGGCTAGTCAAGATGTAAAAAAGGAAATAATGAATGCAAAAGAAAAAATAATTGAAAATTGCTTTACAAAAGCACATCATGAACTGTCTATTCTCAAAGGTGAAAAATATGAGAAAATAGTAAGAAAATTGATAAAAGACGGCCAGGAAAAACTAGGTAGAAAATGCATTGTGTTAACTACAAGAGATGCTGATAAAAAAATTGCTAGAGATCTAGGAATAAATATAGTTGGGACTATTGAATCTTCTGGTGGAATAATTCTTAAATCAACAGATGAAAAAATAATACTTGATCATACATTTGACGGTATACTGAAAAGGGAGAAGGATAAGATAAGAATCAAGGTGGGAAGTCTGCTATTTTCATAAATGGACGAGGTAGGTTTATTTGCTTGATGTGATTTTTGACCCCAACAATTATCCTTTCTGGATAATAGTAAGTTCAATTATTATTGGTACATTTGCAGCTATCATGCGTCCATTCTCAACTTATGTTGCTTTTGTCTATCCTAATGCCAAATTTGAAGCAATAGGAAATCCCTTCATCACCGAAAAAGAACTCAACCGTATAATCGATAGCAAGAACATATCTGATTTTAAAGAGACTCTAAACTCATCAAAGGATTACAATATATCTGGGGAGAATGTATATGAAATACAAAAATCACTTGATGATAATTTTATTGAAACTATTGGAATGATGAAAAAAGATAGTTCAAATAAAATGAAGGATTTCTATGAGATATACACTAAAAAACTTGATATTTATTTGATAAAAAATGCAGTAAAACAAAATATCAATGATAAAAAAATCAATGAAAATATAATTAACCAGGCAATTTTACCAGGAACCAAGGATGCTTTAAAAGGAATTATTGACTCTGAAAAACAAAACCTACCAAATATTTTGAAAAACTATGGTTTTGAAAAAGAAATCACAGATATAATCACAGAAGAAAAAATCGATTATATGAGATTTGATACAACAATTGATAAACATATAATTGAACTGATAAAACGGGTTAAAGTCCCATATAATTGTGATAAGGCAAAACAAAGATTTGTTAATCATCTCATCGATCTAATTAATGTAAAAAATGTTCTAAGGGCAAAGCAAATTGGATATGACACAGAATCTATAAAGAAATTAACTTTGGGGGAAGGGCAAGAAATTGCACCTTGGAAATTAAAAGAGATAACTGAAGTTGAAACTGTCCCTCAGGTGATCTCAAGCCTAGAGGGAACGTCATATTATGACGCACTTAAAAATGCCATTGAGGACTATGATAAAGAAAAATCAGTACAGATTTTAGAAAATGCTTTAGACAGTCATTTATTAAAAATTGTGAGCGACATTTCAACACAAAATTTTGTGACTATAGGACCAACTTTTAGATTCATCATCTCAAAAGAATTTGAAATAAAAAACTTAAAAATCATAATAAAAGGTATTGGTGAAGAAATTACCTCTGATATAATCAAACCATTACTTATTAGGGAGGCAAGCATATGAAATTAGCAGCTTTTTGTGATAAAGACACAGCTGTTGGTATGAGGCTTGCTGGTATTTATGAACTATTCATTCCGGATAAAAATATTTTGGAGATCTGGAATCAAATAAAAGAAAGAGAGGACATTGGGATTTTATTTTTAACAGAAAAAATAGCAACGGATTTAGGTAAATATCTTAGGGAGTTCAGAATTAGGAATAATATCCCAATTATTGTTGAAATTCCTGATAAAAAAGGAAGAATGAAGGATCATGTGGACTTTGTTTCACATTTAATAAAAAAAGCGGTAGGAATTGAAATTAAAAAATAAAATTTGGAGGCGAAATCGTATGTCTAATAAAATTCAGCAAGGTAAAATAATTCGTATCTCTGGACCAGTTATCGAAGCAGATGGTATGCGTGGAGCAAAAATGTATGATGTTGTAAGAGTCGGAGAGGAAAATCTCATTGGTGAAATTATTCGTTTAAATATGGATAATGCCATTATCCAGGTCTATGAGGATACAAATGGACTAAAACCTGGTGAGAAGGTTATTTCTACAAATATGCCTCTATCTGTGGATCTTGGACCTGGACTTTTGACAAATATCTATGATGGTATACAAAGACCATTACCAGCAATTGAAAAAAAAACCGGTGAGTTCATAGCTCGTGGTGTTGAAGCAGATGCTATTGATAGAAAGAAAAAATGGCATTTTAAACCTACTGCAAAACCAGGTGATAAAGTAGGTGGATGTGACGTTATTGGTGAAGTGCAAGAAACCTCTATTATACTTCATAAAATAATCGTTCCACCAGATATAACTGGTAAGATTCTAACGATTGAAAAAGAGGGGGAATATACTGTTGAAGATGATATAGCAATAGTTGCAAATGGCGGTGGCGATGTAAAATTACATATGATACAACGCTGGCCTGTACGAAAACCAAGGCCAGTTGCAAAAAAATATGATCCAACTCTTCCAATGATTACAGGACAACGCATTATTGATACATTCTTCCCTATTGCAAAAGGTGGAACTGCTGCAATTCCTGGTGGTTTTGGAACTGGTAAAACAGTAATGCTTCATCAACTTGCAAAATGGAGTGATGCTCAAGTTGTTGTTTATGTTGGTTGTGGTGAACGTGGAAATGAAATGACTGATGTATTACGTGAATTTCCTGAGCTTGAGGACCCAAAATCCGGTGAGCCATTGATGAATCGAACAGTTCTAATAGCAAATACATCAAATATGCCAGTTGCCGCTAGAGATGCAAGCGTATATACTGGTATTACAATTGCTGAGTATTATAGGGATATGGGATATGATGTTGCCTTAATGGCTGACAGTACATCTCGACTTGCAGAAGCCATGAGAGAAATTTCCGGTCGTCTTGAAGAAATGCCCGGTGAAGAAGGTTATCCTGCATATCTTGCTTCAAGGCTTGCAGAATTTTATGAAAGGGCAGGAAGAGTAAAACTTTTAGGTTCAAAAGACAAGGAAGGATCTGTTTCTGTCATGGGAGCTGTTTCTCCTCCGGGTGGAGATTTCTCAGAACCAGTTGCACAAAATACCCTTAGAATCGTTAAAGTTTTTTGGGCACTAGATGCCGACCTTGCTGATAGAAGACATTTTCCATCTATCAACTGGCTTAAATCCTATTCCCTTTATCTTAATGAGATACAAAGTTGGTGGAAGAAGGAAATCGGTGAGCAATGGTTAAAACTTAGAAATAAAGCAATGGCTCTTTTGCAAAAAGAATCTGAACTTCAGGAAATTGTAAAACTTGTTGGTCCTGATGCCCTTCCACCCAGAGAAAGAGGACTACTTGAGAGTGCAAGAATGATCAGAGAAGATTTCCTTCAGCAAAGTGCTTTTCACGAGGTCGATACATTTTGCCCTAGTAAAAAACAGTATGAAATGTTAAGACTTATCCTAAAGTTCTCAGATCAAATTCAGGATGCAGTTGGAAAAAACGTCCATATTGATGATATAGTAAAAATGAAAGCTCATGCAATTATTGCTAGGATGAAAACAACTCACAACAAACAATTTGATAAAAATTTCCAGCAAACTGAAAAAGAAATTGATAAAGAATTTAATATGCTTATAAAGGGAGGTAGCAAAAATGAAGCATAAGGACATTGAATACACAACTGTTACAGAAGTCGCTGGTCCTTTGATAATAGTAGAGGGCATCAAAGATGTTGCTTTCAACGAAGTGGTTAAAATCAAAACATCCACTGGTGAACAACGTACGGGTCAAGTGCTTGAAGCATTCATGGACAAAGCAATTGTTCAAGTTTTTGAAGGTACAAAAGGCCTTGATACAGAAAAAACCTCTGCACGGTTCATTGGAGAGACAATGAAACTTGGGGTTGCAAAAGATATGCTTGGTAGGGTTTTTGATGGAACAGGGAATCCTATTGATGATGCTCCTCCAATTATTCCAGAGGATAGAAGAGACATAAATGGAAATCCAATTAATCCATATGCTCGAGAATATCCTAGAGAGTTTATTCAAACAGGTTTCTCAACAATAGATGGTTTAAACACACTTGTTCGTGGTCAAAAACTACCAATTTTTTCAGGAGCTGGTCTACCACATAATGAGATGGCTGCTCAAATTGCTAGGCAAGCAAAGGTTCTTGGTAAAGAAGAAAAATTTGCAGTTGTCTTTTGTGCTATGGGAATTACTGCTGAAGAGGCAAACCTCTTCATAAGAGATTTTGAAAATACAGGTGCTCTTGAAAGAACTGTTATGTTTCTTAACTTAGCAGATGACCCAACAATCGAGCGGATCATTTTACCTCGTATGGCGCTAACTTGTGCTGAGTATCTGGCATTTG
>SMTZ1_10014855_pt1 | contig 23421 bp, 22 predicted proteins | sample DeeMarSWOR136_30_FD_25667 | JGI IMG/M metagenome (IMG submission 25667) | reverse complement strand
GGTTTCTTTCAGATATGCGATGAGTCTGAAGACCCTCTTAAGAAGGGATCACGGGGAGCGGGCGTCTCAGTTGACAAGGGAGTGACTACAACTGTTGAAGTCGAACCTGCAAAAGACGCGCGCATCCACATTGAAATGAATGGCAGCACTTCACACCCGGTCCCTGTTTCTGAGGCTGTGATAACTCGGATGCTTGAATTTGTATCAAGTAAAACCTTTGACATTCAGGTCAAACACGAGGTTGCATTACCAGTTGGTTGTGGTTTTGGAACGAGCGGTGCAGGTGCGCTCAGCCTATCGCTTGCACTGAACGAAGCTTTAGGTCTAGGTTTAAAATCCATTAAAGTTGCTCAAATTGCACATGTCGTAGAAGTTGAGTTACACACGGGTTTGGGAACGGTAATTGCTGAAACATATGGAGGTATCGAGATTCGAACCCATGAAGGGGCACCTGGTATTGGGCATATTGAGATTCTACCTTCGAGTAATGACTATATGGTGGTGTGTCTTCCTTTTGGTGCTCTCTCTACACCCCAGTATTTACAGAATGATGAAGCAAGGCAACGTATTAATGAACGGGGAGGAATGTTGACCGACGCTTTACAGGGTCACCCTACCGTGGGGAATTTCTTAGATTATTCCCGGCATTTTGCAGAATATATTGGAATTATCACGGAGCGTGTTCAAGCAGTATTACAAGCAACAGATTTGACGGGTATTACATGTAGTACCGCGATTTTTGGTGAAAACGTGTTTACACTTGTTCAGCCAGATCAGGTGAAAGAGATCGTCGCGATTTTTGAGGAACACAAAATACCTGAACATGATGTTTTGGTAATGAATGTGGATTGTGAAGGAGCGCGTATCCTAAATGAATGAACATAAAATTTCGGAGAAACATCCCCGAGCTACATCTCTTCGCATTCGAACGAAATTGGTCCGAGGGTTTGAGTCTGGAGTAACATCAAGTTTTGGATTGTTTGCTCACGGACGTGGTGAAGCCTTTGATTATCTGATAGGTGAAACAACAACTGAGAATGCCCGGGTGGCGATACGTGCTGCTGCTGCAAGTTTATTGTTGGCAAAGAATCCAGTGGTTTCAGTTAACGGCAATTTGGCAGCATTAGTGCCAAAAGAATTAGTGAAATTAGCACGAGTGTCAGGAGCGAAATTAGAAATTAACCTGTATCATCGGTCACGAGAGCGGGAGGAAGCTATTGCTCGAGTGCTGAGAGAGGCAGGGGCAAAGGAGATTTACGGAATTGATACGGCGTTTCAAGAAACTATTCCCGAAATATACAGTGATCGGCGAGTTGTGGATCATCGAGGATTATTCGTCGCTGATTTCGCATTTGTGCCACTTGAAGATGGTGATCGTACAGAAGGACTTGTGAAATTAGGAAAGGATGTTGTTACCGTTGACTTAAATCCCCTTTCGCGAACCGCTCAAATGGCAAAAATCACTATTGTGGACAACATTGTACGCACAATGCCATTACTAATCTCAGTTACCAAGGAGCTCAAAAAAGAACCTGAAACTACTTTAACGGAAATAGTGACAGCTTTTGACAATCAGGAAAATCTGTCCAAAGCGATACAACTGATTAATGAGCGGCTAGAAAACCTTGCAAAGCGGGAGAAGCTTGAATACATGCGAGGTAAAACGTAATGACGTTTAACCAAATTTTCATCTTGGGTGCAGGGGCTATCGGTTCAGTTTACGGAGCTTTTCTATCACAAAATACTCCAGTGATATTGGTAGGACGCCCCGCTCATATGGATGCAATAAAAGAAAAGGGACTTGTACTAATCAGCGATGGCGCGGAGACCTATGTGAAAAACATCACACCCATAACCTTGATTGACAAAATTCCTTCCAAAACGCTCCTTCTTGTCACGGTGAAAGCTGTTGATTTAGAGGAAGCATTGACCTCAATCGCCCCTCTTATCCAAGAAGATACCGTGTTACTTCTTTTACAAAATGGCCTCGGCATTGAAGAGATTACGCGTAAAGTGACAAATGGAAAGGGGACTGTAATCCGCGGAATTGTAGAAACGGGTGCAGAGATGGTTGAGCCTGGACGAGTCAAAGTGTGCTTGAATTCCACCATTTTCGATTCAGATAAAGACTCGAAGCAGGTTGCCAAGCTTTTTCAAACTAGTGGACTTGATGCTGTAATTTCTGATTCTTTTCAAACCGCCGTGTGGAGAAAAGTCACTATAAATTGCTATACTAATCCTTTGAGTGCCATTTTACACGTTCCAACTGCAACTCTTGTTTCTCCCCATTTATCAGAAATTCAACTCTGTGTTGTAGAGGAATGTATTGCCGTTGGAGCTGCTGAGGGCGTGAAAATTGATTTGAATCTGATTCAATTGATGAATCAGAATCTCCCGCGGTATACAAATCAAACCTCTATGTTGCAGGACATAGAGCGAGGTAGAAAAACTGAGATTGACTTCCTTAACGGAAAGATTGTCGAGCTGGGGAAAAAACACAATATCCAAACTCCAGTAAATGAGTGTATTGCACAATTGGTGCGTTTCAAGGAGAGTGCTTAGACGTGAATGTGAATGAAATTCGAGAGTTAAAAGGGAAACGAAAAATTACGATGTTGACAGCCTACGATTATCAAATAGCAAGAATCTTGGAAGATGCAGAAATTGATTTGATTTTAGTAGGAGACAGTTTAGGGATGGTTTTCCAAGGGAATCCCGATACGAAGAAAGTTACAATGGCTGCAATGGAGTATCATACGCGTGCAGTGGCTCAAGGTGCGAAAAATTCCCTAATTGTTTCTGATATGCCAATTCATAGTTATGACACTCCTCAAGAAGCCTTAGCTAATGCCCAACAGTTGCTTCAAGCAGGAGCTCATGCTGTAAAAATTGAGGGAAATCAGCCAGAAGTTATCACCGTTCTTTTGAAGAATAACATCCCGGTTATGGGGCACGTAGGGCTCCTTCCACAATTCGCTGAAAAATATAAGGTTCAGGGAAAAACCCCCAAACAGGCTGACCAGATATGGCGTGATGCGCTCAATCTTGAGAAAATAGGGGTGTTTTCTATGGTTTTAGAATGCATTCCAGAATGGCTTGCTCGTAAAATCACACATGATGTGAAGATTCCCACAATTGGAATTGGGGCAGGAAAACATTGTGATGGTCAAGTTTTAGTGATCACTGAAGTTCTGGGATTGGTTGGTAATCAAAATTTACCTAAATTTGTAAAGCGGTTTGCGAATCTCGATAAAACTATTCGCGATGCAATTATAGAGTTCATGGACGAAGTTAGAACAGGAAAATACCCTGATAAACAACATACCTATCATTAGGATGAGATTACAATGCGAAAAGCAACGCACCCATCAAGGGATATAATCGAGTCTCAAGGAGTTGAACTCCGTGGTAAATTCATAGTACACTGTATCACAGGAAGTGTTGCCGCGGTTCAAAGCCCAGAGATTGCCCGTTTGCTAATGCGTCATGGAGCGGAAGTTGTCGCCGTATTCTCCGAAGCGGCACATATCATTATTCATCCCTATCTTATGGAGTGGGCGACAGGGAATTCGGTCATCACGGAATTAACTGGTGCAATTGAACATGTGGCGTTAGCTGGTGAGCACGAAGAAAAAGCGGATCTCATCCTTGTAGCACCAGCTACGGCGAATACCATCTCGAAGATTGCTATGGGTGTTGATGATACACCCGTTACCTCCACTGTTACAACCGCATTTGGTACGGGTATTCCAATTATGATTGTACCAGCGATGCATGCCTCCATGTATAATCATCCGATTGTCCGAGAGAACATCAAGAAACTTGAAGACTTGGGCGTAGTGTTCATTGGTCCACGACTAGAGGAAGGAAAAGCGAAAATTGCTACTACAAAAGAGGTTGTCAGTGCTATCATCCAGAAAATCGGAGCTAAACACGATTTGGATAAGAAACAGTTCCTGATTACTGCGGGCCCAACTATTGAATATATTGACCCGGTTCGTATTGTGACAAGTAAGAGTTCAGGTCGAATGGGTGTCGAGTTAGCAAAAGCGGCATATGCAAGGGGAGCTAAAGTTACTTTGGTTTATGGAAGAGGCTCCGTCCCTCCACCAGAGGGTGTAAAAGTCATTCCTGTTGAAACGACTCAGGAAATGGTTGATGCCGTTGTTGCAGAGCTAGAAACCACAAAATTTGATGTAGCAATTGCTGCTGCAGCAGTAGCAGATTGGACACCGAAACAACCTCGAAAAGAAAAAGTTCCCACAGAAAAAACCGCTACCCTATCAATAACCTTTCAACCTACTCCCAAAGTTGTTGATTCCATTAAAAAGAAACAGAAAACACCATTTCTCGTTCTCTTCAAAGCCGAACATCAGGTTTCTGATGATGAATTAATTACACGGGCATACGCACGATTGAAGACTGCGAAAGCAGATTTGATTTTAGCAAATGATGTGGGTCGAAAGGGTGTGGGTTTCGACACCGAGACGAATGAATTATTTGCAATTGATGAAGCGAAGGAAATTATTCATATTCCAAAAACGTCAAAGAAAAAAATCGCCCACCTAATATTAGATATCATTTTGAAACGCATTGGGAAGAAGTAATCTAATTATTACTTCACAGATTTGGATAGTGCATTCCAGAGTGCGTCTTCCTTGGGTTTTGGCAGGGGATGGATAGATCCATCGGGTTCAATGATATTTCGAATTTTCGGATCTCTTACTAAGCGCCCAATGGTAGTAGCAGAGATTCCTGCCTTTTGCAGGACGTCTATGACACTATTCGCCTTAGTACGATCAACAGCGATTATCATTGCTCCACTTGCAATCAAATTTAGAGGGTCAATCTCAAGCGCTTGGCAGATATGGCGGGTTTCTTCATGAATCATCAGTGCGCCTCGATCGACTATGAAGCCAACTCCTGAGGCATCAGCCATTTCATGAATCCCATTGGCAACCCCACCTTCAGTGGGATCATGCATGGCAGTAACTGCTCCAGTTTTCATAGCTTCCATTGCCTCAGGAACAACACTTAGTTGATTGATGAACAGTTGCGCTCGTTCAATCACATTCTCAGCTAGCTTTTGGCGGAGGTCATTAGCACGTTCAGACGCGAGAATTGCAGTTCCTTCTATAGCTACGCCTTTGGTGAGAATCAAGGAATTATCAGGTTGAGCATTTGATGAGGTCACATACTCCTCATCTTCAGCAATACCAAGCATAAATCCGATAATTATGGGACGCCCTAAACCAGGCGTTACCTCAGTATGTCCACCGATAATTGCCACATTAAGCGTCTTTGCAGTTGTATGCATTGAGGCCATGATATCTTCGAGCATCTGTGTGTTAGCGTTTTCAGGAAGTAGGATTGTAGCCAAGAACCAGCGAGGGCGTATACCAAACGTGGCTACATCATTAGCACAGATATGGATAACATATGATCCAATTTTGTGAACAGTCCCAGTAATGGGATCAGTAGTCGCTACTGCTACTTGTCGACCTATGCGAATTAAGGCTGCATCCCTGCCTATTCCTGGACCATGAATTATATCTGAATCTCCAGAGCCAAGATATGGAAAGACATGCTTTTCAAGTGTTTCTGGAGGGACTTTTCCTGAACGAAGAATTGGCAATTTAAGGACACCACTCAAGCATTCTGCAGGAAAATGTGTTTAAATGTGTGTTGCCAGGAAAACTTTCAGGGGAAATCGGAAATTAGACAAGCCACAAGGATTAGTTATTAGGGTGATACAACAAGACTTAATGTGAGAAGAGAATTTCTCTCAAGTTACCGGAATTTGGTTGACAACCGATGAGTCGGGAAAGTCGAGCAGGGTATATTGTTTGTTGTTGTATAACCTTCATTTTCGGCATTTTTCTCTTTTTTATTTCACCGATAATTGGCATATTTGCTCTAATCATCATGTGTCTTGGAATTGCTATAGTCTATGTATACCAAAAGCAAGACTCTGATGAACCTTCACCTCCTCCGTCTCTTTCTTCGCCCCTTCCGGACACAGCCTTGGAGGCAGCTGAAACCGAAGAACCGAGAAGTATAGAAGCAGTTCAAGCTAGACTCCTAGATACTGAAGTAGAGGAAGCTAGACCAGAAATTCCTCCTACTCTAAAGGAGCCCGAAGAAATACAGAAACCCAAAAGAGAAGTTCCTTCAGAAAAGCTCCAAGAGAGAATTGATGAACTTGAAAAGCGCGTTCAGATGCTAAAGAGTCAACTAGCTGAGGCATCCGTAAGTGACTCCGAGATAACTGATCTTACTTTAGATTCACCGGCTCCTGTGGTGGAAGAACAAGTCGATGAAGATGAAGACTTGTCCGAACTTGCAGTCCGTCAGCTTCTTGAAGCGTTGGATGAAAAGCTTGCGAAACGCGCAATCTCAAAGCAGTTATACAACCGGTTGCGCAACAAGTATTTAGCCAGGTTGGAAAAAAAGGAAAGAAGACGTTTACCTTCTTCAATGCGGGGAAAAAAAGAGTCAGTCACAGGTGACTAATAGAGCATGCCTAGTAAGCGCTCATCAGCAATCATTGGAATATTTGTCATCTTTGCAGTCCTCTTAATCGTCGACGCCTTCGTAATTACAGGTCTTCTCGAAAGTTTGTTTCCGGGCTTAAATAGCCTCTTAAACATTGTAATTCTAGCCTGGATTCCCGTTTTGGCTGCTAGTTTATTGTTGGACCGACGTAGTCAACCAACTGTGACTGAAGAGCCGCGACGCCCACTCCCGAGAGGTGCTCGTTCTGCGTCAGGTGAGCGCGTGACCAGAAAACGTGCTCAACCAAGAATTCGGCGAGATAAACGTGCCGCGGAATTGGAAACCATCGTGGTTGAACCAGGTGCGATTAGTAACTCCCCTGCGGGTGTAAATTCAGTAAATAGTTCCAGTTCGAGTATCCAACAAGATTCACCGTCAAGTTCAAGGTTCCTTCGGGCTCGCCGAACCAGAGCAGAAGAGACAGCGGAAACGGATGAACACGTCAAAGAACAACTTGACGCCATTGAAGAGGAAATGGCAAAGCTTGAGGAACAACTTGAACAAAATGGCTTATCCACTTCACCCAATTCTAATTCGACACCACCTCCTGAAATGGACCAACCCAGCACAAACTCCGAAACTTCTCAGATAACGACGAATAACAATGAGATGTCCAGTGATGAGGTGTCATCAGAACGGCAAGCTATTGACGAATTGCTAAACCGATTAGAGCAACGTATGCGAGCAGGTGGTGTAGATGAAGCCACCTACCAACGACTGCGAGAAAAATATCTTAAACGCCGAGCTGAATTCAGCTAGAGCTCTTCTGAGAAAACGCTTGCCACGCATTTTTACGATCGATATTTGATTACCATCGAGATGACACTTTCAGCTGCAACTTTAGCTCTATCTGTTGTCTGTCCTAATAGTTGGATGACATCATGCAAGAGCACAAAGGTTGAACATTCCATTTCAAGGTCGACAAGCAGCTCAAGCGTTTCAAATTCCACATCACGGTTCTTTTCTCGAATAGAATACACAGAATGCCCTTTCGATAGGGCACCATCAAAATCCCCATCAGTTCAATACTTTCAACTAGCGCTTCTGTAGCCTCAACAGAAAGGCGGGCCATTTCACTGAGTTTTTCCTTAACATCTAGCTCAATTGGTTCAGCAATAATACGGAGTTTACGAACAATAATTTCGCAACGATCCGCTATACCGTCTACTGAAGCGATTAAATCGAATCGATCACTACTAGTCACAGGAAGAAATGCACCACGAAAGAGTTCTTCGTCAACTTTTTCTTCAAGTTCATCAGCTTGCCTCTCAAGTTTTAACACATTCTCACCGAGTTCTTCTTCTTTCTCAACCACCCGTTTGTCAGGTTTTTTCTTGCGAACAACACTGATATAGTCATAAAGCGCTTGGACCGTTTTTAGTACGATTTGTGCATGCTGAAGAATCAGATCCTGAATGACTCCTTCACGTTTTCGACGCCACACGTTTCTTGCCACCAGTGAGCGAATAGTCAACACCTTAACTTGAATTTGTCCTTCTTAAAGGTTTGACTTGTGTGCAGAAATTATCGCTCAGAATTTGGTGCGACGATACTTCATCAGCGGGAACTTTTGGCGAACTGATTCCACATCAGCTAGATTTATTTTTACATCAATTAGCTGAGGCGAATCATCAGCTTGAGAAAGGGTAGTACCCTCAGGGTCGATGATTGCACTCCGTCCACCAAAGAGGGTTTTGCCATCACTCCCGGTTCGGTTACAACCCACCACAAATACTTGATTTTCAATCGCTCTAGCCCGTAATAGAGTTGCCCATACTGCTATCCGTTCTGCAGGAAACTCCGCAGGACAAAATATGATTTGCGATCCATTAATTGTCAACTCACGAGCTATCTCAGGAAACCTGAGGTCAAAACAAATCATCAACCCAAATATTCCTAGACTAGTTTTGAATATTGGAGCTCTTGTTCCAGCCGTTAGGTAACGAGGTTCTTCGAAGGGGGGAAATAGATGAACTTTGTCATAATACCCAAGTAATTTCCCATCTTTTCCTATCAAATGGCAGGTGTTGTAGATATCTTGATTGCGGCGTTCAAGGATACTACCCGCGACAATGAATATCCGAAACCGACCCGCCAAGTCACGAAGAAGTTCAATGGAATGGCCATTGGATGGTTCAGCAAGGACATTTGCCTGATCCAAACAATAACCTGTTGTAAAGAGCTCTGGAAAAACAATAAGATCAACTTTGCGACTCGCTGCCTCCTTCATAATCTCCGCTGCATGCTCCAAGTTTTGTTTCTTATTTCCCAATGCAACATCCATTTGAGCGCACGCAATTCGAAACTCCATTGCAAACTAGCTTTTTGCATACATCCTCAAAAATGCTGGTACTAACCTTCATCTAAGCAAAGACTTTATTTTCATGAATTGATTATGACGCACAGTTGATTGCTTTGACTGACTTAGACTTCAAACCCGCAGTTCTCATGAAAATCAAAGATCTTAACAATCTTGTTCGCCTCGTTCATTTTTGGGCTGTTAGAGAACGTACCGCCACAATTCTCCACTTCAAACGTGGAAATAAACACATCATGGGTACATTTACTTCAATTCCTGGTTACTGGGAACTGGAAGGTTTGCCATTATTTCTGTATGTAGAACTCGACAAGGGACCTAAGGGCCCTTTTATCAAATACAAGTCTGATCCTGAGGAAGTGTGGGATTATGCTTCGGGCACATTTGACCGGAAGTGGCTTTACATTCCCCTAATTGAATTATCAAAAGTCCCCGCATTTCTCCGCAATGTGTAATCGATTAACTTTCAGCTGTAGTCTCTTCAGTTTCTTCAGTTGCAGTTTCAGCTTCTTCAGTAGCTAGTTCTTCCAAGCGGTCGGTCTCTTCAGCAATCAGTTCGTCTTTCTCGATGAGTTCATCGGGTGCTGCGAAGAAGCTGATTGTGAAAGCAATGATGAATATCAGGCTTGATCCGATAATTAGAACTGGTCGAATTACACTTCCTGGTACAATGAATAAGGTAGACAGGATTTCGACAACAAGAAATGCAGAGGCAAAAAGGATACCGATGATTGATAACCGCAAGGGGCCTCCGATTCGTAGGATGAACCGAACAAGGTAAACTATGGCAATGATACCTAAACATATGTAGTTGATGTAGGAGATATTTCCTAAATTGCCTGCAAATCCGATGGGATCAGGTGCAGCAAAGGTGAATCCCCATATGTTATAGAAAAAGGGGAAAGGATTGAGAAGAATCCATTGGGCAATAATTATGATGAGTTGTCCAAACCAAATATACCACATTTTCTTGCTGTCGCTGTATGTGACCTTCCCTTTGTCGTCTAATGTGCCGTAAGAGAGTGCGAGGAGTGCACCTAATGACAGGGCGTTGACAATACAAAGTGATGTGAAGTATAATGGATCGAAGAAGAAAATCCACCCAGCTAGCATAGCGCCAACAACAGCGAGAATGTATTGAAACCAGATTATTGTTAAATAGACAGGAACAGCAGCTAAGAGGATGAAAAGAATCAGAGTATAGCCCATTCGCATGCCTGGACTTTTCTGCCATATGTTTTCGGACCGATGAACAAGGCGATAGGCTAATACGAGGGCAGCAAAAATTCCGAGTGGAGGAGAGATGAATGGGAAGATGAAAAAGCCGAGGATTATCAGAGTATTGAACCCGTAAAGCATTTGCCATCTGAGAGGAATGAGGTTCCCCTTTTGGTTCATGATTTCTGTGGCATTAATAGTTCGTTCCCGGAAAATGAGGACGAAGAGGATCCATGGGAATGCGAAGGCTACTGGAAGGAGAAAATATCGAAGCGCACTGGCAAGAGGAGGCGGAGGAATCTCGGGAAAGACAAGGTGGAGATTTGAAAAGGCAAATACAAGTACAACAAAGTAGGCAATCATGCCGATGGCAACAAGAATGGGGAGAAGAATACTAGATCTTCGGGTCTGATAAGAGATATATGACATGGCTGCTCGCTAGCGTTAAGGAGAATTCACCGATTTTAACTTGCTGCCTCCCGCAGGCTTTTTGTTCGAAAGAGGAGAAATGCTTAAATGGTGCACGCGGCTTAGTCGCCCCATATACTTTATCACCATAAACTATTACATGTAGGCGGTTATCATGGGACCCATTAAAGTCGCTATCGCAGGGCTTGGAAATTGTGCATCAAGCCTTGTTCAAGGCATCTACTATTACAAAGGCGTTACAGGAAAAGAGGAGCGAGTTACAGGACTCATGCACCCTTCCTTTGGCGAGTATCTGCCTAGAGACATAGAGTTTGTAGGAGCCTTCGAAGTTAATGCTGGCAAAATTGGAAAAGACATCAGTGAGGCAATTTTCGTACATCCTAACGTAGTTATCAAATTTGCCGAGGTTCCCAAGTTAGGAGTTGAAGTGTTACCAGCCCCCATTTTAGATGGCGTTGCCGATCACATGAAAGGCTCCTTTGATGTATATGATGCGAAGGAGATGAAGCCAGTTGACGTTGCAGAAGAGCTGCGAAAGGCGGGCGCAGAAATCCTGATCAATTTTCTTCCTGTCGGAAGTGCTGAAGCATCCCGCTATTATGCCCAAGCGGCTCTCGATGCTGGTTGCGGATTTATTAATTGCATTCCTGAGTTCATTGTATCAGATAGTGGTTGGCAGGAGAAATTCCGCAAAGCAGGTCTTCCAATGGCGGGAGACGACATCAAAAGCCAGGTTGGCGCTACAATTCTGCATCGAGTGATTGCCCAGCTTCTTTCCGATCGTGGTGTGGAAATTGATGAAACCTATCAGCTCAATATCGGTGGAAATACTGATTTCGAGAATATGCTTGCTGAGCATCGTTTGAAAAGTAAGCGTATCAGCAAGACAGAAGCAGTAACCAGCATTCTTGATTATCCTGTTCCCACTCGAATTGGACCCAGCGACTACGTTCCTTTCCTTGATGATACAAAGATTTGCTACATCCACGCCCAAGGAAAGAAATGGGGTGGGATGCCAATTAGTGTAGCATTGAAGCTATCAGTAGAAGACTCACCGAACAGCGCGGGAGTAGTTGCGGACGTCATTCGGGCGACTAAGATCGCCTTGGACCGAGGAGTGAGCGGTCCGCTCCTTAGCATCTCAGCCTACTCATTTAAACACCCTCCAGAACAGATCGAAGATTCTATTGCAAAAAGGTATGTTGAAGAATTCATTCAAGGAGAACGCGAGCGTTAAACGAAGTAATCAAATTGGAATATATCTTAATCTATTAACAAAACTATCATTCACCTTGAATGCCCTCTCTCTCCCGTTATATTTTCTAAAACCTAATAATCAGTGTGGTTCCTGAAGAATCGACAAATATAATCTTGAAACCAATCAATATTTGGCGCCCCATAATTGGTCACACACACATATCTTCAAAAGCAGTTCTTCATGAAATAATTGACCAGGAATATTTTGGTCTTCGGCGCATTCAAAATTTTAGTAAGCTAATTCGTGATGCTGAAAGTCATGTTGAACTTTTCAACCAGCTTCGTAATAGAACATTCCTAAATTATGATGAGCTCAGACAGTTTGCAAGAAAATATAATTTATCACGAAATAAGATCCAGGGTTTCATTAAGGGCGGGCGCAAACCTCGTCTTTATTTTCTTATAGAGAAAGGATTTTCCAAGACAGAAGGCAAAAAATGCTTTGAAAAATTACGCGTTTCAATTAATTATCTTAACTCAACCCAGAAAGTTCTTTCACTTATTACACCAAGTTAACAAATATTTTCAGGTTTTAAATAAGCTAAGCGAGGGAGGAAGTTATTCTCAGATAGCAAAAGGGGTTCAAATGCGTGAAAGTCAAATTTGGAACTGGATAAACAAAGGTATTAGGCCAGATCTTGTTAATCTTGCTTCTAAAATACCGAAGCGTGTGTTGAAACCCGGAAACAAATGGCTTCCAATTAAAATGAGAAATGGGTACCCCTATTACCCAGTTGGTTTCACTGAAGTTCCATTAAAACCAAGAAAATGGGTTCAAATTCGTGAAGTTGTAGATTCATTAAAAACCGAACATAATATGAAAGTAGAAACCTTTTTTGAAGATATCGAAAAAAATGAGGCATTCGCTTATGTGTTAGGTATTATGACTAGCGATGCTGTGAAGAACGGAAGAGGGACTTCGATGAGATTAGATCTCCGTCTTTCAAAATCTTATGACTGGAGTAAGGAAATTGGAGATTATACTTGTAATTGTCTTAAAAAATTGGGAATATCAGCAAACGAACTTGAACCTAAGAAAAAGAGATCGTACCACCACTGGATCTCCGAAAAGAGCCCGATAATTACATGGATGCTTCGTTGTTGTCTGGGAATAAAACGGAACGAAGTAACAACTTACAATCAGATTCGTGCTGAATGGCTTCTCAAGGCACCTCACGAGATAAAAGTAAAAGTTCTACAAGGATTAAGTGATGGAGACGGGTGGGCAAGCGTTAGTAATCACGCTATTGGCATTACTTGTGGCGTAAGCAAATCATTTGTGTCAAAATTACTTTTAACTTGTAAAATTAGGGCATTTGAAGCAGGTAGGAATATCCAGATAAAAAAGCCTGATAGCGTTGAGCAGGCGGTTAATTTGCCGTTCTTTCTAAATGCTTCGGGACGCCAAAAGGCAGCTAAAAAAGTTGGCAAAATGGCAAGGGCGAGACAATCAAGAGGAAATGCAGAGATGCCTTCTGAGATCTATGAACGAATATTAGAACTTCGAAGGAAGGGCATCTCTTATGGCAGAATCGCAGAAGCGATTTTTGATGAAACTGGTTATTCCTATTCTAGTGCTGGTATTTTTTATGTCTTGAAGAGAGCCTAAAAAGGATGAGGATAACATCCCTAAATTACGAGTTGAAGAGTTCATCCAAGGGACGCGTGAACGCTGATACTTGAGTAAGGGGAGTTAATCTTCAGGCGTTCGAAGCATAGTGAGGGGGGAGCCTGAAATCCAGAGTTCCCGTTTAAGTAGGTCGCGAATAGCCACACGTATTGCTTCACTGCGCGTTGGATAGGTTCCTCGATCAACCAGCGTATCGAGCCCTTTGACATAGGCCTTGGGGAGTTTGACTGACACCAAATGCAAGCGTATTACCCGGGACATACCCTGACATATATCAGGATATTATTAAAACGCTTTCTCCTCACATAAACTAGCTTTTTCCTACTCGGAGATTTCGGAAAACCCTTTTAAGAAACTCCTGACCGAAACATTACAAAATCACCACTTGTGAGTGGTAACCACAAAGGAGCGACTAAATACAATGGAAAAAATGCCCCCTAAAGAATTACCCTATACCACCAAGTCCATTTGCCCTGAATGCTTCTGCGTCATTGAGGCCACCGTCTACGAAGAAGGCGGTAAAGTCATGATGAAAAAAGAATGCAAAGAACATGGCGAATACAAGGACACATATTGGTCCAGTGCGTCCGAGTTCAATCGTGCCTTCAAATTTGCTTACAAAGGCATTGGGCTTGAAAACCCACGTACTGAAACTGTCAACCAATGCCCCAATGACTGTGGTCTCTGTCCAAATCATAAAACCCACACTAACTTAGCCCTCATCGATGTCACCAATCGCTGCAACCTTGAATGCCCAATCTGTTTTGCGCATGCAGGTAAAGCAGGTTATGTGGTAGAACCAAGCTTAGAAGAAATCCGATCGATGTTAGAAAACCTACGCGCTAATGAACCGGTGCCTACACCAGCAGTCCAATTTGCTGGAGGCGAACCAACGATGCGCGCAGATCTTCCTGAAATTATTAAAATGGCTAAAGATGTGGGTTTCCCCCACGTTGAGATTGCCACTAATGGTCTATTACTAGCCCAAAAGGGATATCCGAAGAAACTGGTTGAAGCGGGTTTGAGTACCGTCTACATGCAGTTTGATGGCGTAACAAAAGAACCATACCTTGCAGCTCGTGGCGTAAACTTGCTATCTCAAAAACTGAAAGCCCTAGAACGATGCCGCGAAGAAGGACTTCATAGTATAGTGTTAGTTCCCACTTTAGTTCGAGGGATAAACGACGAGCAGATTGGTGATATTATTCGTTTTGCTGTTGAAAACAGCGATATCGTACGATGTATCAATTTCCAGCCGGTAGCTATAACTGGCCGTATTGATGCTGAAAAACGCGCGGAGATGCGCATTACAATCCCTGATTTAACACGTCTTGCTGAAGCACAAACCGATGGCCTTATCAAACAAAGTGACTGGTATCCCGTTCCATTTGTAATGCCATTGTCACGCGCGCTTGGTGCTCGTGCAGGATCACCTATGGTAGAATTTTCCGAACACCCTGCTTGTGGGATGGCAACGTTCATTGTCATCGAAGATGATGGTTCTTGGTCACCAATCACAAATTACGTTGAGGTTGAAAAATTCCTTGGAACCCTTGAGAAAATGGCTCGGGACTATGAAAGAGGGAAGAGGTGGCGTGGAACTATGCGTGGAGTCATGGGTGCCATGCGATTCTTCAAGAAGAAAGGACTGTCACTGGCAGAATTTATGAAACGCATCATCATGGTTGGATCGATGCACTTCATGGATCCGTACAATTTTGACCTTGAACGTGTTGAACGCTGTGGGATTCATTACGCGATTCCAGATGGACGGATTGTACCGTTCTGTGCGAATAATTCTTTGCATCGCGAAAAAATTGAAAAACAATTTGCTATTTCGGTGGAAGAATGGCAGGCAGAGCATCCGGGTAAAAAGATGAATGCTCAAGCTTAGTACTTCTCTTCCACCCATTCCTTTTTCTTAGATAAGACGTCATTTTAGAGTGGCGTTCATCTTTGACCACGAAATCTTCACCCCAAAAACCAGCAGCCCGATTTTTGGGGATAGCCGAAAGCGGGGTATCTGGAGCAAAGCAATCTATCCTTGGCGGAGTGGTGATGCGAGCTGATTTGATTATTGATGGAATGATCTATGGAGAGACAACCGTTCGCGGAATGGATGCATCAGATGCCATAATTGCGATGGTTCGCCATTTGAGTAGAGATGATCTAAATGGCATTCTACTACATGGTAGTGTAATTGCAGGATACAATATCGTTGATCTGCCGAGGATACACCAAAAGACCAAACTCCCAGTAATTAGCATCACAAAGGAACCACATGAGGATTTACAGACTCACCTTGAATCCACATTCCCTTCGGATTGGAAAACACGATGGGAGATAGCCTGCCGAAATGGACCTATTCAACCCTTAACATTGAATACCAAGTCTACTGTTTTTGTTCAATTCATTGGCTGCGATTGGGATACTGTTAAGGGAGTCATAAAACGTTTAACCCGTTTTGGAGGAGTGCCAGAACCGATTCGAATAGCACGGCTTCTTGCCCGTGTAATAGTTACTCAACAAACAGGTGTGTAAATTCCCTCCTGCATTAGAGTCTACTGTTCTAGTTGGTAATCTCCAAGAAGAAGCTCAACAATCTCTAAGTAACCTTCTGCAGGAAGTAGCGTAAAGTAATTTTCTGACGTGTAACGTGAGCGGAGAAGGAGATCTTGAAAGAGTAACATATTTAGAGCTCGGGAAAATTGTGAAGCGGTTGGCGGGAGTCCAATTCCTTCAGAAACTTGTTGATATTGTCTGAATAAACTTGGTTTTGTTACGTAAATTTGTCTAGGATGATTAATGAAGTATTGTCCCACAGCCTGAAGCAGAAGAACAGTAGTGGCATCTAATTCCGTTAAACTAGAGAGATGTCCGCTCCAAAAATCATAATGCAATGTTCTGGAAGCTAGACAGGCTTTGCGAATTTTCTCAGCAGTAATTTCGTTGGTCTGGGAGATTAAAGGGTGTAGATTTTGTAACAAGTCCACAGCGGTCGCAGGTCGTTGGAAATCTAGCATGCAAATCAAATCCGCCATGAATTGTGTTACTTCTGCTGGCACGGGCTCAGTGTATATTTCTGCAACGCGGTGTCTGACAATATCAAGTAATTGTTGATCACTAAAGGGTTCCAATTCAAGGGAAACGTCAAGATAACGTGATGTTTCAGATTTGAGTTGGCGCGGAAAGTATCGCGGAGCGGTTGCCATCGAAGAAACGCCATTTTCCTTGCAGAGCTGAAGAAATTTTCCATAAATTTCAGTGGTTTGGAAGTTAACATCATCAAGAGTAAACACCAGAGGTGTTTCAGCTTTGCGAATTAATCGTTTGATTAAAGTCCATTGTTCAGGTATGGAGGTTGATATGTTTGGAGAAGGGGATAAAGCAAGTAGCGTGTCAGTTACGATTTCATGTGCGTGTTTATGGTGAAAGGGAATAAATGGACGATAAAAAGTTGTCAATTCGTGTAACCCGAAGTATCGGAGAAGTGTTGTTCGTCCAATGCCAAAGCTTCCATGGACTAGTATGTTTAGTGCTTGTGTGGAAGTGTCTTCTTGGAAAAAAAGGTTTGAGAGAGTGGCTAGTTCTTGATCCCGATGCAAAAGCCTCGCTGGCAGATAGTTCAAATTAAAGAGCGCGTCGACAGAGGCTGTCATAGTTGATTGTCCCACTTTGCGGCTTTCTTAGAACCTATATAAACCCCAATACGTTCAAGCAAACACTATGCTGGTAGAGGAAACTGAAAGTAATCTTTTTTCACTAGAGGTTTTCGACCCTCGCAAAGTTCCAAAAAACTAAGTGAGTGCTACAGCAACCTTGATATAGGAAACGAAGAGAAGAAAACACTAGACACGTTCTGAGAGTGTATTGGACGATGGCTGAGACTCCCTTTAAGGATTTACAGGATTTAATGCGACGAATCGAACAATCAACGGGGCTTGAAGCCCTTGCTGTTGTTACCCGGGAGGGCATGTGCGGTTAGTGGTGATGTGGATTCCGACATCTTCTCTGCTGCAACCGCCACACTTGTCAATGTTGGAGAAGAAACTCTGCGGCAACTCAGCCAAGGAACTCTCTCCGAAGTAATACTCAGGGGTAATAAGGGTTTTACGATAATTATGCGCGGGACCCCTGAAACGCTCTTAGTTGGAGCAAGTAGAGATCAAATTCGCCTTGGCTATTACATTGGACTAATGAAAATCTATGCAACGAAAGTAACTAAGATCATGGAAACCCATCCCCTTGAACCTGAACAGCTTATGGGATTCCGTAAGATGCCTATTGCAGCAACAGAAGCCACTACCGAAGTCGAAGAGGCAACTGAATCTGAAATTGCCGAAGAGCCCGTTACGCCCGAAGTGGCACCAGAGACTGCTGAAGAAATCATGGCAGAAACTGAACCAACGACCCCAACCATTGCTCCTGTTGAGGAACCAGGATTAGAAACCGTTAGCGTCTCAGAGGCAAGTTCAGAAGTCGACGACGTTTCTGTTGATGACAAGGAGGCAATTCTCGCCGCCTTGAAAGCACTTGGCTTCGATGAACCCGAGTAAATACTCTAATCAATTTTTTCCGCAGAAGTGTGATGTGTCTTTACTCTTACGACTAAGTATCAAAGATTGGTAGGGATTTTTCTAAATAACATTAGATGAATAGTCCCATTAGTGAAATGGCGATGAAAATACAAAGGAATATAACAGTGCCAAAGGCAACAGCCGCTTCTACGAAATTACCTAGTCCTTGGGTAAATTCTGGTGCGGTTATCGGCTCTCCTAAGACCTCTCGAAGCATTTTCTCAAACCAGGTGTCTTCAAATATCATATGAGCAGGTTCTTCAAGCGTTAACATTATTTCGAAAAGATCAGGGATTATTTTTGCTGGGTCATGTGCATACACATAATCAAGTGCTTCAGATTTCCCATTTTTGACACGATAAATTTTAAGATCTAAGTCTTCAAGATTCAGTGTTTCTGAAAATTTGATTGGGTCCATTACCATAGCGACGGCTTCAGGGAAAAAGGCTTGATAACGACGTTGTGTGGAAACATCAGTTCCGGACATAAACACACCCATCCCAGGGTGCGTATGATGCCAACCAATGATTACTTCGCCCGCCCCTCGTTCAGCAAGCTCTTCAGCAAGAAGCGCCATGTCAACATCATTGATTGTAACATGTGTACTTGTTCCAATTTGCCGGGGAAAAGTAGCTCTTGTAATAATCAATTGGTTACGCTTTATTTTGCCAATGAGAAAGCCTCCAATTTCGGTACGACCCGCGCGAGCAGCCTTGCTCAAAATGAGTGACAAGATGCCCGGGAAGATAACGATTTGGCGCATTCTCTGAACCCCTGCTATCTAAACGTAAGAGAAGACTAATAAGCGTTGCTTGTTGTTCTCAGCGAAAGCTGATTGATTAGTGTTTGGGAATGCGTCCATTAAAACCTCCGTTTGGCTTAGCTCTTTTTCCTGAGAAAAAGCGGGAGTTATCAGCATTTTGTGTAGTCTTTCGACCCAAACGGGCGTCTATTCCAATTTTACGGGCACGAATACAGTTTCGCATGGAAGAAGGACGGTTACGTCCTGCCAAGTTATGGTTAATACAGAAGGGTGGGGTTCGCCCGATTGATCCTCGCACATTCGTGAATTGGGTAAGAAATGCTGAATATATTGCGATTCCGAGACAGCCACGATTTCCCTTTCTAACGGAATTAAAAGGGATGCTGCGGGATTTCAGTGTGAAGGATCCGGTTATCGTCAGGGCATGCAGTTCATGTATTGCAGATAGTCGGTTGACCCTGCTCAATCGCCAACAGGTCTATCAGCTAGAAGGTCAACCAGTGTGCTACAAGTGTGCTTCACGGGAGTTAGGAAATCGTCTTCAAGCCATGGATATTGAAGTATCTAAGAAGGCGTATGGTAGTTTGGAGACGATGTTACGACGGTTACGATCAGTTGAGAAAGTAGCATCATTTCTTTCTTCCCAGTTTCGTCCCAGTCAAAATCCAGCTATGACACTATATGACCAAGTCCAAGCTGTCAAAGAACCTGAAGAAAAAATTGCGATAAACACACTATCAATCCCTTCTGAGTTTATTGATGTTCTTCAGAAATATGGAATTGAGTATCTCCTACCCATCCAAGTGAAAGCCATCGACGCTGGGCTATTGGAAGGAAAATCCTTACTCACTGTCTCAGATACAACTAGCGGAAAATCCTTGGTAGGTGAGCTGGCTGGATTGAAGACAGCAATGGAAGGGAAAACCTACATCTACCTTTCACCACTAGTAGCCTTGGCAAACCAGAAGTACCATGAGTATCGTGAAAAATACGAAGCCCTTGGATTACGGGTAGCCATTCGTGTGGGTATGAGTTCAATAGATGTGGGAGAAGAAGCCCTCGTTATCGTTGATGATGATGTTGCTGATGCAGATATCATTGTAGCGAGTTATGAAGGATTTGATTATCTTCTCAGATCCGGGAAGGCTGAAAAATTTGCCGAAGTGGGAGTAGTTGTCGTCGACGAAATTCAAATGGTAGCTGACGAGGATCGGGGACCAGAATTAGATGGATTAATCACCCGCCTTCGTACCCTTTTCCCCAAATCCCAGCTAGTTGCTTTGTCAGCAACAGTAGGAAATCCAAAAGAATTAGCCCACGACCTGCAATTAACTCCAGTCATTTTAGCCGGTCGACCAGTACCCCTACAGCGTCATTTGATAATGGTTCTAACGGAGCCAGACAAACTTCGAATGATCGCCGATATCAGTAGAGCCGAATATCAACAGAAGAGTTCCTTTGGTTTTCGGGGTCAAACTATTATTTTTACGAACTCACGCCGAAGCACGCATTCCATTGCCAATGAATTACAGAAACAGAGAATCTCAGCACGTGCCTATCATGCGGGAATGACTTATCCTCAACGCCATAAAATCGAAGAAACGTTCGCAGCAGGAAAAATCGCAGCAGTTGTAACCACCGCAGCCCTCGCCGCAGGTGTGGATTTTCCAGCAAGCACAGTGATTTTCCAAAGCTTAATGATGGGAACCAAAACTCTCACCGTGGGTGAATTAACCCAGATGTTGGGACGAGCGGGGCGATTAGGTAAGCATGATAGTGGAAAAGCTGTCTTGCTTGCAGAAATTGGTCGTCGATATTTTGGTGATGAACGTAAGACAGAAGAGGAGGTCGCACTCGATTTATTAAGCAACCCCATAGAAGCAGTTCGACCTGAAGCGACGTTTGAGCAATCTGTTGATCAGTTGCTAGCTACTTTATCGTGTTTTGATCAAATATCTCGAAAACGTCTTGAAAATTCGTATCAACGGCTTTTATCACGGACGGTGAGTTTTGATGAGGGAATGCGATTCTTAAAGCGCCATGGACTCGCAGTCCAAAGTGGGCAGGATATGATGCCTACAGAATTAGGACGTGCCGCTACAATTTCGTATTTTTCAGCATCTAACGTTGCAGCGATTCAAGAGTATTCTTATGACAAGGCTGATGAGCTCTCGGTTAGGCTTGAACCCATCCGGAACGTGTATCTTTCTCCACGTTTACAAAGTGAAATTGAACGGGCACTTCGAACCCGGTTTGCAACCCGTTTATTTGCGGGTGCAGTTCTTGATTTAATGAGTACTAGACGGGGTAGACGGATAGCCCGACTGCCACGGTGGGTTCTAAATCAATTTAGCAAATGGACAATAGACTTCTTTAGTTGTCGATGTAAAGAAAATCCATTCTGTGATTGTGGAATTTGGAATGTTTCTCGATCTGTTTTGGAGCTTCGATATAAAGGACTCACGCCGTCTCAAATCAATTCAACTTTTCTACAGGAATATGAGCTCTTTGTTTATCCAGGAGATATCTTTGGGTTCCTCGACAACCAGGTGCACATTCTTCAGGGCATTCAGCGAGTTGCCGAAGTTATAGGTCGATATGAATTGGCAGAACATGCGAGCCAAGTAATGGAACGCATCGAACACCCATCTTAGAGGCGATGCATCCCTTAGAAGATAAAGGACTCCTGATTCCCAAGTAGATATGTTAGGATTGAATTGTACTCCGATTCCACAACTTCACTCGAACTTGAGGCTTCGGTAGGAATAGTTTGCATCTCTATGATAATCCATTCATTGAATTTTGGTGGCGAAAAGGCTTCAAATTCCCTATTATCAATGCGAAAAGTCCAAATTCTACTCGGATCACTAAATCGATTCCGCTGCAATCCATCTTTAAAGGGCGTATACAAACGATTCTTTTGACCACCCAAGAGAAATCGTGCTTTTTTCATCCCTGATACAAAAGAGATGTTCTTGGCCACCATGTGTTGTTCAGCGATGAGTGTTTTAGGTAACCCACCTTCAGTAGTTATTTTCAAGATTTGACCTGAATCCGAAACAGAGCCCTTCTTAATCATTAATGTGCGGATAATTTCTTGCACCTGCTCCTCCGAGGCTTGTTCTAACGGATCCAAAATTTCCGGATTAAGAATATCAAGGATAGGAATAGGCTCACGAGGACGCATTTGGGTAGGATCAAAAATCACTGCGCCAACAAGATATTCGACATCCACCGGTTTTCCTTTTATCAAAACTTGCCCCTTGACCGCACCTGGACCAATAAATGCTGACCGAACAATTTCCTCTTGAAGAAAGCTGAATAGTTGACGAGACGCGATGATTAGCTCACCACTCAAAGTAATTTTTTCACCAAGTAATTGAAAGTCAGGTATCACGTAGTCTAGAACCCAAAGCAGTGGCGGGTTTTGTTCAATCATACGAATACATCTCGATTTGATTCATTCTTTATTCGTTGGGTTTTGAACGTAATTCGGGAATTTTTGCTAGGATATTTTCTAAGACATAATTTTCGATCTGTCCGCGATAATCTTCACCCGCTGAATCTCGAATTTCACGTAATTCTCTACGGACAACCGTTTTTCTAGAGCGCTTCCATGAAAAGCGGCTATCCAAATCGAAGATTATTGTCGTTCCAATCTTATCTAGCGGAGTACCCTGCTCAATCAGGTTCTCTGTTACCGTTGAGATTTTTTCACGGAGGAACGCAGTTCTTTCGTCAGGGGGTTTCATTACTGCTAACCAGACATCTCTTTCAAGATAATCCAGTGGAGTTTGCATAGGAGGCCCCATTTGGGGTCTCGTTGGGAAAGGTGCAGACACAAATCCAAATTTTGGTTTCTCATCCAGGGACTCGGGGGGTGGAGGCGCTGCTTCAATTAAAATCTCACCTGCAGTGTGGAGAGAGGCTTCTTCAAGAGGACCTTGGACTTCTTTGAGAAGCAGTCGAATCTCACGCAGGATTTTATCCATTAATCGGGACTCTTCCTCTTCTTCGTCCTCAACGCTTAGAAATTGCTCATATCGTCGGAGTTTAATGAGTAATGCAGCACGTGCGCCATTGATTGCATCGTCAATATCTGATTCAAAGGATCCAGTTAATCCTCCGGTGATGGCACGAACAGCATGACCTATATTAGCTCCTCGATGGTCATTCAACCAGCGTTGAAGTAATGATGTGAAATATATTTCAACGACTTTTCGTCGTTGTGCAACAACGGCGATGACCTGCTCATTAGCCGGTTCAATTTCGTCAGCAATTGTTCTTTCAAGATTGGCAAGGTTTCGTAAATCTCCAAGAAGCACTTTGTTCAATTGCCCATAGAGATATTCGATCCAATTTCCTTCGTTGATTGCTACTTCACGCTGGTAGGTATCAACTTCTGGAACGGGGCTGCCCTGTTTGGCGCGACGGTCAAATTCGCGCATTAAGATTTTGCAGGATGCTTTAGGATCAGGTATTGTTCCATCTAGCATAACGCGGTACGCTACTCGAGCAACTTCGAGATGAACACAACATTCGTCTGCAATGGCCAATGCCGCATCATCAGGAACCCGAGCAACTTTTTCATCCAAGGTGCCATAGGTTGCTTCAAATTCCTCCGCAATGCGTCGGCTCAGCCGTCGTATTTCATCTTCATCAACAAAGTGGCTCA
>SMTZ1_10003882_pt1 | contig 23424 bp, 24 predicted proteins | sample DeeMarSWOR136_30_FD_25667 | JGI IMG/M metagenome (IMG submission 25667) | reverse complement strand
ATCTAATACTATTTAAAGTATATAAATTTTATCAAGAATGTTTATTGTGCAAAATACCTATTTATTATGCAAAATTTTTTGAAAATGAATTAATGTGCAAAGCCCCTTTTTTAGAAAAATTTAAATATTAGAACGTATATACATGTATTTACACGTGTTAAAACGTGTATGGAAAAGATAAAATGCCTGAACAAAAAAGAAAAAAAACAGGTGTAACAATTATCATCATTGCATTTGTCCTAGGTTTAATATTTGGATATGTGGCAAATGAAATGATAAATACCAGAGATCAAACATATTATGAAAGTGGATTAAAAATAATTTATAACTCTGGTTTTGAAGATGGAGCTGACAGTCCTGAATATTGGGTAAAAGCATCGATTCCCGTTGATAATTTAACAATGACAATCGACAATGAAGTAGTACATAGTGGTAACAGAAGTGTAAGTATAAATAATACTCATATTTATGATGAAATAGTTAGCAACAATTGGTACCAAACTGCTGGTGTAGTTCCAAAGAATCAAAGAATTGAACTTTCAGGGTGGATTAAAACATTAGATGCCGAAAGTGTTGTAATGGTAATACGATGCGAAGATAAAAATGACGAATTAGTCGGTTTTGCTACAACACAGACAAAATTAGAAATAAATGGTACAAATGAATGGATGAAACACACAACATCTTTGATAGTACCTAGTGATACAGAGCAAATAAGAGTGTTACTTGCATTAACTGGTACTGGACAAGTATGGTTTGACGATGTCACACTTGTTGTAAAATAAAAATAAGGAATATTAATAATTATAGGATATGGTCTCTATCAAGGTTTTGAAAATTTAAGTCTTGAAGAAATTGACGCTGTTATTGCAATTGGTATTGTTGCAATCGTAATTGGACTTATTGTCTTATTTATATCTATTATTATAGAACAACAAGAAGGAAAAAAGAAAATGAAAGAAGAAATTAAAAAGGAGGATCTAGAACCATGATAGTAGTAAATACAGATTTTGTTCATGGAAAGGAAATAAAAGAAATGCTAGGTCTTGTTAGAGGAAACACAATTCAGGCAAAAAGTATTGGTAAGGATTTTAGAGCAGGACTTAGACATATTGCTGGTGGAGAGATAAAAGAATATACAGAAATGCTTGCTGAATCAAGAGAAGTTGCACTTAAAAGAATGATTGATAAAGCTGTAAAAATGAATGCAGATGCCGTAATCAATGTTCGTTTCATGACATCAGCAATAATGGGTGGAGCTGCAGAAATTCTTGCATATGGAACTGCTGTAAAACTGAAGTAGATATTATGGAAATTGTAAATCTAATAACACTTATAGTAGGAGTAATAGTAATTCTAATAGGTTTAGCTGCATTTTTTAATCCAAACTTTGCAAGAATCATTAATGCCCCCGGTAGTCCTAGACTTAAAGCAATAATTGCAATAGTTGTTGGTGTAATTATAAGTATAATAGGTTTAATTGTTCAGTTTCCAAGTTAAGAGGATTAGCAAATGAAAAAAGTAATGACAATCATCATAGTAATAATAACTATACTTGCGGTTTTATCAGGATGCGTAGAAGAAAAAAAACCAGAAGCAAAAGAGAAAACAACAACAGATATAGCATTAGAATTTATGAACACTATTTTAGAGGGAAACTTGAACTCTGCATATAGTTATTTTAGTAATTTAATGAAAAGTCAGTTTAGCTATGATCAGTTTGAAAGTTCATGGGAATATATTGAAACAACATATGGAGATTTTGAATCGATAAAGGATAGTTCAGAATCAATTGAAGAAGGTTATGATATTGTTTTTGTTAATTGTACGTTTACAAATGATTACTTAATAATTTTTAAAATTGTATTTGAAGATACAAAAGAGATATCTGGTTTTTGGACAGAAAAAATTGAATCAACTACCGGTTATAATGCACCAGGTTATGTGGATACAAACAAATTTAGTGAAACAGAAGTAATAATAGGTGAATATCCCTGGGAACTTCCTGGAACTATTACTATACCAAATGGAGAAGGACCATTTCCAGGTGTCGTTCTTGTTCATGGATCTGGTCCAAATGATAGAGATGAAACCATTGGACCAAACAAGCCTTTTAAAGACCTTGCATGGGGTCTTGCATCAGAAAATATAATAGTACTAAGATATGATAAAAGAACCAAGGTTTATCCTGAAGAAACAGCAGGTGATAAAAATCTTACAGTGAAAGAAGAAGTCGTAGATGATGCTTTAGAAGCTGTTAAACTTCTTCAGTCGTATGAAGAAATCATCCAGAGTCAGATATATGTTCTAGGACATAGCCTAGGCGCCATGATGGCTCCGCAGATTGCAACTTTTGAAGATGACATTAATGGATTAATTATGCTTGCAGCACCTGCCAGAGGTCTTGAAGATTTAATATATAATCAAACAGTGTATCTATCAGAACTTGACGGTGTAGTTGATGAAAACGAAACATTAATGATCAATATGACAAAGGAGGCATTAGAAAAAATTAAAAACATGAACATTTCTGAAGATGAAAAGGTTTTAACTATTTACAAAGCCTATTGGGAGTATCTCAATAACTATGACCAAGTTGAAACTGCAAATAACCTTACAATTCCCATACTGCTCCTGCAAGGTAAAAGAGACTATCAGGTAACTTATGAGGAGGATTATGCAGTCTGGAATGCTACTTTTAATGATAACAACAAGGTATTGCTAAAAACGTACGATCTGCTTAATCATTTGTTTATACCAGGGGAAGGACCATCTACAAACACAGAATATATGATAGAGGGACATGTCTCAGAAGGCGTTATACAAGATATAACAAGCTGGATAAAAGGAGGATAATGATATGGAAAAAGTAAACTCAAGTGTTTATCAAATAAATTTAGATTTCTTACAAATCCAATTCCACAATTTATATATTCAACTAAAAGGGAAGGAATAAAATCATGAATGAAAACATTGATATTGTTAGATTTCAAAACATATCAAAACGATATGGGCAATTACTTGCATTAAACAATGTTTCTTTTTCAATAAAAAAAGGTGAGATTTTTGGTTATGTAGGTCCAAATGGAGCTGGTAAAACAACAACTATAAAAATAATGGTAGGACTTTTAAGAGGTTCAGGTGGTAGCCTTTTTATAAATGGATACAAAATGCCAGAACAAAAGGAACTTGCACATAGATTTATAGGTTATACGCCCCAGCAGATCGGTTTTCATAAATGGAAAAACATAAAACAAATGTTAACAACTTTTGGAATTTTATCAGGTTTTGATAAAAATTTAATTGACAGTAGGATTGATGAGCTACTTACAATATTTAACCTTATAAATTTTAAGAATATGAAGATATCCAAATTATCAGGGGGCATGATTCAAAAATTAGGAGTCATACAAGCCCTTCTTCATAAACCATCTTTATTAATATTGGACGAACCACTAAGTGGTCTTGATCCGGAAAGTAGATTTCAAACAAAAAAACTTCTTAAAGAATTAAGTGAAAATGGGACAACAATCTTTTTTTCTTCACATATTCTCAGTGACGTTCAAGATCTTGCAACAAAGATATGTATACTTGATTGGGGAAGGATTCTTAAAATAGGAAGTCTTGATGAATTAAAAAATGAGTTTACTCAAGAAAACCAAATTGAAGTAAATCTATCAAAAAGATCTGAAAAATTCGGTGAAATAAGTAAAATTGATGGTATTTTGAGAATAATTGAAAAATCACCAGAAAAAATCATATTAAACATTGAAAAGGCGAAAAATTCAGATGAAATAATTAATAATATTATTACAACTTTACTTGAAAACGACTGTAAAATAAGAAGTATATCTCCAGTAAGTCCTTCTATTGATGAGATATATCAATTTTATCTTCGAAGAGGAGGTGGATTTCAATGAATTTTCCACTAATTTTAAAAGATGAACTTAATGGATTCTATAAATCATGGGTAATGATTTTTCTATGGGTAGGATTGCCTGTACTTGCAATTTTTATTCATATATCTGTTCCGAATCAAGCTGGAGTTGATTCTTTATTATTTTTAACTGCTTTGATTCTAACAAGTATTGCAAGTCTACTTTCTTCTGCAATGCTTGCAGCAAATATAATTAATGAAAAAGATACACACGTTTATAATCTATTTTTAATCAGACCTATTAAACGTTGGCAGCTTATTATTTCAAAGTTTTTATCTGTTTATATTTGTGTTTCAATTGCTCTAATAATCTCAATTTTAATTGGAATCACAATTGATTATATTGAAACACCTTACCTATTTGAATTTATTCTTGAATCTGTGAAAAGTCCTTTAATAATGATATTTGCAATAATGCTTATTTCAAGTGCTTTTGGTACATTAATAGGTGTATTATCACCTTCAATTGTGGTTGGTGTGATAATAGTTATATTTATTGGTCAATACGTCTCATATATTCCAACGGCTCTATCATTTTTATTAAATATTGGAGATCCGTTAGTCATGGTTTTAGTTACATCCTTTATCACAGCAGCAGTATTGTTGGGAATTGCAATTTTAGTATTTAATAGGAAACAATTTTGAGTTGATAAAATGAAAAAAGTAACAATTACAATTGATGAAGAAATCTGGGAGTGGTGGAAGAAAAACGCATGGATTAATCTTTCACAACTTGCAGAAAGAGAGTTGAAAAGAATAAGAGCCCTTGAAGAAAGGGTACTTGGCACTTGTCCTGAATGTGGAAATCCTAAACTCAGATTTGATGGAAAAAATTATAAATGCTCAAAATGTGGATTTGAATATAAATAATGGGGAGAGGAGAGATGAAAAATAAAGAGGTTGAATGCCCCAATTGTCACAAAAAGATAATACCAAAAACTAAACTTAACAGAGTTAAAAGTGAATTTTATGGAAGTACATATACTGGAAAAGATAAATTATTTTGGTTAATATGTCCAAATTGTAAAAAAATTATTGGACAAAAATAAAAAAGGTGATAAAATGAAATTCTGTCCAAGATGTGGTTCAAAAAACATTGGCTGGCCATTACCTCACGATAGGCAAAAATGGGAATGTTCCGACTGTGGTTATGTTGGAGCATTTATTATTGATGATGGAGAAATTGCAGAAGAGATAAAAAAAGAATATCTTAAGAATAAAGGAAATATTGAGGATTGAAAAATATGATGGTTACAACAACAGAAAAAATTCCGAATAGAGAAGTAAAAGAAGTACTAGGTGTGGTATTTGGTTGTTGTGTTCAAATGAAACATTTAGGAAAAGACTTGAGAGCAGCGGGAAGAACAATAATTGGCGGTGAAAGTAAACCCTATACAGAACTTATGGAAGAGGCACGAAGAACTGCTATGCAAAGAATGATTGATGATGCAAAAAAACTCGGTGCTGATGCAATAATATGTATGAGATATGCAACTGCTCAAACCATGGGAACTGCAGCAGAAATAATTGCTTTTGGAACCGCTGTAAAAACACATTAAAATAAAAAAATGAGGAGAGAAAAAAATGGGTGTAGTGGAAGTAAGAAATCTTGTAAAACATTATGGTACAATTGAGGCTGTTAAAGGTATTTCATTCTCCGTTGAAAAGGGAGAAATTTTTGGTTTAATTGGACCAAATGGTGCAGGTAAAACAACTACACTAAGAATAATATCAACTCTTCTTACAATTACCTCAGGATCCATTAAAATCATGAATTATGATTTACAAAAAGAACCTGATGAGGTTAGAAAAATCATTAGTTATTTACCAGAAGATGCAGGAGCTTATAAAAACCTAACAGGAAAAAGATATTTAGAGTTCATTGCCAACTTTTTTGAAAAAAATAACCTACAACAAATGGTTGCAAAAGGGGAAGAAATAGCTGATCTTGGAGATAGAATTAACGATAAGGTCGATACATATAGTAAAGGTATGATGAGGAAACTTCTTGTTGGAAGGGCACTTATGATTAATCCAAAACTTGCTATTCTTGATGAACCAACCTCAGGCCTTGATGTAAATAATGCCCAGGAAATTAGAAGACTAATTAAAAGCACTGCAAAGGATGGTACAACAATTTTACTATCGTCACATAACATGTTAGAAGTTGAATTCTTATGTAATCGAATCGCCCTTATTTCAGATGGAGTAATTATAGAAGAGGGAACACCAAAGAATTTGATGGAAAAATATAATGCAAAAAATGTTGAAGAAGTATTTACAAAGGTGGTTAAATGAGCGCTCTTGGTAATATTATAAAAAAAGAATTAAGAGAGTTAATGACACCTTCAACGTTTGTTCCAATTATTATTATAGCAATACTTTTTGGTTCATTAGGCAATGCAATTGGAAGTATCGAAGAAGAATTGGAAGAAAAACCAATCATTGGTTATATTGATACAGACAATAGCAATTTATCTCAAATTGCAACATTTATTCTTGAAGTAAATGCTGATGTTGTTTTCAATTCATCAGATTTGAATGAAAAAGAAATAGGAATTGAAGAATTAAAAGAAAAAGATGGAATTGCACTTTTAGTAATACCATCGAATTTTTCTGAAAATATTCTAAATAATAAATCTGGAGATCTGGAAATATACTGGATTATGAAAGGTGCTGGAGTTTTTGATTCACTTTCTTCATCAGCTGTTGATTATTTAATCACAATAATTAATAAAAATATTTCATATGAGCTTATTTCAACAAACACATCAGTTAATGCAACAATAGCACTTACTCCAACCTCAAGAGATGATACAACTTATTTTAAAGGTAGAGTACTAGTAGGTGTATCTCCTAATGATGTCGCCGGTGTTCTATCATCACAATCCACTATTATTCCAATTGTTATGATGATGATTATAATCATGGCAGGTTCAATAGTCATTTCATCAATGGCACTTGAAAAAGAAAATAAGACGCTTGAAACTCTACTAACCCTCCCTGTTAAACGTGTTAGCATTGTTGCAGGAAAAATAATTGCAAGTGCCATTATTGGACTAATTTTAGCAATTATTTACATCATAGGTTTTAGTTATTACATGACCTCTTTTCAATTTTCAGGTCCAGTAAGCCTTATTAGTTTAGGTCTTGTTTTGAGTACTGGTGATTTTTTAATACTGGGACTTTCTGTTTTTGTAACCTTAATTGCGGCACTTTCTTTATGTATGTTTCTGGGGACAATGGCTAAAAATTTTAAGAGTGCTCAAACTCTAACATTTCCAGTTACTATTCTTGCATTAATTCCAATGTTTATGACAATGTTTAAGGATTTTGATACACTACCACTTGCTTTGAAGGGTTTTCTTTTTGCAATACCGTTTTCACATCCAATGATGGCACCAAGAGCATTAATCTTTGATGATTATATGTTGGTACTAAGTGGAATTATTTATGTTTTAATATTTTCAATTATAATGATTTTCATAGTAGTGTATATTTTCAAAACAGATAGGCTGCTTACAGGTAGTATTAAAAAGAAAAAAGTTTTAAATTTAAAAGAACAGAAAAAAAGATAAAAAAAGAATAGTATTAAGTTTGTGTGATTAAAATAAAAAAAAATAATTAATTAAATTAGTTTAAAAGTCCTCCACGTTTGTATATTTCAAGTTGAGACCTTGAAAAGGGCTTTGCAAAATATATTCTATCCTTGTTTTTATCCTTGATTTCACCTATTGTAAAATCAACAAAAATTTCATCATTATCATTAATTTTATCTGTTATTTGTTCTGAAATTAAAATTGGCATAGCACTATTTATTGCGTTTCTCTCATAAATTGATCCAAAAGATTCTGCAATAATTACACTGATTCCCAATGATTTAAAACAATCAACTGCCTGTTGTCTTGAGCTACCACATCCAAAATTTTTACCAACAATTACTATATCACCAGGTTTTGCTTTTTTAGCAAAATTTTTGTAACCTTCCAGATTATCAAACGTGTACTGTCCCATCTCATTAATGTCAGTAATTGCAAGATACCGGTTATGAAATATCATATCTGTGTCAATATTATCTTTTTTAATTACCCATGCTCTACCTTCTGCATGGGTAAGTCTAGATATCTTTGCCTTTTTTTTAACAGCTAAAATTTTATGCGAAATCTCTTGATGCTTAACTGATACAGGAGTTTCTGGAATCTTATCTGAAGTTGTAATATAACCTGCAACAAGAGAAGCAGCAACTGTTGAAGGTGATGCAAGATAAATATCGCCCTTTCCTTGTTTTCCTACAAAATTTCTATTACCGGAAGATACTGCCACCTCACCTGCTCCAGTTTGCCCGATTTGACCAGCTGCACATCCCGCACAACCAGCAGAACCCACTAGTGCTCCTGCTTCCTTAAATATATTTATTAAACCTTCTTTTAAACATTGTTTCCAGATTTTCTTTTAAAATTTCTGCAACAAGTCTCATATCCTCCATTCGACCATTAGTACATGATCCGATAAATCCTGAATCAACCCTAATATCTTTTAATTCCTCAACCCTTGTTACATCCTCAGGATGACCTGGACGTGAAATCATCGGTTTCAGTCCTACAATATTTATTTCAATTGTCTTTTCATAAACTGCATCAAAGTCTGCCCTAACACCACTTTCTGAAGGAAAAAAAATGATTATTCCGCCCATTTCTGTTGCCATTGATGCAATCGTAATTCTTCCATCAAGTGATAAAGAATCAACATACTCTCCATATATTTCTGCTGCATAACCAAGAAGTCCATTTGCCCCCATCTCCAATAGAATTCTCAGAACAATATCTTTAGGAGTTGCTAGAGATGATGGAGTTCCTTTTAAAACAATTTTTATAGTCGGTGGGACCTTGAACCATATAATTCCATGAGCCCAAGCATGCGTGATATCTTTATCACCCATCCCTTGTCCAAAAGCACCTAATGCACCTAGTATATTTGCATGAGAGTCAGTTGAAATAATTGTTCCACCTGGTTTTGCAATACCTTCGTCTACAACAAGATGTGTACCAATACCTGAATTTATATCAAAAATTTTAATTCTATGTTTTCTTGCATAAAGTCTGCAAATATGTTGATTTGCGGCATATTTTTGATCGCAACCTCCAGGATTACAGTCAAAAGTAAAAAATGTTTTACTTGGATCATCAATTGATAAATGGTTTTCCTCAAGATTTTTTACAACATTTGCACCTGCAAAATCTCTTGCAGCTCTGACATCTATATTAATATTAATGATATCTCCGACTATTGCACTTTCTTTTGAATGGTTTTCAAATATTTTTTGTATTATTGTTTTCCCCATAGAATCTCCTCTTTTTACTTTGTAATATCTCTTTCTTCCTGTCCATCATATTCACAATCAACTGAAAACATTCTTCTCATAGGTTTTTGCTCAGTTTGCTCTTCATAAACATGAGCAGTAAGTCCTGCAATCCGCCCCAAAATAAAAAATGCTTTACCAAGCCGCCAATCAAAATCCATATCAGAAGAAATTGCAGCAATTGCACCATCAACATTTATTGGTAATTTTTTTCCAGTTTGAGTTTCAAGCTCTTTTTCAATTGCTTTTGATAGATTCATATGATTTCCAGTAATTTTTAGCTCGTCAGCCAAAGAAAAAAGCCTTTTTGTGCGCGGATCAGAAGTATGAACACGATGGCCAAAACCTAAAATTCGCTTTTTTTGTTCTTTGCTTTCTGAAACAAGTATTTTTGCTATTTCTTCTATTGATTTTCCCTCATTTTTCATTCTAATGATTGCTTCTTGTAAAAATTTTGCACCTTTTTCAATAGCACCTCCATGAGCATCGCCAACAGAAAGAATACCTGCAGCAACTGCTGTTGGAAGTGGGACTCCGCCGCTTGCTACTACTCTAGAAGCCATTGATGATGGAGGTGTTACCCCATGATCAATACAGGCAGTTAGTATTGCATCCATCATTTTTCCATGTTCCTTTGACGGAAGTTCGTCTTTTAAAAGAAGATAGACAACATGTGCGTAAGGTACATTTCCAATTAGATCTTCCTGTCTGTAACCCCGTGTTAAAAGATGGTTTGGCTCTACTTTTGTAATTTTAGTAGTCCATTTCATAAATTCACTCCTTAACTTTCCAAATATTATCAAGTACTGTTCCATCAAACCATTTTGTTATACCAACGATTTGATCAGTATATTCCAACTCTTGTGGACCGCCTGTTGCATCATATGCCATATCTTTTAGATATTCTATTGGTACAATATTGAGTTTTCCTTTCACTTTTTCAACCAAATCCGTTCTTTTTGGATTGATTGCTATACCTTCATTTGTAACAATTGCATCTACTACTTCACCAGGTGTTGTAATAGTTGTTACCTTCTCCCTTACTATTGGATTTTTTTGTCTAAATAATGGGCATGATATGATAGTTAAGGAAGCACTTGCTGCTGTATCCTGATGACCTCCAATTCCATGCAACATTCTTCCATCACTATGGGTGTTTACATTTACATTGAAATTTACATCAACTTCTGTTGCACCAAGAATTACTGTATCAAGATTATCAATTGTTCTACCTTTTGATGTTGGATCTGCGTAATGACCGGTATCTACAGGTGTACCTAAATCTTCTTGAATAAATTTGACTGAATAATCATCAAAAACCTGAGAATAATAAATATTTTTTACACGTCCTGCTTTATAAATATCAACAATTAATTTTGTAAGACCACCGGTCGCAGTTTGAGCAATAATATTTTTTTCTTCAAGTCTTTCACCTAAAAATTTTACTGCGGCAAGAGAGATTCCGCCAGCACCTGATTGAAAAACCATCCCATTTTTAATTAGCCCTGCTGCATCTATCAGTTCAATACTTTCGTGAGCAATTTTAAGTTTCATTGGATTTTCAGTGATTTTTGTTGTTCCAGACATAATTTTTGATTGATCGCCAATGTTGTCTACCTGCACAACACAGTCAACATATCTTTCTAGAATTTCTCGAAATTTATTTGGATACTCAACAATATTATCAGTAACAATTATTACATAATCTGCATTCCATGCATCAACTTGTGAATAAGATATTGGACCAAATGCACTTTTTCCAATAATTCCAGTTGAGTTACCTGATTCATCTGAAGCAGATGCAGCAATTATTGCAATATTTGGATGGATTTCACCTGTTTTTACAGCAGCCCATCGACCTCCATGAGAACGTAGTACAACAGGATATGGGAGAGGATTTTTTGAAATATAATCGCCAACTACTCCATTGATGCTGCCTTCTATTCTATTTACTACTCCATCCTTAATGAAATCAATAACAGGTTCATGAACATTAAACATAGCAGTTTGAGCCATCATAATGTTTTTAATTCCTAATGATTGTATTTCTTCAAGAGTTAAATTAATTACATTATCACCATTTCGAAGCTGGTGATGAAAAGAAAGAGTGTCTCCATTCTTTATCTTGCATTTTTTAAGTGCTTCTGTCAAGTTTGTTAATTTAGATGTGTATTTGTGTTTTTTTGCACCCATAAATGGTTTGTAAGTAGTTCCTGCAATATCAGTTTCTATTTTTCTTCCTAAAGAATTTTCTACCAACATTTTCTCACATTATAGATTTTTTAATTTCAAAGTCAATAAAATCGCAATGATTAACGATTACTGCTTCTGGGCTTCTCTTTAGTTTATCTCCTTCATGGGAATGAGCATAAATTATTAAGACAATTTCATCAGGTAGTCCAAGTTCTTTTGCAAGAAGTGAACCAGATACTGGATGTCTAAATTTATTTCCATATTCCCCTTTTACATATTTTTCTCCTTTTTTTTCATACTCAAGTAGTTTTCCAACATCATGGAGAAGCGCTCCAGCTATTAAAAAATCTAGATTAATATCTTCATTTCGTAAATCATAAACTGCTTTTGCAAGATTTGTTATTCTTTTTGTATGATCAGTAAGTCTTCCTGAATTTTCAATAAGAAGGGTAAAAGGCGCATCATCAATTGAATCCCATTTACCTCTTTCAGCTGCAGTTTTCCAAACATCAATTACTTTTTTTCTTATGGTTTCATCTTGTATCCATGATAATTCTTTTGAAAAACAATTTTCAATTTCTCCATCATTTACCATAATTAGAATCCCTGAATTTTTTTCTGTAATCTATAAGTTCGTTATTAACGTTATCATTAGGAAAATGAAAACAAAAAAAAAAGGGGAAAATAGGTGGAGAGAATATCACATATTAACAGCAATCTGTCTAATTCTAGTGCTGATTACAAATACTTCCATGATATATTTCATCTCATCGAGTTCTTGACGGGTATTAACTTCACTTACAAGTTTCATTTTTTTCTCACCACCTTATTATGTTATACTCTGTTAATAATAATATTTAAATGTTTCTTGTAAAGATGACAGAATGAGAAAATATAAAAAATCAAGAGAAAAATTAGAGGTTTAATAGAAATGTAAATATCCAATATAATATTGGAAATTTCTCTAGCAAATTTAAAAATGAATATTCACTAATTCCCTTTGAGCGAGGTATGGTAACACTTAATGGATCAGACCACTCGCTAATTGTAACATAAAAGTCCTTTGCCTTTACCTTAACTAGATAGGTACCTTCTAATTCCCAGACATGGTCAAAACACACTTCTTCACCAGAAGAATAAGGACCAATCCACCCTGTATTTGTATCGTCTCCCCAGTCAACCCAATAATACACATCATCGCCATCAGGATCAGTTGTGCTAGTACAATATGTTAATGTTTTTCCAGGTTTTCCTCCAGTAGGACCCTGAGGTTTTTGAGGTTTTGCTGGTGGATTGCTACCAGTATGATTAAAGAAATTAAGCTCTGGATCACCAAACAGATTTGTTTCATAGTAACACCATCTCATACCGTTTTCATTTATTCTTGGTATATTATCTTCTTTCGAAAAATGACTTGCTCTACCCATCTCACCAATTCCTTCTTCAAAAAGTGCTTTGAAAAATGAAATATCAAAAGCACCAGATGGGGAATCAAGAGTATTATTACTTCCTAAACCATATCTTGCATTCCACACTCCAGCATATGCCCCATGCTCAGTTTTTACAGTATAATATTCTGCTATGCAATCATAACCATCTGGATTATCAAAACCCCCAGCCATACAACCATGGGAATATACAAAGAAGAATTTATTATTTATAAGAGATTCAACATCATAATTGCTCATTCTCATATTATATCCATAATATGAGTGTCCATCATGATTGATTAAAAAATAGGTTTCGTTATTAAGAATTTCCATAATATCTTCATCTGTCCAATGTTGGGGCAGGTCTCTATCATATAATGTATCCACATTGTAATCACCTGGAACTAGTGGGAGCATTACATCCTTATAATTTCCTCCATATTCAGATACTCCAGGAAATCCAAGATGTTCACCAACAAATAAGATATTACTCAGATAAGGATCTGTTGATGCTTCAAAGCCTATTGTTTTAATAACAAAATTAGAAACCTCAGTATCAGAATCTATACAAGCTCTACCAACCGAGACCTCTGATAGAAGATCAGCTTCATCAATTTCTGTGATATTATTTCCAATATGATCTTCTCCCCAACGGTTGTCACCGTCGTAATTAAAGTTGCCATCTAAACATGCATAATAGACATCCGAAGGAATATCATCTTCTTCAAACCAGTCGTCACTACCGAGAGGAAGCCCAGTTTCATTTGCATAAATGCATCTTACAGGAACTACATTTTGAGAAGGATCGCTAAAATCTGCATCTCCTGCGAGTAAAACATATTTTGTTCCAAGTTCAGTATATGCATATCTTATAAAATTTCTAATTCTTGCTTGATCATCATCAAATTGTTCAATGTCTCCATTAATTGGATATTGATAAAAGGGATTTGCTGGGTTGTTATCACCCCATGGGCCATTAACGTTGTAATCTGTATTTGAAACAATGTCTTCAACAGTGAAGATTCCTGCAGAAATACCCCTATTAATTTTTGTTTGGATTAAGTCTTGAAATGTATAATCTCCATTTGTCGTTACAAAATTCTCACCTGTGATGATGATGTATTCATATGTGTCACCCAAAACTGAAACAGCAGATTTAGGATATGATTGAAATATTGAGGGATTATCAACATAATTTTTAACTGTTTCGAAATCATCTGAAAAACCTCTATAAGAACTAATTGAAAAGCTATCCTTAAGTTTAACATTTAGTTTCATGTTCTTAAAGTAAAATATTTCCCCGCTCTCAGTGTCATAAGTAACGGGATAAATGTTTACATATAGAACTTGAAACCCTCTAGAAAAGTAAGTACCGATTTTTTCATATTGAATCGCAGGATAAATCCTATCAATCTGTCTTTCAAATATATCTTTTGACAGAGAGTTTTTATTATTTGGAACAAGCTCCTTTCCAAGTTCGACCTTATAATTATTTCCAAGGCTTGTTTTATCAGATAAAATTACATCAATTCTATCAACAGATTTACCATGAGGAATCAGAATTTTGACAGGTCTTATTGGCAAACGTGGCTCATTAAAATTATTTGTATTTGAAAGACCAGAAATAGTAACTCTATTATAAACTAAATTTCCCATTTCTATATCTTTAATCTGTGGTTCTAAAAAATTTAATTTAATTTCAATAATATTTGATTCAGTATTACTGTTGCTTCCATAAATTGGTGTTATTGTCAATAGTAAAAATAGCGTTAAAATTCCTAATGGAATTAGTTTTTCGATATTCTTCACAAATTAATCCCCCAACAATTATTTTGATATATAATAAGGAGCTTATTAGTTTTTAAATTTTTGTATGTTAATATAGTTTATTTTTAATTTAATAAACGTGATTTGGATGCGGAAATATTTTAAAAAGGGTTTATTTAATTTTTGAATATTATAATGAAAATATAATTGGGAAGAGAGAAGAGGTGATTTAGAGGGGGGGTAATTGGATGGGTGATCTCTAATCGAAAAATTTGATTTTCATCCCTTCCCAATCATTTTTACATACTGTATAAATAAAATGTGACTTTAAATGCATTTTTCGTAGATGAATATGTATAGGGGTGTGCATATCATATGCTATATACATTCTTAGAGGATATTTTTTAATATAAAAATAAGAAAAAATAAATCAATTATATTCATCCCAACTTTTAACTTCCAACTCATTTGATTTTTTATAATAAATTGCCTCAGAAAACCTCTTTGCATGTTGTAGATTTGTTATCAATGGAACATCAAAATCAACTGCTTTTCTTCTAATAAGATAATCATTATCTAGTTCTTCTTTTTCTATATTTTTTGGAATGTTTATAACAAGGTCAATTTTACCATCAGCAATATAACTCAATGTATTTGGTTCTTTTTTTTCTAAAGGCCAGAATAAAACCTCTGAGGAAATACCATTTGCTTTCATAAAGTCAGCAGTCCCTTTTGTTGCATAAAATTGAAATCCCAATTTTGTTAAATTTTTAGCACTTTCCAAAAATTCTGCTTTACTATCAATAGGTCCTGTAGAAAGTAAAATATTTTTCTTTGGCAGTTTAAATCCAACTGATATAAGACTTTTTAGAAAAGCCTCATTAAAATCATCACCTAAACATGCAACTTCTCCAGTTGAAGCCATTTCTACACCTAAAATTGGATCTGAACCTTTTAATCTAGTAAATGAAAATTGTGGTGCTTTTACACCAACATAATCAATATCAAAACTGGAACGTTCAATAATTGGGATTTTTTTATTTAATATGATTTTTGTTGCGATATCAATAAAGTTTATTTTTAAAACCTTTGATACAAATGGAAAACTTCTTGATGCCCTTAGATTACATTCTATTACTTTAACGTCATTGTCTTTTGCAATAAATTGTATGTTAAAGGGACCTGTAATTTTTAAGGAGTTAGCAATCTTTTTTGCAATATTTTTTATTTTTCTCATGGTTTCAAGATAAGTCCTTTGTGGAGGAAGAACCAAGGTCGCATCTCCTGAATGTACCCCTGCGTTTTCTACATGTTCAGAAATAGCATAACAAAAAAGTTTACCATTTTTTGAAACAGCGTCAATTTCAATTTCTTTTGCACCTGTAATAAATTTGCTAATCACAACTGGGTGTTCTTTACAAATTTCTGATGCTTTTTGAAGATACTTTCTTAGTTCAAATTTACTTAAAGCAATACTCATCGCAGCACCACTAAGAACATAACTTGGTCTTACAAGCACTGGATAACCAACTCTTTCTGCAAACTTTTCAGCATCTTCAATTCTAGTAAGTTCTTTCCATTCTGGTTGATCTATTCCTAATTTATCTAAAAGCTGAGAAAATTTATGTCTATCTTCTGCCCTATCAATATCTTCAGGAGAAGTTCCAAGTATTTCAATACCAGAATTATGTAATAATATAGCTAAATTATTTGGAATTTGACCACCCATTGATACAATAACACCCTTGGGATTTTCTTTTTCACAGATGTCCATAACTCGCTCAAAGGTTAACTCGTCAAAGTAAAGTTTATCACAAATATCATAATCTGTACTAACTGTTTCAGGATTGCAGTTAATCATAATAGCACGATATTTCAAGTTTCTTATAGTTGCAACAGAGTTGACACAGCACCAATCAAATTCAACAGAGGATCCAATCCTATAAGCACCGCCACCAATTACAATAACCTGTTTTTTTTCCTTGAATTCAAGATCATCTTTACATCCATTATAAGTCAAATATAGATAATTTGTCTTGGCAGGGTACTCTGCTGCTAGTGTATCAATTTGTTTTACAAATGGAAAAATGCCTGCTTTTTTCCTTTTTTTTCTAACAGATATTTCATCACTTTTTGTAAGAATTGCAATTTGTCTATCAGAAAAGCCTTTTTGTTTAGCTTCTTTTAAAATAGAGATTGGTATATTTTTAAGGTTGGCAGTTTCTAGTTTTTTCTCAACATCTACTATATTTTTTATTTTAAACAAAAACCAACGATCCACATTTGAAAGACTAAATATTTTATCAATTGACCATCCCCTTTTGATAGCTTCTGCAATTGCAAACATTCGTTTATCAGTTGGTTGTTTTAGTTCCTTTTCAAGTTCCTTAAAAGAAATATCGTTACAAACAAGCCCATTCATTCCTACATCAAGCATTCGAATTGCTTTTTGAAGAGCTTCTTCATAATTTCTTGCAATTGCCATTACCTCGCCTACTGATTTCATTTCAGAACCTATACTGAAACTTACCTTTCTGAATTTCTGTAAATCCCATCTAGGATATTTTACAACAACATAGTCAAGAGCAGGTTCAAAACAAGCTGATGTTTCTTTTGTAATAATATTTTCTATCTCAATTAGACTATAACCAAGAACTAGTTTTGTTGCAATAAAAGCAAGAGGATAACCTGTCGCTTTTGAAGCAAGAGCTGAACTTCTACTGAGCCTAGCATTTACTTCTATAATTCTATAATCTTCTGATTTTGGGTCTAATGCAAATTGAATATTACATTCACCAACAATTCCTAGATGTCTAATTACTTTGATAGATAATGCTCTAAGTTTAAAGTTTTCAGAGGAAGTAAGTGTTTGAACTGGAGCAACAACTATACTCTCACCAGTGTGAATTCCCATTGGATCAACATTTTCCATTGAGCAAACAACTATGCAATTATCATAATAATCGCGAACAACTTCGTATTCAAGTTCTTTCCATCCACCACAATATTCCTCTATCAATATTTGTTTAGTAAAAGAAAAAGCCTTGCTTGTAAGGTCAATAAGTTGCTTTTTATTATAAGCAACACCAGAACCCAGACCGCCTAATGCATATGCAATTCTACACATTACTGGATACCCAAGAACTTGTGCTACTTTTACTGCTTCATCAACACTTTTTACAGCTTTACTTACAGGAACCTTGAGTCCAATTTCTTTTATTTTTTTAACAAATAAATCTCTATCTTCCGTATCTAAAATAGATTTAATTGGAGTCCCTAAAACTTTAACTTTATATTTTTCGAGAATGCCTTTTTCAGCAAGTTCAACACCAACATTTAGTGCAGTTTGACCTCCAAAACTAAGCAAAATTCCATCTGGTTTTTCTTTTTTAATTACCTTTTCAACAAAATTTGAAGTAAGAGGTAAAAAATATACTTTATCTGCTAAATAATCAGATGTTTGAATCGTTGCAATGTTTGGATTTATTAAAATTGTTGTTATTCCTTCCTGCTTTAATGCTTTTATCGCTTGACTACCTGAATAATCAAATTCACCTGCTTGACCTATTCTTATAGCACCAGATCCCAAGAGCAGTACTTTTTTTGGTTTTTTTATTTTACTCTTTATCATTTCATCGACCTTATAAACATATCAAACAAAAATTCAGCATCATCTGGACCAGGAGATGCTTCAGGGTGAAATTGTGTTCCAAAAAAAGGTTTTGAAATATGAATTATTCCTTCATTTGTCCCATCGTTATTGTTATAAAACCATTCATGCCAATCCTCAGGCAAGGTGGATGAATTTACAGCATATCCATGATTTTGTGTTGTAATATAACATCTGTTTTTTCCTGAATCAACACAGGGCTGATTTTGACTTCTATGCCCGTATTTTAATTTATAAGTATCTGCACCAGCAGCAAGAGCTAAAATTTGAGAACCAAGACAAATACCAAGAATTGGAATGTTTTTAGAAATTGCGCCTTTAACATGCTTTATTGTCTGAACACATTTTTTAGGATCACCAGGTCCATTTGAAATTACAATACCATCTGCCTTTTCATTTAGAAAATCATAATCCCATGGTACTCTTTTTACTGTAAAGTTTCTTCTTATAAAAGCTCTAATAATGTTGTTTTTAACACCACAGTCAACAAGAATAATATTTTTCTTTCCATGATTATATACGATTGGTTTTTTTATACTAACTTCTGAAACTAAATTTCTTTTATTTGGATCTTCAAATGAAATATTTTTTGTATTACACAATATTTTGCCAAGCATTGTTCCTTTTTTTCTTAATTTTTTTGTAAGTTCTCTTGTATCAACATTGAAAAGTCCAGGAATATTTTGTTCTTTCATCCAATCTGATAAGGATTTTTTAGCATTCCAGTGAGAATAAGTACCAGAATAATCAGATATTATCAAAGCTTCAACCTGTATTTTTTCAGATTCGAAAAATTTCAAAAGTCCATTCTGTTTTTCATTTTCAGGAATTCCATAATTTCCAATCAAAGGATATGTTAAAACCAATATTTGTCCTCTATATGAAGGATCTGTCAAACTCTCTGGATAACCAACCATTCCGGTATTAAACACAACTTCTCCAGAAACTTGTTTTTTAGAACCAAAAAATAAACCTTGAAATTCTGATCCATCCTCCAGTAGCAATTTTGCTTTTTGGTTTATAAAATCCCCTCACTAAATTAATGCATTAAAAAAAGGGTAACGTTTAGACACATAAAATATCTTTCTAAATTTATCGATTTTTTCTATTCTGATAACATTTGTAAAATAACATTTAATAGTATAAATTACCAGATTAATAATTAATAATATAAAATCAGCTGATATAAAATGAAGTTAAAGATGAAAAAGATTGATGCAGTAATCATTGTTATAATGATTATAATTGCAGGACTTGTTTTATATAAGGTTGTATATGAACCAAAAAAAGAAAAGCAAGATATACCTGTAATTCAATTTTTACAGGACGAGCAGAATAAAATTTTAATTGTTAGATCGGTATCTGATAAAGTATTTTGGAATGAAATAGAAATAGAAGGAGATTGTGATAAATCCAGTCTTGGAAGATATGTTAGTGAAGGAGATCAAATAACTGACTGTGTTGGAACAATAAAAATAAAACACAAACCAAGTCAGACCATACTATCAACCTATAAATTTCCTCTAGCTCCAAAACTTCCCACTTCTTTTATTACAGGAAATATGAGAGATGTTTCTCCTGAAGATGAAGGAGTTCATTTTAACACAATTGCTAATATTAGAGAATGGTGGTATTACACTGTTGTTTTTAGTGAGGATTGCGAACTTGCTGGATGGACTGCGACAATTGGTTTCTGTCATATGTCATGGGGAGACTTAAGATTAACATTTAAACCTGATATATTGGTAGTCATACTGCATAGTCCAGATGGAAAAGAATATGGTGGACTTATTAATAAACAAAGAAAAGAGATTTTAGGATTACTTGGTTCTTCAACTTTAGAAGCACACACTCCAGGTGTTGATATAAAATATGAAAAATCATGGGTGAAAGGTGTAGCCCCTGAATGGCATGTTCATGCAGAAGATGGGGATATCGATAAAGAAAATGAAATTGTAATGGACCTTGATTTTTTTGCACCTTCTTCACCGTTATGGATTCAAAGTAATAGATTAATTGATAAGGGGGAGGGAAGTATTGCAAATTACATATTTATGGGATGTGAAGTAACTGGAGAGGTAATTATAGATAATTTAAAGTATGAAGTTAAAGGAATTGGTCATCATGAGCACTCCTGGTCTCCAGGAGTTTTAAAATTTGCTGTGAAAGGATGGGATTGGTGCCATATGACTCTTGATAATGGATGGAATATATACTATAGCAAATACTCTTTAACAAGAGAGATCCGTTCAAGTAGTGAATCAAAAATAAATCCATATGCTTCATTGATTATTACAACTGACAATGGAGAGACAATTACAAATCTTGAAAACGTAGATATTACTATGCTAGATTCAGATAAATTATTTTTACTTTTAAAAATGCCTTCTGAACTTGATATTTCCGCAAAACCAAGTTCAACTCAAATTTTATTAAACAGTTATGATTTAGATCTTGATATAAAAATTAAATCTGAAAATACTTACAAAAAAACATGGAAATTTCCAACATATGTTGGTATGAAAATAGGTTTAAATACTGTTACCGGGAAAATTAAATGGTCTGATGAAGATGGAAATCATGAAATTGAGTTAAAGGGTACTGGAACAATTTGGAATATGAGAAAATTTTAGTTTTTACACTATGGGTATTTTCATCATTTTAATTTGTTTTATTCGTTCCTGAATAATGATGGAGGATATTTTTTCATTCATTTTGAATGATTCTGTTACAGTTCTATCTGAATATGGAAAGATATTAACAGAAAAAAATTGAATTTCTTTTAGTAAATCTAAGGTTTGTTGGAAATCCTCATCTGTTTCCCCAGGAAACCCAACTATGATATGGGTAAGAATTTTAAAATTTGGAATTTTTTCTTTTAATGCAGATATATATCTTTTTACTTCTTCGATTTTATATTTTCTTCTCATGCGTGTTAGTATTTTATTGCTACCGGATTGGATAGGAATTAGAAAGGAAAATATTTTTTCATGATTCGCAATAAGAAGTGGTTCGAGTTGATAATAGTATTTAATAAGCCATTGTGGATTAAAGTCGGTGAGTACTAACTTATTTTCGCCGGGTAAATTAAAAAACATTTTTAATATTTCAATAATATTTGTTTTTATATCAATACCATAACAACCGATGTCCTCTCCAATGAGTTTAAATGTTTTATATCCCTTTTTTAATCCTACTTCAAAATCTTTTTTTATTTGATCAATTGGTTTGCTTTGTAAATATCCTCGTGCCATTTTAATTGAGCAATAGGAGCAAGAACCCAGACAACCTCGAGATATTCTAATGTGGTATATATCTTCTGTGTTCATTTTATTATTTTTTCTAAGATAAACATTTTTTAAATAATTTAGATAATATGATATATTTATTGAAAAACTTGGACAGGTTTGTGAATATAATATTTTTTTGATTCTTTTAACTCCATGTAACTGAGGAATCCTTCCGATAGTGCCTGCATTTGGAATCTGTTTAAATTTTATTTTTAAATGAATGATTTCATCTAGTTGTTCAAAATTATCATAGTCAATTAATCTGATGTCATTAAAATTTTTTATTGATTCTGGATTTATTTTTGTTAAACAACCAGTTACAATAACCATCGCATTTTTTGATTTTTGTTTTAAAATATCTTTTATTGTTTTTATTGATGATTCTTCTGTGTCATTAAAACCACCGCATGTGTAAATACATATAATATCTGCTTTTTTTATTTTTTTTACTGGTTTATATCCGTTTTTTAAAAAGAAATTAAAAATGGTTTGAGCATCTTCTTTACTTCTAGAGCAATTCCCACCGATTACAAAAAAGGTCTGCGGCGTCATGTCAAATTATATTTTATTTTTTTAAATATATAAATTTTTTTATTTTTTAATTTATAAATTTTATGAAATTATTTTTTTCTTTTCTCTTTTTTATCTTCAACAAGCTCTGAGGATATGTATTTAACCATTTTTTTTGGATTCAATATATCAATAAAAAAATTAAAATCCTTTTTGTTAAATTCTTTTAATAAAAACAAAATTCCAAGATAAAGAATAATTCCTAATGAAAAAAACAATATAAGATGATACCAGAAAATAAACTGGATTAAAAAAGTATGATAAGCAAGATAGTAAAGAATAAGTCCCATTATTATACCTGAAATTATGTGACGCATAGTATGATTTTGCCACAACTTTATTCCTGTTAACCTTTTTGATGCAATTCTTAGACCAAAAAAAGCAACAAGTGCAGATAGGGTTGTAGCAATCGCTGCACCGCTTGCACCATATATTTTAAAAGTTGAAAGTACACCATTTTTTGGAATTAAAATAAAATTCAAAATGATTATTATAATACTTGTAACAATAGCAATTTTTGTTAGCACTGTTGGTTTATCCATACCACGGACTAAAGAATTGTACGGACTATTTAAACATTCAATTAAAATAAAAATAGCAAGAATTATTAGTACTGGTACTGCTGGTAAAAAAACACTACTCATAATAATTGATACAATTGGTCTAGCAAGTACTATTATAATTATTACCAAAAAAATAGATATCATTGAGATATATCTTTCTGCTAATCTGATTGATTGCTTAATCTTAGAAAAATTTTCCTTAGACCTAAATTCTGATATTGATGGAAACAGAACTGCACTAACTGAACTTGGGATTATTGTAACAATATTTACAACAGCAGCCATTGCAAAATAGTATCCAACTTCTACTGGAGACCAAAAGTATCCTATCATCAATTTGTCAACATTGTTTATAATAATTGAAATAATTGGTAAAAGCATCAAGGGTAGAGCAAAAGTAAAATAACTTTTAAATGACTCTCTGGTGGGTTTTTTAATTGGATACCTTCTAAGAAACCATAATGATATTACAAGAATTACAGACATTGTAATAACATACGTCAAAGCCAATGTCATTAGTGCATTGTTTGCGATAAACTGCTGAAGTGGTTGAAGAAAATTTGGCCATATAAATGCAGAAGAAATTTTTTCTGAACTAACTCCAGCAGTTACAATTAAAATTATTAAAGGAAATCCTAAGACAGT
>SMTZ1_10001497_pt1 | contig 23440 bp, 28 predicted proteins | sample DeeMarSWOR136_30_FD_25667 | JGI IMG/M metagenome (IMG submission 25667) | reverse complement strand
TGGCGGACGGCCTTTTTATTCCTCTACCTTTACTCTTTTTCTTCTTATATGCTCAACATAATACCTAAGTAATCCTGTGTTCTGAATCCAAGTATTAATTATATCAACGATTAAGCCGATGAGTAGGATTATCATTATTTGTCTTATAGTCTCAGACTGGCTTAGGATAAGAGCTATGATTACAGCCACCAGGGTTGTGGCATTCATGGTTAGTCCTGTCTTTGCAGCGCTTATAACCCTGTCAAACACACTACCCTCTTTTCTTTTCAAAACACGTGTGCTTAGAAGGATGTCTGTGTCTATGCTGTAACCTATGAGCATGAGAAAAGCTGCTATGCCTGCAGTGCTCAGCTTTATTCCAAGCAAGTTAACAATTGCTAAGGTTACAATGATATCTGAGAACACGCTCAGGATTGCTGCCATGCTAGGAATAAAAGTCCTGAAATAAGCAAAGACCACAACTCCCATGAGCACAAAAGCTATTACCAAGGCTATCATGATCTGCTTGAAAAAGCCAGCTCCTAGGCTAGGACCTGTGGTCTCTGTTGAAGCATCCTCTTTTGCGCCAGGAATCTTTTCCTCAACTGCTTCTAAGATGTCTTTCTCAAGCTCCAGGTTATCAGAGCTCACAATAATTGCTTTTTGCTCTCCAAACTCTGCAATACTCCTCACATCAACATCATCTGCTGGAAAACGAGCTCTAAGAAAGTCTTTCATAGCCTCTACATCTATAGGACTAGTGACAGGAATAGTAATAACAATGCCTCCTTTAAGACTAACACCTCTGTTAAGAAAGTCTCCTGTGCTAGCAGTGTGGAAAATGATACTAATGATTGCAATTAATAAGATAATGAAAGGTATGAATAATAATTTTTTGTACTGCTTATCATAGAACTTAAGAAAGCCTTTGTACTCATATCTTTCCTTAGCACTCTTCTCCTGTTCCTCAATTATCTTGAGCTGCTCAAGCCTTTTCTCTTTTAAAAGCTTTCTCCTCTGCTCTCTTCTCTCCCTACGTGATAATGCCATTACCGACTTGGGATAAATGAGTATTAATAAATGTTTTGGTGATATTTTATACTCTATAGTTTAAAGATAGTAAAATATATATAGAGTAAACAAAATTAATAATTAATAATAAAAAAGAGGTTTCCAATGAAACTCGGCCAGACCAGTTTTGAGTATATCCTTGTGGTAGGTCTTGCCATGTTAATTGTAGTGCCAGGGTTCCTGTTGTTCTATAACTACTCGGTTAAGTCTGGTGATGAACTCACCAACTCAAGGATTGATATGATTGGTCATGCTATTATAGATAGTGTTGAAAAGGTTTATTACATTGGAGAGAACTCTTGGGAGACCATTGAGGCTGATGTGCCTGAAAGTGTAAACTGGGTTTATATTATTAATAATACTGAGTTGGTAATAGAGTACGAGTCATCTGCGGGTCTGAGCGAAGCTGTTTTTTTCTCAGATATCAACATCACCACGCCTTATGAAGTTAGTAACAGGTTTTATATCACTAATGTAACCCATCCAGCCATAGAAGCACACGCAGGTCTTAACATCATAAGAATCACCTCTATGGGTCACTATGTCCTTATTAATGAAATAAGATGATTCTTAAGAAAAGAGCACATAGCGGAAGCGGCATTGAGCTTATCATAATCGGAAGTGTCATTTTTCTCATTGTAATAAGTATCATTATTATTGTGCAGAAAGAGACAGGTGAATCAAAAAGACAAGAACTCTATCAAGAAGCAGGGAAAGTAGGTAATATCATAAGCACAGAGGTTGAGAATGCAAAATCAAGCCCAGGAACTTATTCTAGAAAGTTTTTTGTTCCTGAAACTATCAATGGAAGAGAGTATGTATTATATCATAAGAAAACAGAGGTAATCATAACTGTTAGTGGTGTTGAATACGTCCTCTTCATAGATCCTAATGTTAATGGAGTGCTAAAAAAAGGATGGAATACCATAGAAAAAACAGGTAATGCCACTAGTTATAGTATAAATATTAATATTTAGGCTAAAAGTTTATAAATGAGAAAGATAATAATACATAAAAAAATACATGAAAAGAGGTAGTGAACTAATGCATAAGTCCTGTTTTTCAAGGAAGAAGCGCGCTCAGGGAAGCCTTGAGTTCGTAGTAATATCAAGTGTTATGTTCTTGGTCCTCACAGGCCTAGTCACAGTTATTGAAGGAAGGATGACTGGTGCTTATAAAGAAAGGATTTATAATAGAATGGAGGGTCTTGGCAATCTTATTGATACAGAGATAAGACTGGCTAATTCTGTTCAAGGAGACTACTCAAGAGAATTCTTTCTTCCACCTGTGATTGAAGGCTACAACTACACTGTTGGTCTTATTAACAAGAAAGAAGTAGTAATAGAGGTTGAAGGTATGGAATATTATATATTCTTAGATAATAACATAAGCGGAGATATAGATAAAGGAACAAATACTATTGCAAAACAAGAGGATAATATTAGTATCACACCTACATCATCTATTCTGTGCAAATATGGTTATGGAAGTGATGATGACGGGTGCGGGGTGATTAGCTGCTTTGGATGGTATTCTAAGCAAGGAGTGGAAAGTCCAACAACTACCCAATATTGTTATACGAAAAAAGATATAATAGATTACAGATGTGAGGGTTATAATGATTGTAAAGAGGCTGATGATTGTCATGCACAAACACAGGGTGCAACAGAGTATGTTTGTGGTCAATGTCAGTATATTCCTGTAGGTGAGTGTTCAGGAACAACAAGAGGAGAGTGTCATAATTTCTCACTAGGCACTCCTTGTAATATTGATGGAACAAGCGTATGTGATGGTTATGGTAACTGTAACTCTGCTTGTAATGGTAATTTAATTTGCGAACCAAATCAAGGAGAAAGTGCAGAAAACTGTGCTGACTGCGCAGGGCCTGTTCTGAAGATGACTTTCAATAATCAAGATGCTAGTGATGAGACAATGTACAGCAATGATGGGACCATGATGCATTTTCGTAACAACGGGGTTCTCATAAACGCTCCTCAAAGAACAGCTGGAAAAGTAGGAGGCGCCCTTTCCTTTGATGGTACTGATGACTATGTCAAAGTAGATGATAATGTTAATGACCTTGACATAACTAACAATATAACCATAGAGGCATGGGTCAAGACAGGTGTTTCCAGCACTGATGAGCTTGGTATTGTATCAAAATATGAAGGGCCCACAGACATGAGTTATGCCTTATTTTATAGTTATTTGGGTGATATACAATATCAGGATAAGGTTTACCTCAGGTTGTGTGATAGTGCTGTTTGTCCAATGAATTACAAAGTTCATTCTTTTTCAAAAATTAATAATGGTTTCTGGCATCATGTAGCTGGGGTTTATAACGGAACTCATATGAGTATTTTTGTTGATGGTGTAAGGGAGGCAACTTATGCTTATAATTTTGGAATTTGTGCTGGTAATGCTAAATTGCGTATTGGCTGCCACTATTATTCTGGAGCTGAAACAGGTTACTTTAATGGAGAGATTGATGAGGTTAGGATCTATGACAGAGCGTTGTCTGGAGCTGAGATTGACCACAATTATAAGCTTGGCTTTATGAATAACAAGCCTTCTGACATTACAGAAAGACTGGTGGGCTACTGGAACTTTGATGAGCCTTCCGGAAATTTATTAGCCTATGATAACCACATGTGGCACCCTGGTGTTGACCAGTATGCTCTGGACTTTGATGGCAATGATTATGTAAGAGTTAACCATCCTCCTCCTACCACAGACGCCCTGGATGTTAGTGCTGAGAATGAAATTACCATATCTGCCTGGATTAAACTGGATTCCTATCCTGGCCATAACAAGGAATACAGCATTATAACTGATGGAAATAAGTCCAGCTCTCACATATTTTTAAGAATCACGAATGATTATGATGTTCTTTACCTAGAAACTGGCTGGGGTAACGGAGCAACAGACTACTCTACCAGACTTGGAATTAATCAAGGTGAGTTAAGCTTGAACGACTGGCACCAGGTTACTGGCACTTTTGATGGAACTCAGTGGACACTATATATTGATGGTGCACAAATAAACACTAATCCTGTTAGTACAACTCTGCCTTCTATTACTGAACCTTCTCAGTTAATTATTGGTGCAGCTCTTGAAAGTGCCACTGTAATGGACCACTTCAAGGGCACCATAGATGAGGTCCTTATTTTTAATCGTTCTTTGTCACAACCAGAGATAGCTAATCTCTATAATTTTCATGCTGGGACAATGACCTAAGGATGCCTCTTAGTTGAGCTTAAAATCATAACCAACAAAAACAAGTTTTTGAGGTATTCCCTTTTCAAGCAAAACCAACAAAAACAAGTTTTTGAGGTATTCCCTTTTCAAGCAAAACCAACAAAAACAAGTTTTTGAGGTATTCGCTTTTCAAGCAAAACCAACAAAAACAAGTTTTTGAGGTATTCGCTTTTCAAGCGAAACTTTTATAAAGCTATTATGAATTCTTAATCATATGAAAATATTTTCATACGAGGTGTGTGTTTAAATGAGTCATCTTAATTATACCAAGAAAGTAATAGAAGAATTCAAGCATCCCAGCAATATAGGAGAGATAAAGAACCCTGACGGTCATGGCATAGTTGGTAATCCGACCTGCGGGGATATGATGGAGATATTCCTAAGAATAAAGAATAATAAAATAATTGATATAAAAGCCAAGACCTTTGGGTGCATAGCAGCCATAGCAACCACTTCTGTAATGACTAAAATGGTTAAAGGAAAGACAGTAGAGCAGGCAAAGAAGATAACCAAGCAAGACATTATAAAAAGGTTTGGAAAGATGCCTCCTGTAAAAATACATTGCTCAGTACTAGGATTAAATGCACTTCACAAAGCCATAGAAGATTATGAAAAGAAAAAGAAATAAGCTTATTCTACCAGTTCCCTAATATCACCAAATAGTAATCTTTATATACAACCAATATAACAAATTAGTATCATGGGACTTTTTACTAATTTTTTAAGAAAATTCCTGAAAAACCTTTTTAAGACGAAAGGAGAGGTAAAACTAGGCCTATACGGACCTCCAAACGGAGGAAAAACCACTCTAGCCAATAAGATAGCAATGGACTGGATAGGTGAAGAAGTAGGCAAGGTAAGTGGGATCCCTCATGAAACAAGAGAGATACAGATAAAAGAACAAATCACCATCAAATCAAAGAAGTCAAAAGGCAAAGAACTAACCTTTAACCTGGTAGACACACCAGGAATAGCCACCAAGATAGATTATGAAGATTTCTTAAAAGCAGGTCTAAAAGAAAAAGAAGCCAAAACCAGGGCAAAAGAAGCAACCAAAGGAGTGGTTGATGCTATTAAATGGCTGGATGACATGGACGCAGTAGTGGTTGTACTAGACTCTACCAAAGACCCTTACTCGCAGGTAAACATCACAATCATAGGTAATCTTGAAGCAAGAAAGATACCTGTACTTGTAGTAGGCAACAAGATAGATTTAAAAAAATCTGATGTAAAAAAAGTACAAGCAGCCTTTCCACAATATGATGTTATAGGCATCAGTGCAAAGTATGGCAAGAATATTGATGAGTTTTACGAAGCCTTGTTCAAGGTGACCAATAAGTAAATAAAAGAGGAAAAGAAAAATGCTAACCCTCCAATTCATCCCTTACACAGAGATTAGCAGTCTTAGCTCTGAGAAGAAGATACAGAGATTATTAAAAGTGGTACGGGAAGATAAGATAGTTCTGATAGAAGGAAAACTAGGCAGCAGTGAGAAATCAGAGCTAATAAGAAAGACCATGGAAGAGATAGACGACAGGTTCAAAGGTATAGAGATAGAAGAGCTTGACCTTGACAAAAAGGACAGGGCTTTTACAGATAAGATAAGAACCGCATTCATAAACTTTATTCTAGGGAGCAGGAGAGGCTTAACCATTATAGGGCCTGCAAGCATAATCAAAGAGATAAAAAAAGACCCTGACAAGATACTGTTATTCACAGAAGATACTAAGAAGAAGAAAAAGAAGTGAATATTAATTTAAAACACACTCAATCGACCTTCTTTATACTTGGTTTGGATTCTATCAAGTAAAGTTACTAATGTTTCTAAATCCTTATCAGTCAAACCTCTGACTTGAATAAGTTTGTCTTTGTTACGGAACAAATCCTTTATCAAAGCTTCACCACCAGGATTAAGTGATTTACTCCCAAAATCAGCATACTTAATTATTCCCATATTACGAGAATCTAAATGCACCCAATGACCATCTACGTCACCAAAAGGACCAGATGAAAAAGTCACAAAGATAGAAGCATAATAAGAACTAAAATAAGCAGCAGGATTCAAAGGATGCTTTTGTTTTCCAAAAACAAAAGATAAACGTTGCTTGTTTGACAAAGGAGATGTATTCTCAACAGTCTGACTAAAAGTGACTTTTGCCCTTGATAACTGCAGGCCATATCCATAAGCATCACCTATTTCAGGTTCAATAGTTTTTCTATATTCAGGAATCCAAACTAAAGAAGACAAATCAGAATCTTCAAATTCAGCTGTAAATATTCCCTCATATTCAACAAACATAGAACAAAAGGAATTCAAAACAGTATTTAAAGTTATGCAGGAAAATTCAAAATAAAAAACAGGAAATTTACAAATTTACTGATCCGACAAAATGAATTTAGTCGAAAACAATATAAACCCTTACCTCATTCTACTATAATACCATGCCACACCAGTGTGTTAGATGCGGAAGGATGTATGATGATGGCTCTTCAGAGATACTAAAGGGATGCTCTTGCGGAGCCAAGATGTTCTACTTTATCAGGCCTGAGAAGCTAAAAGCAATACAGGAAAAGCAAGAAGCAGAGAAGGTAACCGAGCAAGAACAAGCGCAGATAGAAAAAGACGTGTATGACCTTATTGGTGATGAGATTGACACTGAAAAGCCTGTAATCCTGGATATTGAGAGCATAGAAATACTTAAGCCAGGCAAGTACAAACTGGACATTGTAAAGCTGTTCAAGGCCAAGGAACCCTTAATATATAAGCTTGAAGACGGCAAATACATTGTTGACCTGGTTGAGAGCTTTAAGAAGATGAGAGGAAGCAAGGCTGAATAATTTCCAGTTTTTCCGTGTTTTTTCTAGTTTTTTATAATAAGAGTTTATTAAGGACTTGTTCTGAACTTTTCAAACAGAAAGCTTTATATATAACATATCAAATCATATATAACATGACAGGTTATGGGTATGAAGGAAATATATGTAAAGGACCTGGATTTAGGACACAAAAGAAGACTAATAAAAAAACTCTACAAAGTAAAAAAGAGCAAAGAATATCCAATAGGATTAAAGTTTTGCATACAATACCTGTATCAAAGAAATGATGAATGGCTTGAGATAGTAAGAATAGACAACTACCTTCACCAAAACAAACCAGGAACACACATACATCTTTTTAACAAGGAACAGGTTAAACGGGAAGAACTTACATTCAAAGAAGCTGAAATAAGAGCAGAGGAGACAGCAGAAAAAATAATTGGCTTTTTAGAAGGTGAAAAAAATGGTAAGGATTGAGATTGTTGAAGACGTAAGAGAAAGAATGAAGGCTGACAATGAATATATAAAAAAAGTAATGAATGAGGAAATCCCAATAGATAAAGAAAGAGCCAAATACACAATAGTCGTAACACCCGAAGGATTTGCCAGACTCTTTAGCCCGGAAAAAGTAAGGTTAATGTTAAGAATAAGAAAAAACAAGGTTCTCAACATATATCAGCTAGCAAAAGAACTAGGAAGAAAATATGAAGCAGTACATAGAGACATAAAAGAACTGGAAAGCTATAGACTCATAAAGATAAAAAAGAAAGACAACAAGAAAATACCATACATAGATGAGAAAATAACCTTGACAGCGTTTGCATGAGAAAATAACAAACAATATAAAACCCTACTTTTTCTTTGATTAACATGATAATAATTGACACCCACGCACACCTGGATTTTAAGGATTATGATAAAGACAGGGACAAAGTTATTGAGGAAAACAAGAAAGCAGGGGTAGTAGCAATCATAAATAACGGCGTGGATATTGCTAGCAACAGAAAAGTGCTTGAGCTTGCAAAAAAATACGATATTATCAAGCCTGCTCTTGGTTTTTACCCTGTTCACGCAGTACAGGTAAAAGAAGAAGAGTTTGACAAAGAGCTTGACTTTATTTCTAAGCAGGACATAGTAGCACTAGGTGAAGTAGGGCTTGATTATCTTAAAGGAGAGGATAATCCTTTTGGAGATAAGTATAGCAAAGAAATGAAGGCTTGCTTTGAAAAATTCATGGCTTTAGCAGAGAAAAAGAATATTCCTATCATTGTTCATAGCAGGCGTGCAGAGCTGGACATGGTTGAGATGCTGGAGAGCAGCAGCTTAAAACCTGAAAAAATACTTGTACACTGCTTTATGGGAAGAAAACACTTAGTTAAAAGAATCCTGGATCATGGCTGGAGTATGAGCATTTCTGCTATTGTTAAAAAGCTGCAGCAGCTTCAGCTCATTGTTGAGCAGGCTCCTATGAACCAGCTCCTCACAGAAACAGATGCTCCTTACCAAAGCCCTTACCCTGATATCAGAAGGAATGAGCCAAGATTCATAATTGAGGCCTTGAAAAAGATTGCAGAGATAAAAAAGTTAGATATAGAAGAAGTTGCTAATATGATTTATAAGAATTATCAGGCCATGTTCTAGTTCTTTAAAGCCAATATTTTTCTCATAAACATAAGATTATAATTAATAAGAAACACATCTATGGGCGCTGCTATTAAGAGAACTACCAAGGCAAAGGCTATAAGGATTATAAGGCCAAAAATAACTCCCAGGACAATAGCAACCACTAATCCAAGCCCTTGATAGACAAGGTAGACTATCCCGCCTAGGATAGCACCAACAATAAGGATAGGGATGAGTAGGATTAGCATCAAGAAAAAAGCTGCTATTGCTATAGCTATGTGCATACCTAGTCTTATGAGTGCAAAAACAAACATCTCTGTAAAATGCTTTTTAAGCAAACCCCAGCTTTTCCTGAATGAGAAACAGAAGCGTTTCTTTTTAAGATACATGTAATAAATAACAAACAGCTTGATAAATGCAAAGAAAAGAGCCAGTATAAAAACAATTAGGCCGAACACCAAGATAAGTAATAAAATCGAGGCTAAAGGAAAATCAGCTACTTGGCCTGTTATGAAAGGCCATACAAACAAGAGGATTAGCAATATAAATACCAATGCTATTACAAAACCTGCTATTAGGTTAAACCAGAAATAAGATTTTCCAAGGCCAAAGGTGTCCTTAGTGTTTTTCTTGATAAGCACCTTTTGGGTATCCACAGACTTGAAAAGGGTAAAGGTCAGAAGGCTACTTATAAAGACAAGGAAGAGTCCTAGTAAAACTAAGAAGATTGCTCCTGTTATTATTAAGCCAGGATAAGACTCCCATAAACCCACAAACCATACAAAGTCGCTTGGAGATGAGAACCTGTAGTTAAAGTTGAAATTGGTCCAAAGGCTAGAGGCAAGAAGACTCAAAAACCCTAGCTTTAACCAGGGCTTTAGCTTAAACGGAAACATGAACTTCTTGGTCCTTTCAAATGCAGGGGTTATTACATCTGTGCATATTAATGACATATTATTATTTATGATAAAATATGTTTAAATACTTTTTGATAAATCAATAATAGATTTATTGAGGAATGCTTAAGATTTTCGAATTCTTTATAAAGACTAGAATCAAGAATTAGTTAGAGGTGATTAGGTGAAGTACAAAATTGTTTTATTATTAATCATTTTATTAATAATTTCTGGATGCTCTGAGAAAAAAGATATTTATAACACTAAGGATATCAACAAGCTTAAGGATATCGATAAACCTAAGTCGGATGAGTATGTATCGTTTGAAACAGAATATTCTCATAGAAGTGTTGGTTGTAGAGGAAGAGGGTGTTCTCCAGAATATAGTATAATTTTTGATTATAATAATGTTACTTATAATTTTTTTGTAGGGTCTAGTAATAAATTTGAGAAATTTAAGAAGGATTTTGGCAGAACATTAAGAGTTGAAGGGATTTATTCTTATAAATGGAATATCGGTAATTTTAGTTTTGGTAATAATTCTTTGTCAATTGTTGACTTTAAAAAAGATATAGAAGATCCTGAAGAAGCAAAGGAATATTGCCTTTTTCTTTCAGGAAATTTTTATTCTATTGATTATTGTGATGATTTTGATAATCACTATAAAGATTCTTATAGAGATAGTTGTTTTCAAAACCACGGTTATCTTTATGATAATAATAAATATTATGTTGCGGGAAGAGGTGAGTCAACTAAAGATATATGTTTAGCTCATTATACTCTATTATTTAAGTCAACTGATTTTATGAAATTTATAGATTCTGGCTCTTTTTTCTTTGATATATCCTCTTCTTATTCACCTTTTCAAATGGATGTTGATTTGGATTTGTGCAATGAGTTAAAACCAAAATCAGATTTTCAATATGCGTGTTTGTATACTTTTGCTAAAAATTCAAATAATTCTAATGCTTGCGATGAAATACCATTTGAAAGCCATTATTATGGAGATTGTCAATATTATTTTGCTCAGGAAACTAATAATGTTGGTTTATGTGGTAAAATTCCTATCGAATATATTTCTAAAAGAGTTTTTTGTTTTTATCAAATGGCTAAAAAATCTAAAAATGCTAGTCTATGTGAAAAAATTCCTGCTGGTGATTCAACTATAACTCCAGGTAGTTGTATTGACCAAATTGCTAGAGAGACAGATAATGTTAGTCTTTGTTATAGAATACCGAAAGACCATATATCTCATGCAAACTGTTTTAGAATCTTTGCTCAAATAACTAAAAATCTTAGTCTTTGTTATGAGATCTCACCCACTAATCCAGGGAGAGAAATTTGTATTTCGAATCTTCAATATATTTCTAATCTTCAATAAAATGCAGGTAAAAAAAACCAAATATTACTCATGTAAAGCAGGCAGGCTGGCCAGGGGATGTCAGTTATGTGTTAAAGGAGAAAAGCTGGTGTTATTTGTTACAGGTCTTTGTTCTTCAAGATGTGATTTCTGCCCTTTATCTGATAAAAAACTCTACAAAGACGTTGTTTATGCTAATGAAATGCCAGTAACTAATATTAACCAAATCATTAAAGAGGCAAAACTCTGCGATGCAAGAGGAGCAGGCATAACAGGAGGAGACCCTTTAACAAAGTTATGGAGAACATGTTTTTGCATTAGGAAGTTAAAGAAAGGATTTGGAAAAAACTTTCATATTCATCTCTACACACCGCTCACATTGGTTAATAAAAATAATTTAAAGCAACTCTACAAGTCAGGATTGAACGAAATAAGGTTTCATCCCAAACTTGATAATGCTTCTGAATGGAAAAAGATTGAACTAGCAAAAGAGTTTGACTGGAAAATAGGGGTTGAGATTCCAGCAATACCAGGCAAGGAAAACCAAACCAAGAAGTTGATTGATTTTATCAAAGGCAAAGTTGATTTTCTGAACATTAATGAACTTGAACTGGCTGATAATGCTGTTTGGCGCAGAAAGAAAAACATCAAATGCAAAGACAATATTTCTTATGCTATTAAAGGAAGTGAGGAACTGGCAAAAAAACTTCTTAAGTATGCTGCACAAAAAAACATTCCAACGCATTACTGCACATGCAAGCTAAAAGACAAGGTCCAGCTGGCAAAAAGGATTCTGAGAAGAGCAAATAATGTTAAAGAAAAATTTGACACTATTACAAAAGAAGGGCTGCTTATCAGAGGGGCCCTTTATCCTCCTGAGCTAGTTCCAGGCTTTGGTTATCATGATAAGCTCAGCAAATTAAAAAAAGTTGAGAAAAAGAAAGTATTAAATAACCTGAAAACAATAAGGAATAAGATAATAAGAGCAGAAAAAATAAAGGCTGGTATGATAAAAGTTGATGAGAACAAGTTAAGATTAATAACAAGCAAAGCAATTGTTAAAAAAATAAAAAACAAAGATTTAATAAGAGCAATTGTAACAGAATATCCAACCTTTGATGCTTTGGAATTAGAAGTTGAACTTATTTAAAAAGAAATGCTCCAAGAGGACTCCGGCACTTTTTTGTGCTAGGAGTCGTCTACCTTTAGCTAAGTATCAGAAATGCTTTGCATTTCTGGACTCACAAAAGCTTTGCTTTTGATGAGTTTTGGGAGTGAGCATTTTTGCGAACGGGTGAAAACTTAATGGAAATTAAGATTGATACAAAAAAAGATTCTCCTGAAGACATTAAGAAAGCTATTGAGTTGTTGCAAAGAATTGTTGAGGCTAGCGAAGAGTATGGTTCAAGCAAAGGAGATTCAGGCAGTGATGTTGCTAGTGGTATGGTAGGTTTATTTGGAGACACGCCTGTATTGGGAGATGATTATGATGATGACGATGAAGACAAGGATGAAGAAGAGAAAGAAAGAATACAAATCATCCCTTACTAGGAAATGAAAATGAGATATGAATATCTCAACCACACAGCTGACTTGAAGATAAGAGCCTATGGCAAGACCCTTGAAGAAGCCTTTGCTAATGTAGCTATTGCCGGGTTTGGCTTTCTTACTGATACCAAGAAAATAAAAAAGAAAATAGAAAAGAAAATAAGCATTAGTACCAACAGGCTTGAATCTTTATTGTACGACTTTTTAGAGCAACTATTATTCATGCTTGACACAGACGGGTTTATAACTGCAGAAATAAAGGATATGAAGATAACAGAAGAAAAAACTTCTGAATATTCATCAAAGATGAATATAACTGAGGATAAAAAAAACAAAAAATTTTCATTGCAATGCTTTGCATTGGGGGATAACTATCAGAACTATGAGGTAAAAGGAAACATCAAGTCAGTCACTTATTCTGAGATGAAGATAGAAAAAACCAAGGATGGACTTATTGTTGAGGTTGTGTTGGATATATAGGCCTGTTAACAATTATCCCACATTTCTTGCAACTTTTTTTCAAGGCTTTGATGACAATTCTGAAAAGTCATATCAGGATTTCCTTTAACATGATACCTAGAAATATATTCTGGAGGAGCAATATTAATGATTGTCCTTAACATGGGCGATATTATATGAAATTTTGTTTTCATGGTAACCAGGGTTATAGGGGTGTCTGTTCCTTTACCATCATCAAATAAATCAACAAAAAGCTTAAGCCCTCCTCTCCTTATTATTATCTTTTTTGGAGGAACAAGGTCCTTGTTCAAATAGTTCTTTAAGGCTCTTAAAGGATAAAAGCCTCGTTCATGTTTTTGTTTTTTCCTGTACTGAAGAAAAACAAAAGCACCATCTCTATTTTGGTTGATATATCGTTTTATGGCTTCTTTGGCTTCATCATTAGGCCCTCCTCTTATATCAACTGGGATTGAGCCTACTCTCACCAATCTTGGAGATATATAGCTAAAAAATGCATAAGCCAAGGGTTTGAGTAACATGTTGGCTAAATTACCTAATTTTCCAAATTGTCTTTTAATAGTGCTTTCAAAAGTTTTTAAAGCTGTTTCTCTGTCAAAAAATTCCTTGTTTGCTGTAAATAATAGTTGCCGAGGATATTTTTTTATCAGGTCAGCAACATCCAAGGCTCCTCTTTCATGGGTTCCAAAAACAGCACTGGGTCCTTTTTGCACTATATTTTCCTCTCCTTTAAAATACTTAACAGTATAAACTGAAAAAAGAGTAGAAAGAGGTCTGGCTACATTGTTGTATAGCCTTTTTCCTTCTACAGCATTGCCATTGTATGACTCAACATATTCTTCCAACATTTTAATCCCTAATCAAGAGTAACAAAACAAGAGAACAAGAATTGTCACTTATATATAAATCTTACCTAATAATTTACCTAATATGTATTTCAAGCACATCAGTATCCCTTAGAACATGCTTTAATGAGAGCAGCTTCTGCCCCGGAAACCTTGAGCTAGGACCCCAAATCCTAACAAACTTGAACTTGCTAATAAAGTCTTTGTGGAGCTTGTTGCAAACATCCTGTATAGTGCAATTTAAATGCATGATTAAGGGTTCAACCATATCTGCATCTTTACCAGGTTCCTTAAGATAAATCCTGATAAAACCAAGTCTGTCAAAGATTAACTGCTTAAGTTCTTCAATGCCTTCATCTTTTTCAGCACTAACAACAATATCAGCCTTTATTTTTTTCCTAATTTCCTCTGCTTTTTCCCTTGAAACCAGGTCTGCCTTGGTAATCACACTAATAGCAGGCATGTACACCTTGTTATCCTCAATAATATCAATCAACTGGTCTTCATTTATTTTTTCCCTTATAAGCACCTCTGCATTATTAATCTTGAACTCCTTAAGAATGCCCTTAATAGTTTCATCCCTCATAATAGTCCTCACAGTCCTCCCAATCCTAATACCATCCCTAGCAGTCTTCCTAATCCTAACATCAGGCCTGTGCTGATTTAAACGGATATTGGTATTATAAACCTCTTCCAGAATAACAGGCAAATGCCCAGGATGATTAACCTCAACCAGAATCAAGGCCATGTCAGCATTCCTCATCACAGACAAAACCTCTTTACCACGACCAGTACCATCACTAGCACCCTTAACAATACCAGGTACATCAAGCAACTGAATCTTGGCATAATTATACATAAGAGTGCCAGGAATCACCTTAAGAGTTGTAAAAGCATAATGCCCAATATCAGACTTAGCATTAGTCAAAGCATTAAGCAAAGTGCTCTTACCCACACTAGGAAAACCAAGAATAAGAACAGTGGCATCACCAGAGCGTTTAACAGCATAACCCTCACCTTTCTTAGCAGCTCTTCTCCTAGTCTCCTGCTTCTCCTTCAGCCTAGCAATCTTAGCCTTAACCAAGCCAATATGGTGCTGAGTACGCTTATTGTATTTAGTCTTCCTGAGCTCCTCCTCCAACTGCCTAATCTGCTCGTTATAATCAACCATAGCAAGAAAAGTAGAGAAAAAAGGGTTTTTAATGGTTGTGGTTTGGCATTTCTTTTGTAAAATATTTTATCTTCACTTTATCATATAACTTGTTGGGTCCTCTGCGTTTACCAGTCCAATAATCAGCATTAAAAAAATATCTTCTAATTTCCATAATGTATTTGTTTTTAGAAGACGCAAATAATTTTCTAACACACCCTAGTCCCTTACTCCTCTTTTTTACTTCTACAACAGAGTTATAAGTCCATGCACGATTTGCAAAAATACCGTTTCCTTCAAAGCAGTAGATTTTAGGTTCAAGTTTTTTTATTTTCTCAATAATGTCAGTTATATCTCTTGTATTAAGCTTTATTTTTTTAAAAGATGCATATCTAAAGTCATTTACTTTTGTAATTCTCTCAGTCATTACTTCCCCTTTTAAATGTATTTCACCAACCAGTTTTTTAAGTGGAATTTCTTTTACCCATTCTTTAGTGTCTTTGTGAAATTTTTCACTATCCATATCATAATATTCTTGTTTTTCTTTACTCATTTCCATCACCTTGATTTGTTATTATTCTTTAGTAATAACTAATATATAAATATTGTGCCCCCCTTAGTAGGGTACATCAGAAAATTTTATATAGGATAACAACTAATTACACTTTGTGAACACAGAACCATTACAAAAAATAGGTTTAACACATGGAGAAATAAAAGTTTACCTTGCTCTATTCCACCTAGGAACAAGCACAGCAGGCCCAATAGCAAAAGAAGCAAGAGTAGCAAGGTCAAAACTCTATGATATTCTAGACAGATTATCAAAAAAAGGAGTTGTTAGTCACTCAATAAAAAATGGCACTAAATACTTCTCTGTAGCAGAACCATCCCGCTTATTAGATTTCCTAAGAAAAAAAGAAGAAGATATAAAAATCCAACAACAAGAAATCAAAAAAATACTTCCTCAACTAGAACAAGAATATGAACTGCAAAAAGTAAAGCAAGAAGCAGAAGTGTTTGAAGGCCTAGAAGGCTTGAAAAATATTAGAGAACAATATCTAAAAATCATGAAAAAAGGAGATGAAATATATTTCTTTGGAGTGCCAAGCTCTGCTTATCATAGAATGGAAGCATACTACAGCGACTGGAATGAAAGAAGAATAAAAAAAGGAATAAAATCATATACAGTATTCACAGAAGAAGCAAAAAACCACTCTTATGTAAAAGAGAAACTAAAGCATAAAGATACTTTCATTAGATTTTTACCAAAAGGAATCCTAACCCATGCGTGGATAGAGATTTATGGTGACACAGTTGTAATTGCAATAAACTATAAGAAACCAATGTCTGTAGTTATTAATAATAAGTATGTAGCAGACAGTTATAAGCAATACTTTGATTTGTTATGGAAAACCGCCAAACCCTAAACAAGAATAGAAAAATATTTAAACACCCGTTAATTATTATTAACATATGTTAGATATTTTTAACAAATTAGGGTTGTTTTTTGAGGACTGCTATAGAGAAGTCAATGTAAGAGAGTATGCCCGGATAATCAGGATAAGCCCACCTACAGCTTCCACTGCATTGCAGAGACTGGAGAAAGAGGGCTTGCTAAAGTCAAGGATAGAAAGAAAAAACCATTTGTACAGGGCTAACAGGGAAAACCCTGTGTTCATAGACCTATCAAAAGCATATTGGAGGCAAAAACTAACTGGTTTAACAACATTCCTAGCAGAAAAAATCAATTACAAAACCATAATCCTCTTTGGCTCATTAACAAAAGCAGAAGCAACAAGCAACTCAGACATAGACTTATACATTGACTATGAAGAAAAACCCATAAGCCTAGATGAATTTGAGAAGAAACTAAGAAGAAGGATACAACTGCATTTCAGGAATGAGCTAAAAAATATTAATTTAAAAAAAAACATACAACAAGGGATGGTCTTAAACGGAGTGATGATTTGAATGGATTGGAAAGAGTGCAACATAAAAAAACTAGTAAAAAAGATAGGTGTTGACAATAATCTAATAAAATCATTGGTGAAATCAAGTCAGAACAAGCTAGAATCAGCTAATAGGCTAAAAATAGATGAAACCACCAGCTCATCAGTTATATCCCTTTGCTATGAATCTCTGAGAGAACTCTTGGAAGCACTAGCCACAAAAAAAGGGTTTAAAATCTATAATCATGAATGTTACACAGCCCTTTTAAAAGAGGTGCTTGGACAAGAAGAACTGAGTATTCGCTTTGACAGATTCAGAAAAATAAGAAACAAAGTAAATTATTATGGAAAAGATATTGGTATTGAAGAAACAAGCTCTGTTAAAGAAGAAATCATAGAGTCAATCAACAAGATTAAACAATTGCTTCAGAACAAGGGTCAGGGTAGTCCGAACAAATAATTTTAAATAAGGATAAATAAAAAGAGTTGAGATTAACATGAATAAAAGAGGTGCGTATTTCTTTGTGATAGACGCGTTAATAGCTGGCAGTGTTATTTTTCTCAGCCTTATCCTTATATTCACCACTCATACCATGGTCCCTGACCCGACTCCTACTCTGAGAATGGTTGAGGATTACACAGATTTCCTTATAACCACAAAGGTAAGGGAGTTTCAAGGACCCTATGTCAAGAGCCTTACTGAGGATAGGAACATCACCAATCTTGATAATACGCTTCTTGAGCAACTCACAGAGTTCTACTACTATAATGAGAGTGGGATAAAAGACACCTCTATCATTATGAATAATTATATTCAAGAAATAAGCCAGGGCATAATCCCTGACCATAGAAACTTTGCGATTTCTATGAACAACACCCTTCTCTATAGTCGGGTTAATAGGCCTATCGGAGACTCAAAGCTGGTGCTCAGCTCAAGAAAGATTAGTTTTAAGAGAATAAATGAAACCTTTATTTACGGTCCTGTAGTAGCAGAGGTAAAAATATGGATTTGATAAGGAATAAGAAAGGAGTAGTATTCACTGTGTTGGCAATAGTAATAGCAGTGTTCTTTACTCTTATGTTCTCATCCAAGATTGAGAAACCCATTGATTACAAAACAGAGCTTATTGAGATAAGAATAGGCACTCTTAACAGCTATATGATTAGTTTTTTTGACTATACCCAAGGGGTGAGCTCTATATCAGGTTACTCAGCCTTACGAGGAGTAATAGATGATATTCATGCTAGAAACGCTTATAATCTTAACTTTGAAAACCAATATCTCTATTGTATACTAACAGGGAACCTAACCCTTTCAGATACCTGCCCTGGAATGATTAACAGGACTCTTCCCTACTACTTGGACACCATAAGGGACATGGCTGAGCAAGAGCTTAACATATATTCCAACTATATCATAAACAATATAACAGTTACCCAGGTAACAGATGCTTTCTCAATAGAAATTATAGTAAACCTGAGCTTGTATGTCATAGATGCGTATGCAAACATATCTGATACAAGAATAGTAACAGGCAGTGTGAGCATAGACGGCATCCAAGACCCTCTCTACATGCTTGAAGGTGATTATAATCAGAGTATTAAGAGGACTGCTCTTAGAAAAAAGGAAGGGGATTGGAACTACACAGACCTACAGCAACTATATGCTAACCATGAGTACAGGAGTTATAAGGATGGTATAAGCTTTATTAACAGGATTAAAGGCAACTTTTCACCCAATCTCTTTGGTATTGAGAGCATTGTGAACCACACCCATCCTATTGTATTAGCTGATTATACCTTCAATGATACTATGATTGATTATCTTTACTGGCTTAACGTCACTTTTGAATGCAGAACCCCGGTTGAGGTTGTTGAGATTGATCCTGCCATCATAGCTCCCGCTGGCTTTCAATTAGATGAGACTCATAGGCTGAGTTTTAACATTAGCAGTATAGATGTCTCTATCACCAATGGCTGCCCACCATAAAAAATATCAACACTACTACGTGATAATTAACAAACTTTATATATGCTCAAAAGTGATAATCACTTTTATATAGTTAAAAGTATAAAATGTACTTTAGGAACAAAAAAGAGGTGTGTTTTAAGTGGAGGGAACCATACAAACAGGTGTTGATGAATTCTTAAATTTTCTGCGAAAAGTAGATAAAATATCCTTAGCAGAAGCTGCTAAGAAACTCAACGTAAGCCCTGCCCTGCTCCAATCCTGGGTTGATTTCCTAGTAGAGGAAGAAATAGTAGGTATAGAGTACAAGTTCACAAAACCAATAATCTATCTTAACAAGCCTCCTGAGGAGAAAAAAGCCAAAGTAAAAGGAGAGGCAGAGATGAGCCTAGACGCATATAAAAATGATTTTAAAAGAAGAGCCTCTCAGAAGAACATACCTAGGGACAAGATGAGCTTCTTATGGAGGAATCATGTAAAAATAGCTATTGAAAGAAGAAAAGATTTCTTCTTTAGAGAAGCAAGGAAAAGAAACCTCTCAAACGTTGAGGCACTATGGGAGGCTTACCATCAAAAGTTACTCTCATCATAGCTTGCAAAAAGAAAGAGAAAAGGCACACAAAAAATGGATTTTGACAAATTCCTGGAGAGAGACATCATAGAATTTCTTGATGAACAAGCCATGCTAGTAGCAGAGAAAGCTGCTGGCCTAAGAGAAGAAGAGTTTGATTTGTACGAAATAACCCAGGACTACTCAAAAGAAATCAGTGAAGCCTTGAAAGAGGATGACTTAAGAAAAGCCAGAGAGGTCTTTGAAGAAGTCAAGAACAAGTACCTGAAAGCACCTGAGAGTTCTTTAAGCAAAAAAAGACTCTACATAATAATGGAGGAAATATATCAGAGGATAAAGGACTATGAAGCAAAAGAGGAAGGAAAAAAGAGTCTGTTCGAAACAATAAAAGAGTACGAAGAACAAGGATTGTTCACAAAGCCAGAACTATTTGAAAAGAAGAAAGCAGACAATATCAGCATTATCCTAAGCAGCATTACCAAAAAAGAGAAGGAGCTTGAGAAAATCACAAATAAAGAGACCATAATAATGGAGGACTTAAAACAAGCTATTAAACTCTACAGGGAGATGAAAGAATTAACCAGGAGGATGCCTATTACATACCCAAAAGAAAAGGCAAATGCTTATGAGTCTGCTCTTAGCTGGTATTACACTATCAGAAAATTAAAAGAACAATTTGGAGAAAAAGAAGAGAAAAAAGAGGCAAAAAAAGGAAAAGAAGAGAAGCCTGTAGAGGAGAGGCTTGCTGAGATAAGAAAACTCAAGGAAAAAATAGTTGAGTCCCACACCAAAATAGTTGAGTACCTGAAAAAGAAAGAACTAAGAAAGAGCATAGAAGAGTACAGGAATCTCAAGAACCTATGCGAGCAATTCCCGTACGAAATGGAAGAGGAAAAAATAGCCCTTCTCGCAGACGCCCTTTCATTGTATGAAAACATTAAAAAACTAAAGAAGTCACTTTCCCAAACGCAGAGAAGAGAATATTTTGAAAAGAAAGAGGAAAGGGAAGAAGAACAAGCAAGAAAAAAAGAGGTCTGGGACAAGCTTACAAGAATAAGACAATTTATAAGAACAAAGGACACATCAAAGGCAATCAAGGAGTACAAGGAGCTGCAAGAAGTATTCAAAGACTACCCTGAACACCCGCTTGAAGAAAAAAAGAAAGTGTACAATGAGATACTCTCAGCTCATAGAGACATCCATTCGCTAGACACTGATTTAAAAAGAAAAAAAGTCACTCATTATAAAGAAGAATTCCTTGATAACAAAGCCAATATTACGAATATAAAAAGTATCCTAGAAGATATTCATACTCTCCTTGACCGTGGGCAAACAGAGAGAGCAACCCAAAAGCTTCTGGAAGCCAAGCATAAGATACAACTACTCCCAACAGAAGAGTTTGATGAGAAATACAAGCTAATGAAAGAAACAAAAAAATTAGAGAACAAACTCCTGTTTGTTAAGAACATAAAGAGAATTAATAATCCTCAGATAATAACCACATATTAATTAATAAAAGAAAATTAAGATAAAATTAACATTGTAAATCAATCAAAGGTGATGTGATAAAAATGACTGAATTAATAGAAAAAAGCAAGGAAGAACTAGCAAGAAAAGAACTTATAGACCGTTACACAATTACTGTAAACAATATCGTTGTAGATATAAGTATCTACTCAGAGGAAGAAAAAGCAGTGCCTGAATACGTAGTCTCCATTACCAATATTAGTGATGCCACCAAGATTATTCTGGAGAAGATAAGACAGGAGTTTATCTCAAAGATGAGCTTGGAAGAGATAGAGAGTCTGGAGCAGAACGAGCTCATCAATATCAGGCAAAGATTCAAGGATGAGATAAAAAGACTAATCCACAAGTATTTTCCAAAAGCAGATGAAAAAACCACCAACATGCTCATCAACTACCTGATAGAGGAGAATCTAGGGTTAGGAAAGATAGAGATCCTGCTCCAAGACCCCTCACTAGAAGAGATAGTAATCAATAACCACAAGGAACCTGTCTGGATTTATCATAGAAAGCACGGTTGGCTCATTACAAATATCAAAGTGGTTACTGAAGCAAGGATAAGGCATTTTGCAACAATGATAGGAAGAGATGTTGGGAAAGAAATAACCAACCTCAACCCCTTAATGGATGCCCACCTCTTAACAGGGGACAGAGTTAATGCGACCTTGGCCCCTATCAGCACGAAAGGAAACACTCTTACCATAAGAAAGTTCTCCCAAGACCCATGGACTATTACTAAGTTTATTAGGGATAATGTGCTGAGCTATGAAGCAGCCGCTCTTATCTGGCTAGCAGTGCAGAACGAGCTTAGCATAATCATAAGCGGAGGGACAGGAAGCGGAAAGACTAGCATGCTTAATGTTATTAGCAACTTCTTTCCACCCAACCAAAGAATTATAAGCATAGAGGATACCAGAGAGCTCACCTTGCCAGGAGACTTACACTGGGTGCCTATGGAGACTCGACTCCCAAACCCAGAGGGAAAAGGAGGAGTCAACATGCTTGACCTCCTGGTTAACAGCCTTAGGATGAGACCTGACAGAATAATAGTGGGAGAGATAAGAAGAAAGAAAGAGGCAGAGGTTCTTTTAGAAGCAATGCATACAGGTCACTCTGTATATGCAACCCTGCACGCAAATAACGCAGAGGAAGTTGTCACAAGACTAACCAACCCGCCTATAGAAATACCCAAACCAATGATAGCATCATTATCCATGATAGTAATCCAGAACAGGAATAGGAGGACTGGTAGGAGAAGGACTCTGCAGGTAGCAGAGATAACCCCTACTGGCGACCCCAAGATTTTAATGAAGCTGGATGTTGCAAAGGACGAGCTCATTGAGGTTACAAAGTCAAAAGTAATGATAGAAAGGCTTAAACTCTACACAGGTATGAAAGATGAGGAAATAATGAGGGATGTAAAAGAGAAAGTAGAAATCCTTAGATGGATGGTAAAAAAAGACGTAACCGACGTTAACAAGATTGGGATTGTAATAGCAAAATATTATATGGGCACTCTTAAAATGGATTAAGAGGCAGAAAGATTAAGAAGTAAAAAAAGTTGAGAATGCATATTATTGTTTAGGGGAGGTTTTTAATGCCTTTAAAAAGATCAAGACAAAAGATGAAAGCTATTCTAAAGAAGAAGCTAAGAATAGCTGGTATTAAAAAGAAGCCAGAAGAATATCTGAAGCAAACTATGAGAACTTCTATCTTGATAGGTGCGATGATAACAGTGTTTACCTTCTTTTTAGCCCAAAGAAGAGGCATCCCTATAATTGCTGTACCCTTGGCAGGAATAGTTTTCTTCTTCTTAGCCTACACTATTCTTCTAAGATCAGTTGATGCAAAGATTCATAAGAAAGCCAAGAACATTGACAAAGATGTTCTTTTTGCAGGCAGATTCCTATTGATTAAGCTGAACTCAGGAAAACCCTTAATCAACTCATTAATGGAGGCCAGCCAGAGCTTTGGCGTGGCTAACACCTATTTTAGAGAGATAATAAGGAACATAGAACTAGGCACATCTTTAGAAGAAGCGCTTGAGACCGCAAGAGATGAGTGTCCTTCAAAAAAGATGAAAAGAGTGTTATTCCAAATAAACAATGCTCTCAAAATAGGGATAGATGTTACCCAGAACCTAGAAGCTGTTCTTGGAGAAATAGCACAAGAGCAGCTCGTAGAAATACAGAGGTATGGAAGAAAGCTGAACAGCCTAACCCTCTTCTACATGCTCTTAGCAGTGGTTGTGCCTAGTCTTGGTATGACCATGTTCATAGTTGTGGCAGGTCTGGTCGCTCTTAATGTAACTGCTTCAACCTTTTTTGTTTTTGCATTTTTCCTATTGCTAATAGAACTAGCATTCCTAAGCCTGTTTAAAAGTATAAGACCAAATGTAAATAT
>SMTZ1_10002312_pt1 | contig 23461 bp, 16 predicted proteins | sample DeeMarSWOR136_30_FD_25667 | JGI IMG/M metagenome (IMG submission 25667) | reverse complement strand
AGAGGAAGCGGCGTGAAGGAGCGGATAGCCTTTTCGACCAGGCTCCAACCTCTCACCAGATCGTCAGCGTATTCCTTCCCTGCATAACGCTCAGCGATGATACGCACGGTCTGGTCAATATCCAATTCAGGGTCAAACTGGAATTCCCGAAATATTTCCTGATTCACAGCAAAGGGAACCTTGTCGGGCGGCTGGATTCCTCCCAAATGAGCGAGACGCCGGATTCTGAGTCGATTGGAAGCCAGGAGCTTCTCGTAGGTTAACCAGGGAAATGGAATTCCCAGGAGCGGCTCATGATTGGAGTGCGGGCCGAAGGCATGGTAGAAGAAACCAAAGCTCTTGCGGCTTTCAAGCTCAGCCAGAGGCTCCCCTTCTTTTTCTTTAAGGGAGTTGTGGAGCGCTGATCCGAGCACCTTAATATCAGGGTACTGGGGATGCGGATAATTGCTCTCCCACCCTCTAGCCAAAAGGGAGTTGACCTCTACGCCCACACCATCCTCCAGCAGCGGCCAGAGATATTTTTGCTCCCCGTAAAACGATTCCAGGCGGGTGATCACCTGAAATCCCGGATTCACTTGAGAAGCGGCGTCACGAAAGAGCCTGAAAAAATTATTGATGTTCTCGGCAGCAGACCTGGCAATTTCCTCGTCATTCTTCCACTCCCGGATCAGGTAAGCCCCGCCGTTCCGTCCCACGTAGAGAGACTTCGTGTGCTCGAACCCGGCTCCGCTGTCATTGCTCCAAATGGTTAGAAATTCCAGGGCCGGGACCTCCATCAAGAGGCTGGTGATGAGCTCGGTGTAATGTTTCTGGACAACAGGATGGACGAGGGAAAGATTAAAACGGGGTTTAAAACTTCTAAAAGGATGATCGACCCGGGCTCCGCGCAGAGTCGGATATTTCTGAAAAAGAGTTTCTGGCACCGAGCGGGGCTCGAAACAGAGAAGACCCGGGCTCAAGCCGTATTTGACGGCCAGGCGGGCGTTGTCCTTCAAAAGACCCAGGTTAGCCTTGAGATATCCCGGTGAATAGATACCCTGGTTCAACCGGCTGGAGACGAACTGGTCCAGCGCCGGGCAGTAGGTGTAGAAATCCGGATAGAATTCTCCTTCAACGCCTTCCTCTTCAGGCCTGGCAGAAGAGAGGGCGTTGACTTCAATGTGAGTAAAGCCCAAGCGGGCATACTCGCGGATATAGGCCTCCCGGTCAAACTCCCGCAAGAGCCGGGCGTACTGTGTCAAAAAGATATCAAAGGTGGACTTCTCATCAGTAAAGCTCATCTCTCTCAGCCACCATCTGCGGTGCGATGAATCATCGTCCAGCATGCTTTCCATTACATAACAGAACGCTGAATAGAGGAAGCAGGGCTTGGAGCTGAGCAGCCAGCAGCAGTTGTTCTTATCGATGCTGAAGAGAACCCACTCTTTACCTCCGGCAAGGCTAAGCTTTTTCCCCAGCAGGGATCTCACCTGGTCTTCGTCAATAACGGAAACATACATTACTCTTTTTTCAGATTTCATCTTTGAAGGATCGACGGGCTTGATGGCTGCATTGGGCAGGAGTGAACCCATCCGGATGAAACGTACCTGCTGAAACAATTCCCTGATTTTCATCGTGACCTCCTCGATCTGGCCTCGTTCCAGAATTGTACTGCGAATAAAAAGAAAGTCGCAACTTTTTTAATATTTGTCATAAGGATCACTATTTCCGTTATGAGAAAAGGACCTGACCTTGTTGACAAGCGCCAACGGTTCCTCTCCATCCGAAGCCCATGGTGGAGGGGGGAGGGTCTTGGCTTGGATGGAGGGGAACCGGCGCTGTAACAGATTACACATTCATGATTAATTGTCATGGAAATAGATGCTTGTAATCTTGATTCATCTACCTTGACTTCGGATACTGCCTTTGTGATAAGCTAAGGGAGAAAATTGGCGCTCGGCAAAAAAGGCTCATATCCCGCTAAGGAGATAAGCCCATGATATGGTGGATATTAATCCTGGTGGTTTTATTCATCTTATCCTATTTATCCCAAGTCGGAACCCTTTTTCTCCTGCAAATAAAGTTCCCCTTCCTCACCTCTTCATTGATAAATGTCTTGATTCTGGTCTGTATGGCTATCGTTCTTTTCAGAATCCTGAGCAGGATGAAAAAAGGAGAAAAGGAGAATCTCAAGAAAAAGATACGAGAACTTGAGGCAGAATTAAAAGCCCTCAAACAAGAAGGCAGCGCCTCAAGCCCGGAAATCCGGAGAGACGAAGTAGAAAACAAGGAGCCTGAGGCAAAAGAAGAAGAAACCTAGCAGGGGAGATTTTCTCCTGACGTTTCGAGTTTTTTTAAAAAACAGATATAAACACACACAGGCATTCCTCTTCGGTTCATATCCAGAATCCCCGGGCTTAAATATTCAATGATTAAAAAGTCAGGAAATAGACAAGAATGAATACACCGACTGGCACGAAAGTCATCGATTTCCATGTCCACATCGGCCTGAAAGAACACTGGCATGAGTGGGTCCATTCCTATCAGGAGGCTGCCCAGTCAGAATTCTATGAACGCTACGAGGAGATGATCGACCCGGATAAGTTCGCCGATTATCTCCGCAGTCATCATATCGAAAAGGCTGTAATCCTGGCCGAGATATGCCCCATCACCACGGGAGTGGTCCCCAATGAGTATGTCCTGGACTTCTGTACGGGCAGACAGATATTTGTCCCTTTCTGCACCATAAATCCTTTTATTGTCAGCCACCCTGCTCAAGAGCTGAAAAAGTACATCGAGATGGGAGCAAAGGGAATCAAGCTCTACCCTTCATACAACCATTTCTATCCGAACGACAGCAAGATCTATCCCCTCTATTCGGTAGCCGAAGAACACCGCCTGCCCGTGCTCGTTCACACGGGCTCTTCCGTGTTCAAAGGCTCGAAGATAAAATATGCTGACCCCATCCATCTGGATGACGTAGCCACCGACTTCCCTCAACTCACTCTTCTCATGGCGCATGGGGGAAGGGGCCTCTGGTACGATAAAGCTTTCTTTCTCTCCCGCCTTCATCCGAACCTCTACCTGGAAATTTCAGGGCTCCCTCCCAAGAATCTTCTCCGCTATTTCCCGGATATGGAGAAAAATATAGATAAGTTCGTTTATGGGTCGGACTGGCCAGGGATCAAGAACATCGGCATCAATATTAAAGCCATAAGGGATCTTCCTCTCTCCAAGGACTCTCTAAAAAAGATACTCTACGAAAACGCCGCCCGGATATTAAGGATATGAATAGTAATGATAAAATCGGATTTTTTTGATGACATTAGACAGTTTCCAATCCTTTGACGGTTGACTGAGTAAATAAATTGGGAAAAGAAGCTCGCCTATTCACGAGACCAAAGGGCTTTAATCTCTTCGAACTTCTGATAGCCATCGTTATCATTGCTCTGCTCACGATGATCGTCATCCCCAACGTTCGTACCGCCATGAACAGAGCCAGGCTGAAGAGTACGATGAAGGATACCACTGTTATTTCCGGAGCGCTTTCTGACTATATCATGGATAACGGGTTAACGCCCTCGCAAAGCGGCGTTTACGATGCCAGCTCCGCCATGTATCTCGCGCTCTCTCCATTCTATATCAAAGTCATTCCTCTCCATGACCAGTGGGGGCACAACTTTCGGGTCTGGTGCGGAAGCGCTGCAAATGGGGTTTACGCCATCGCTGGAGCCGGCAGCGAAGATTACGCGATTGCATCATTCGGACGGGACGGGCTGCAAGAGGGTGATTTTTCCTTCAACTCCAATCTGCCGCAAGAGGGTTACTTCTACCTGAGGCAGTTCTCGGATTTCAACAAGGACCTGGTTATGTGGAACGGCGCCTGGATCAGGCGTCCTATCGGCATTGGTGATTAGCCCTTCTGTCTCCGATTAGTTCCCGTTTCAAGAGTCGGCTCTTATCAGATCATTCTCTCTCAGAATATCACCCCTCAGTTCTTCTCTTACAAACAGAAAAAAACTTGTATCTGTCTTACAGCCAACTATTCAGGTTCTCTTCCGTTCAGTGTTAAAATACACGGAAATGGAAGAAGCGACCTTGAAGATTTAGCCTTGCTAAACCGTTAACCGAGGGAAGCCGATGAAATCGGCCGCCGAGTATGTCTGAGAAAGCTCAGGCCAGTGGATTGCGAAAACACGCCGCTTTTGCCCCTTCGGTCGAGGAACCATGCCCGCTCAGCCTTCCATACGGTTTTCTCCACCCACTGCCCTTCGCTTATGCATTGAGGGGGATGGTGAGGGAATGGCGTTAAAAATCTGAAGGGAGCGACGCCATTTCCGTGTATTTTTACCATTGAATGATCCATATAAAATAGAAGAGAACCACTATTTATAAAGGCCAGCCTCAGCCGCCACCCTGGCTAAGACCTGGGCGTTTTCTCTTCGGGTATGAGGGGCGATAGAGCAGGCCGTGCTCAAGATGAAGCCTCCTCCAGGTTTTCCCACCTCAATCCTGTGTTCGGCATCCCTGCGGACAGTTTCCAAATCACCATAGAGCAGCACATTCACGGGGTCAATATTGCCCTTGATGAAAACCTGTTTTCCCAGCCTTTCTTTGGCCTCGGCCAGCCGGACATCTCCCAACGGCGGAGGGTCGAGGCATTCCAGCCCAGTGATTCCGGCCTCGACCATCATTTCCAAACGGTCGTTGATCGCTCCGCAGGTATGAGTGTAGACATGGACATTCCGGGCACGAACAGCCTGGGCGATCTGCCCTTCAAAGGGAAGAACAAATTCCCTGTAGAACTGAGGAGAGATAAAACCCGAACCGGCAAAAGGTGATGAAATCTTAATAGCGTCTACTTTATGCTCTATCTGACCGTGGGCAAGCTTCTTTATTCCCTCTGCGAAGCGCTGCAGGATATCTTTTGACTTCAAAGGTTCTTCGACTAGGTGAATCATAGCCTGTTCAAACCCGAAAAAATGAAGGAAATAATCAAAGGGAGAAGTGACTTCGCCGTGAACGGAATAGATCTCCCCTGCTCTTTCACGGATGCGGTCGAAGATATCATAGAGATGATCAGGATCGAGAGTAAAATTCAATCCTTGAGATACGGGGATATAATCGATCGCTTCGGGTATGGATTCCGGGTCAAAGTCAGCGATTGGAGGAGGAGAGATTTCCTGGCGAGGATGGTGGCGCGGAAGGTCATCATACGGAAATTCGGTCCTGTCGCCGTTTTTCCAGGTGACAATTTCACCCTCTTCTTCTCTCCTGATATTGCTGATGCCTTTCCTCCAGCGGGGAGAATGGCCGTGGAGGCTGATGAGGATGCCATCGAAATCGTAAATTTCTCTCAGGTTGAGCAGTCCCTCTGCAAACAGATCACCGGATAGCCAGAATTCAGAAGGGGAAAAGCCGGTTTGGAGGAGCATGTGCCCGATGCTCATCTGGCACATCACCGGCACACGGTCCGGCTTTTCCAGGTCCATAGCCTTTTGAACGCGTTCCCTGGGAAGCATGCATCAATACTCTGAATCCTTCAGTACCTCTTCTCCCAGACTCCCGACTCTGGGCAGGGGCTTGTTGGTGGAGTTGCCAGCGCGTATGATTCGAATCCCCCGCGCTCCCACGGCTTGCGCCGCTTTTATGTCGCCGTCCGCATCTCCGTAAAAAATGCGGATATTGTTATCCTTGATGGGCTTTATTTTCAGGTTTTCAAAAGGGCCAAATCCGGTAAAAATAACCTTTTTCGGATTTTCCAAGTTAAAAATTCCCGCAAGTAACTCTGTGACTGTTTCTGTATCCGAAGGAATCCGTGCTGTGATAAAAAAGATGGAATCCCCCCTCTCTTTATGCATCTCAATCAATTCTCGCGCGCATTCTTTGGGAATGCTGTACTGGTCGAGCCCGTTATTCATCTCCTTCCAGAAATCTGCCATGGTGAGATAGGCGCTGTTGCCTGGAGAATACTTTTGCTGCCCGTAATAATACCCCGGGCTCGAATACAAAACGGTATCATCAATGTCGAAACCGACATTCATCGGGGGTTCGTTTTTCAAGCTTGCTTCTATGTCTCGCAGAGTCACCCAGCGAATGCCGCTGTACTGGGCAACATCGGTGCAGCTTACCCATAAGATGCTGATCAATATGATGAAGAGAACAGCAGGTGAAGCGAATCTTTTGGCCATGGACTTTTCTCCTTCTCCGATTTCCTGATTTTTAACTCTGAAGCTATAACACAGGGAAAGACAGATGTCAAAATCTCAGCCAAGTCAGTTCCCCCTCCAAGGTTGACGATCGGAACGATCGTCGGGGGTTCCAAGGGGGTATGACCCCTTGGTCGCAGGACGTTAGTCCGAGAAGGGGAGGCAGCGAGCGCGAGATAGCAAGCGAGCGTTGGAAGGGGGAAGTCAGTTCCCCCTCCAAGGTTGACTTATATATCCTTAATTTCTATTATTACAACAACGGAGGGCCAAAGAAACAGGATGCAGTGTCCAAAATGCAACGCTCCTAATCCAGAGGACAGTCAGTACTGCGCTAAATGTGGAACACCTCTTGGAGAAATCGACGACACTCTCACCCACACTCCGCCCACTCATCCCCCTCCAGAAGATACCCTTGATTTTTCTCCTGGAGAAAGCTTCGGGCCACGGTACAAGATCATCGAGGAAATAGGCCGGGGGGGGATGGGAAGAGTCTATAAGGCAAAAGATAAAGAGCTGGGAATCACTGTTGCCCTCAAAATGATCCATCCTGAATATTCAGCCCAGCCCCATATCATCGAACGCTTCAAAAAAGAAACCCTGCTGGCCAGGTCGCTTGCTCATGAAAACGTGATCCGAATCTACGACCTGGGAGAAGTGGATGGAATCAAATTCATATCTATGAATTACATCAAAGGCCAAAATCTAAAAGAATTGATTCTGACATCGGGGACGTTATCTGTTGATACTGTAATCAGCATCACTAAACAGATATGTGAAGCACTCAAAGCTGCCCACGAAAAAGGAATCGTCCACAGAGACCTCAAGCCCCAAAATATCTTGGTCGACAACAACGGGAGAGTATTTGTGACGGATTTTGGAGTGGCCAAATCCGTTGAGATCCAGGAAGACAGCGCACCGGGAATCATCATCGGAACCATTCAATATATATCTCCTGAACAAGCCGAAGGAGAAAAGGCAGACCTGAGGTCTGACCTCTATTCTCTCGGCATCATAATCTACGAGATGCTGACAGGAGAAAAACCTTTTAAGGCTGAAACGTACACTGGATTTATCCAGAAGCACATTCATGAAAAACCCAAGTCTCCTTCAAAAATCAACCCGAACATCCCGTCTTACCTTGAAAAAATCATCCTCAAATGCCTGGAGAAGGACAAAAACAGCCGTTACCAGAAAGCAGAGGAAATCCTTCATGATCTGGAAGAGCACAAGGTGACGACTCGACCGTTTGTCCCTCGAATACGAACGAAGAAATTATTAAAAGCAGCTTATGCCAGCATCTTGGTTGTTCTCATCGTGGCAGTAGTTTATTTATGGATAAAAAGGAAGCCTTCGTGGCCTTTTCTTACAGAAGACTTGGGAAGGTCGATTGCAGTTTTACCTTTCGAAAACAATACTGGGGATGAAAGCCAAGAATGCTGGAGGAAAGCTATCTCCAACATGCTCACTCTCGACCTCTTACAATCTAGGTTAATCAGAATAATGACTGAAGATAGGCTCTTAGAAATTCTCGAAAGGCTGAATCTCCGGGAAGCCCAAAGTTATACTTCTGAAGATTTAAAGAAAGTGGCTGCCCTAGGAAGGGTTAGTCATGTATTGACAGGAAATTACACCAAGGCAGAAGATACTTTCCGAATATACACGAAACTCCAGAATATTGTCACAGGAGAGTTCAAAGGTTCATATAAAGTAGAGGGAAAAGGAGAGTCAACCTTTTATCTTGCAGTAGATCAGCTAACTCCCTGGATCAAGTCTCAGTTCAACATCCCGCATGATGAAATTGTCGCTGATTGGGATAGAGATATTGGAGATATCCTTACGGCCTCGCCACAAGCCCTGAAACTCTATACCCTGGGTAAACAATACTATGAAGAAGGAAAGTTTAGAGAAAGTATCGAAGCCCTGGAGGAGGCTGTAAATATTGATCCTGGATTTGTGCTCGCCTACAAAAGAATCTCTGAAAACTATCATTACCTAGGAGAAATCGACCAGTCGAAAAAATACGCCCAGACGGCTCTTTCCCTGCTTGACCAGGATCGAATTTCTGTTCGAGAGCGCCACCTAATCGAAGGCTGGGCTTTTACGATACTGGAAGATTCTCCTGATAAGGCTATTGAATCATATAAGAAATTGCTTCAGGATTATCCTGATGATGAAGACGGAAACGTATATCTTGGCGGCATATATCGCCAAATGGAAGAATGGGACCTGGCAATTGAGCAGTTTGAGAAGGTCCGAAAAATCAATCCTCTTCTGACGTCTGATAACCTCATTTTTATTTATAGAGCCAAGGGTCTCTACGACGAAGCCAGAAAGACTTTGCTGGCGAATCGAGATATCTATGAGGAATCCACATTCCGTTCGCACCTGAGTATCATTTATTTCTGCGAGGGCAAATCTGACCTTGCCCTCCGTGAGGCAGATATTGCGTTCTCTTTAGCTCCAGAAGATTATAATATTGAATTGATAGGTAATATTTATCATGTCAAAGACAACTTTGAAAAAGCAGAGGAGAATTTCCGGCAGCTTCTTGAAAAAAAGAATCCGCGATCTCAATTATGGGGGAGATTATGGCTTGCGCATTTATATTTGACCCAAGGAAAACTTGATAAATGCCAAAAAGAAGTCATTCAAGGAATAGAGGACTCACGAAAATCCAATTTAAAATCGACTGAAACCAACTATATGTTATTCTTGGCCTATCTCTTTCTTCTAAAGAATCAATACCCCCAGGCTCTGAATATATTGATCAAAGCTGAGGAGACTGCCTCTAGAGTCAATCTGACAATGATTGAAATTCTCTCTTTGCATTTTCGCGGATTGGTTTACCTGAAGATGAAGGACTTGATTGAGGCAAAAAACACAGCCGAACGATTGAAACAATTGATAGAGATTACAGGAAATCGAAATAATATGAGATACTATTATTACTTGATGGGGATGATCTCGCAGGAGGAAGGTGCATTTTCAAGCTCAATAGAAGATTTTGAAAAAGCTATATTTCTATTCCCTCATCAGCAGGATATATACGATGAGCAGGCTTTTTATTTAAATAGCCTTGCTTCAGCATATTATCAAACCGGAGATCCGGAGAAAGCCAGTGAGCAATACGCAAAAATCGTTTCTCTGACCACCGGACGCTTGCGATACGGAGATATCTATGCCAGAAGCTTCTACTGGCTGGGCAAAATCTGCCAGCAAAAAGGATGGGAAGGAAAAGCGATTGAGCATTACGAGAAGTTCCTTCAACTCTGGGAAGAAGCTGATCTCGGTCTTCCGGAAATCACAGATGCCAAAAAGCAACTGGATATACTGAGAAAAACTTCACAGGAATAAAATATATCCGTATTCTAGTCTTTTTCTTGTTTCTGAGGCATCTCTTCTAGCTCCTTCCAGAGAAGCCTTTTCTCTCTTCTGAAAATTTTCTTAATTTCACATATCCAGGAGGGGATTTTTTTTGTTATCGAGCCAGAAGACACAGTATCCAGAGGGCACACTCCACACTCCTCCAAATCGTCGCACAGAATGCAGGAAGTCTCCTGAGTGAAAAAATGGTCTGTTCGAAGAGTTGAAAAATTCGAAAGGATCTCAGGATACACCTTTTCGTAATTTTCAACGAATGATTCCAGGCCTCCAAAGCAGTATTTCTTATAATCTGCTGTTTCTTCTCTTCCTTTAAAGAAATCCGGGAAAAGGCAGCATCCCCAAAGCTCGCCATCCGGCGTGATCGCCATGCGGTCCTTGCCGGCAAAACAGCAAAAGATGTCTTTCTTGGGCTTGCTCCTGAAATCAACCAGAGGAATGCTCTCAGTCTTTTCATAATAAGAGAGAAAAAATTCTCTCAATACTCTGAGTTCCTTTTCCAGTTGGCGAAGCGAAGCAGAATCCCAGGGACTGAATTTATCCAGAGAGAGATCTATACTTGGAACTCCAAGCTCACTGATAAATTGAATCGACCGAGAAAGATAGCCGACTGTTACGGGTGTAAAGACACTGTTTGTTTCCAGGTCGATATCTGAGTAATTCAATGTCTCTTTTATTATCGAGACAATTCGGTCAAAACTTCCGCCCTTCTTGGATATATCCTGGGCAAGACCGTCAAAGCTCAACAAAAGAAGAAAATTGTTTTGATTTAAGAACTGAAGGATCTCATGGTTAATCAGGCTCCCGTTGGTGGTCATGGAGTACTGCACATTCTTTTTCAACCTCTTATTCTTCTCTTGAATAGTGGACACAGCCTGCTTGACCCGGTCAAAAGCAAGAAGAGGCTCTCCCCCGTAAAAATTGATGTAACATTCCTCGGTCAAAAGAGGGAAGAAAAAATCGAGAGCATTCTCTATAGTTGAGGGATCAATGCTTTTCTTCCCTTTTATCTGATAACAGTACGTGCAGTTAAAATTGCAATCCTCTGTCACCATGAAAGTAAAACCAGAGAATTCCATCCTCATTTTTTAAGGATCTCAAAGATTGAATAGAATTGAATAAGAATAAGCTTAGATACTATATTCGATACTTAGGCCTGGCGCCTGGACAGGGATTACTCATCGGCCATGGAGGCGTAACATCAAAATCGCCTTCTCTGAAAAGCTCATAAAGCCTATCCAAGGCCTGCTTCACGACTTCATATTCTAATGGTCTATCTGGTTTTGCCTCTAAATTGTTCTTTTCATCCAGTTCCTTTTCGGGAATACCAGTCAGGGCTGCAGCAAGTTCAATAGGCAGCTCTCCCAGGTCAATACCGCTTCCTTCGCCTCCATGATCCAGATATACCCATACTATTCGCAGCAGCTTGTGAACATTCGTTTCTTCATTTATTTTCATGATTTCCCTCCTTTAGGAATGTTTTCAAACAATATAAAAATAAAAATAAAAAAAATCAAGACCAATAAAATTGCCCGTTCCCATGAACGGTATATTGGGAATTGTATTACCCGCCCTTTTTCATAGACTGGCTTATGGCATCCCAGGTCTCGAACACGACCAGGATGTTCTCCGGCTTGGCTTCGAGACCGAATTCACACTGGGCGATGACTCCCCCTTCCGCGTAAAGACACCTCCACATTTCATGAACCGCCTGCTCAATATCTTGGCGGGAGCCGTGGGGAAGAAGCTGCTGGCGGTCGATCTCTCCCCAGAAAGTGATCTTTCCCCGAAACCGCCGGCCCAACTCCTCTACTCCCATACAGAAGACCTGGCTGTTGAGAGCATCAAAACCGACTTCAATCATATCACCAATGACATCCGTGATATAGCCGTCCGAATGCATGAAGACGTATTTTCCGTGTTGACGGGCAATCTCGACATAATCCCTGTACATGGGCTTGAAAACCGCACGGAAGATATCCGGCGAAGCGATCATGGCCCGCTGTGTCCCCCAGTCGTCCATCAAAGCCACTCCGTCCACATCGGTCCTGGCCCAGACTTCCACCTCTTTGCAGTAATGACTATGGATTCGCTTCAAAAGCTCGAAGAGATCAGGAGGCTGTTCTATCAGATCGATGAGCGCTTGCTCCATGGTCCGAATGAACTGGAAACGCTCAAAAGGCCTGACAACGGTTCCCATCAGGACAAACTTGTCGCTCTCTTTGCAGAAAGAATTCACGGCTTCCCGGTCAAGATTGAGCGTCGCCTCCGGAGGTTTAAAATCTTCCAGGTCACCCCACCTCTTGACGAGAGGCTCGCGAATAATACCGATCGTCCCGCTCTGACGGTTGTCAAAGATGCAGCCCCATTCATCGACATAGGTTCCGCTGCTGTACCGGTCACCGACCGTCCCCAGGGGTTTTGAGTACACCGCTGGCGCGCTCACGATATCATCCGGAAAATCCCGGCGAAGCTTCTCGATGACCTCTGGATACTTCTTTTCTGCCCAGGGAAGAAGCCAGAGGTGGCGGGGAATCCTTTCAGGGGATTCAAAGGTAAGAGTGCGGCGGATGATTTCACGCGAATCCATGCCCATCATACCTCCTGGCCTTCCGCCGGCTTACCACCAGGGTAAAAGCTGTAGTTCCTCAGGTCGACTGCTTTTCCCGCCTGCGCCCAGGAAAAATTCCCTTCACGGGGAAGGATACCTTTCAGGTAGCAGGAGTAGAGAGCTTCTTCCAGCCCTTTGACCCACTGCCTCTTGCCTTCCTCCCTCTGGACTATGGATTCCGGAAAGGTCACGATCTCAGGCACGGATTCCTGGATGCCGTTCACGCAGAGAGTCTGGGAACGGGCCGCCTTCGGGCCGCAGACGACTGGCTTGGGCTCTCTCACGGATTCCACAGCCTCGAACAATTTTTGAAAAGGATGGTCTTCTTCGGGAGAGCCGTAATGTTTTTCTCGACCTTTGCGGTCCACAGCCACTATCTCATCAGCTTCATCGCCATAAGTGACTGTCGCTTGTTCAAACTCAAAAGAGAACATGGGTCCCCGGTCATGTTCTGTCACATGGGAGGCATAGAACAGAAGCTCCACGCCTTCACGGGTAAAAACACGGCAGGCTACCGAGTCGAAATTCTCGATGGGATATGTCCTGTACAGTTCAGCCTGGACTTCCGCGGGCTGAGCGCTCCTGTCTTTTTTTTCACCCAGAATGTAAAACAGGTTGTGCAGGAAATGGGCCATGGCGTTGTTGGCCGGGCTGTCCAGGATCCATCTCCCTTCCTCGTCTTTTTTCCCGCCTAGCCAGTCGCTTTTGCCGTAGTAATCCTCGTCCCTTGGCCAGAGACAGAGTGTCTTCAGCTGGACTGGCTTCCCAAAACTCCCCTTGAGGATATCGCTTTTCAAGCTCTGGATAGCTCGAGAAAAAGACCACTGGTAGCCGATCATGATCCAGCGATGAGCCTCGTCCGCTGCCCGTATCAACCGGTCTGCTTCCTGCACCGTCGCTCCGAGTGGCTTTTCACAAAAAACATAGCTGCCTTGACCGAGTGCCTCACAGCTCTGGGGAACGTGGTGATGAGTGGGAGAAGAAATGACCACGAGTTCTGCGTTCCGGCCACTCTGGTAAAATTCACTGAGTGAGGGAAGGACCGGGATTCTTCGCTCCTTCAATTCAGGATAGCGCTCGCACCTCTCAGGGAAGGGGTCTATAACTGCCCGGAGCTCAACCTCTTCGGGTGAAAACTCATCCAGGAGAGAAATGAGATGATAAAGACCCATGCCGCTGATCCCGACAAGCGCCGCTGAGATGGGCTGGGGCTGAGTAAGGACTTCATTCTTGTTCATAATCAATCTCTAAATCCATGCATATATGGTACTCTCACAGCTTTCTCTCCATCAAGTCTACTTCGAAAATTCCTCTCGATGCCAGGTCCACAGCCATAGTCTTGACTTCAAAGCCATTGAGGGAAACACCAAAATTCAAGCTTAAACAAGGCACGACACAATGGGTTTCCCTCTTTTTGCCCGTTGGCTCGAAAAGACGGATGAGAAGCCAATCATTCTGTTCTGCCATCTTGATGGCTGATACCTGGACGATATCATCACTCACCATAACCGAAGGCAAAGCCTGTTCACCTGCCCCTGGAGGAAAGTAGAAAAGGGCCAGGGGACTTTCATTCTTGACCAGGGCTTCGCGGTCGATATGGGAGAGACGCTCCGAAGCCTCCCCTCCGTTCATCCAGAAACGGAAGACCCTCTCTCCCTGGTCGATCCTCATCTCGAAGCGGTCCTGAGGCACAAGAGGCTTTCCTTCCTCAACCGGATGGGCGGCATAAGCTGCGGAGCGGAGAAGAGAAGGCCGGAGCTCGCCCTTGGCATAATCGAATCCATGGGTTCCGCTGTTGATAAGCGTCAGGGCGTGTTTGTTGTCGGAAGAAACAAGCTCGACCCATTTCTGGGCCACAAGCTCTTCCCCGTCCCGGGAGAACTCTTCGACTCCGCAGGCTACCTGGCCAATGCATTTGCCATCTTCAAACACCGTGGGAACCGAGAGTTTGAGCATGCGGTCCTTCTCCTGCCAGAGAATCCGTATTTCCACCTCAATTTCACTCCCCTGCTTGGGGATCTTATATCTCTGGCAGAGGGCTGAATGGCCATACTTGAAAAGGGCCTCGACCACTGTCCTGACACTGCCGTCTTCGACAATCCGGACAGGCTCAAGCTCAGGCAGGGATACCCCGGCAAACAGGGCTGCCTCTTTCTTGGACATGAGGACGAAGCTTCCCAGTACATTGCGGAAAGCACGGACTTTCATCCCCCAAGGATCAGGATAATCTTCGATAACCAGGGCTTGGAATGCCCCGGGCAGAAGAAAATCGACACCGTTGACCCGGTATTTTTCCACCAGCCCGGTTTTCTCGCTGATGGAGAGTTCGGCTCTATCAGAGGAGAACTCCAAAGAAGCCTTTTGATGTTTTTTCTTTTCGGAGCCTGGTTTGACCTCTTTCAAGTAGCAGGAGAATCGATTCATCTGGGCAGGTAATAACTCGGCTTGAAAGACAACTCTTTTTCGCTGGTCAACAGAAATATTGCTACTTTCTTTCTCAAGCTGATGAGGGATAGCTTTTCCCCTGCTGTCCTTGACTTCAGGCTGCCAGAAAATTTGGGGATTAAAATTCGGCTCCTGGGGCTGAAGCTCGCAGCAGATTATCTCCCTGACCGGATAAGGATGGGGATTATAGACAAGAATCGGGAGTTCTCCTTCAGCAGCTTTCTTTTCTCCTTTAGCCAGGGTGAAAAACGCTCCAGCTCTCAAACGGGAAAGGATTTCCAGGCCATGGTCCATCCTTTGCAGAGCGTAAGCTTCGACCTGAGGAATGGACGATCCCGGAAGGATGTCGTGGAATTCACAGAACAGGAGGTCTTCCAGGGATTTCCGAAGCTCTTTCCGGGGATAATTCATTGCTCCCAGTATCGAGGCGTGGGCAACCATTTTCTCTGTAAAAAGATACGTATTTTCCAGCTGGCGGTGCTTCTGTTTGACCAGCGCCATGGTCGTATAACAGCCCACAGCCCAGGGATTGAGGTCCTGGGCATGACGGGGAAGCTCTTTAGCGCTCTGGCCTATGGCTTTAAAATAGTCCTCTGGCTGGCTGTGACGTATGTCCCAGCCGGTTTCTTCTGAGATAAGACTCCGGAGCTGGTCAAGGTCCTCCCGGGAAGGGCCGCCGCCGTGGTTCCCAATACCCCAGAGCAGCAGACCTGAACTCTGCTCAGAGTTCTCATCCAGCCACTTCACGACACGCTCCCTGGCTTTTCCTCTCTCGGAGTTGTAGTGGTGTCGGGCGCGATGAGCGATGATCTCCGAGCCATCATAGCCCACCCAGATAAAATCATCTGCTGGGAGGGTCAGATGCTTTTCATCAGGGCGGCAGAAGAGGTAGGATGAATATCCTGCCTTTTTCAATATCTGCACCAGTCCCCTTGTGTGCCCGAAGGGATCGAAATTCACGGCAGTCTTTGGTTCCACGCCGAATTTTTCATGAAAATAGAGTTTCCCCTGCAGGATTTGGCGGATAAAAGACTCCCCGCTTGGGATATTGCAGTCAGGCTGTAGGTACCAGCCGCCGAGGATATGCCATTTTCTCATTTTAACCAGTTTCTGGATGCGGGAAAATAACTCCGGCTCGTACATCTCGACCCATTTATAGAGGACCGCCTCATTGTGGTTGAACACAAATTCTTCGTATTCCTCACATAATCGAGCGGCAGCCCGAAATGTCGAAAGAGCCTCCCCTGCTCCTTCCTCCCATTCCCACAGCCAAACAGGGTCAAGATGGGCGTTACAGATAAGGTGGAGAGTCTTGGCTGACATAATGCCCTCCTTTAATAAATCTGCCGACATAAAGTGAATGAATGGACATAAAGGAAAGTTTGAATCTGGACTTGGAGAAAAATCTAGCTGAAGAGCTCATATCCTTGAATATAATATTAAGTATCGGCATATTTTATGAATAATCCAGTTCTGATATCATCCGGGTAGTATGGCTTCTATCCAGAGCTCGCCTTTGGAATAGCTGATAAAGGCTTCTTTATCAGAACATTCTGCTATTGTTCCTTTGGACCGGAAACCAGGGGGTTCTCCTTTCGAAGCCTTTTTGATTTCCAGGTTGACTCTCCCCTTTCTGAGCGGAAACAGAGCTTTGATCCTTTTTATCCCGGGAAGAAGCCTCGGCCTTATCCTGAGATAGGCCGCCTCAGGCTGAATCCCGATGATATGATGGACGAACAGGATGAGCATCTCCGCCCAGGTCCATGGTGTTATCCCCACTTGAGGAAAAGGAGGAGCGAACCGTGGACCGTAAAACTCGAACCAGGAACCTGCCCGGCCGCCGGGAAGAGATTCCAGCCAGCTCAGCACCCGCCAGACTTTCTTATAATCCCCTGCTTCCAGATAGGCGCGGGCAATAAACAGCGAAGGAAAGGGCCAGGGACCGGGAGAGTCAGGCTCAGAACTCAGATGGTAGCGACCGTAGCCTCCGCCTTTCCAGCCTTGGTTCCAGAGGCCCTCCAGGCTGGCCAGCGTCGACGAGACCAGCGGGGAATCGGGAGAAATAAACCCGAAGGCAATGGGCAGAGAAGCCGAAGCATCCGGGTTAAGAAGATGCCTGCCCAAGGAAGACAGAGGAACTCCCTCAGGAAGATGGGCTTCGGCTGAAGGTTCTGCAGACTCCTGGACTGTGCCGTCGATCTTGCGTCTTTTAATGAATCCACGCCCGTCAACCAGCCTGTACTGCCTATGATGGAGCAGGGAGTGTCTCAGCCACTCCGCTCTCCTCTCCCACCGATCTGCCTCAGCTTCATGGGGGATCAAGCGGGCAAGCTCAGCCGCAGAAGACAATCCCAGAGAAGCCCACAATTGATGGGCCAATTCCATCCCTTCCTCGATACCATGCGCCTTATGCCTTTCCCAGTATTCTCTCCGGTTGACCAAAAGACCTGAGGGCTGATGCCGAAACACATCTTTCAAGGGGAACTCAGCCGCAGCCTTGACCTTATCCCAATTCTTCTTGATAATCTCCTGGTCACCGGACCACAGGACATAATTTTTTAGGGCGTAAAGCAGCACTCCGTTCTGGTCAAGCTCGACCTCATCCGGATGACGCTTTTCGCTGGAATCGATGGTGTCTCCCTCATCGGTCACAAATTCCTCAATCAGCCTGTTCAGTATCACACGGGCAAGCTCGTGATGACCTGATACTGTCAGTCCCACAGCCACCATCGCCTGATCGCGCACCCATTCCCGGTTGTACTGCCAGATGCTGCCGTCCATCTTCCCTGCATCTGAAACCACAGCAGGCAGCTGGACACGAGAGGCATTGAAGTAATGGTCGAGAAGAGGCAGGCCAAAGGAAACAGTAGCTGTTTTTTCCCAGAAGTCCAGCGCTTCCTGGCTCGGTCCACACCTCGAGCCAGAATCCAGCTTGACCTGAGCCCCTGAGCTGTCCAGAGTGTACCGGAAGCAGAGTGTCGTTTCTTCTTGTGAACCAAGCCTGAATTCATGCTCAATGGTTTTATCAAGGACTCCTGTTTCGAGTCTGGCCAGAATTTCGCCCTTTTTCAAATTTCTGATCGTCACTTCCCGGAAGAGCACGGGCTGGAACCTATCGGGACAATAGAGGTGTTCGGTAACATGGAAATCACGGGTCTTCCACTGCACTCTGACCGCAGGCAAAGGGTATTCAGTCAGCCAGTCAACATCAACGTTTTTGGCTCGAGGGATGTGAAATGAACTTCCGGAATGAATCCGGACCATCGTCTTCTCCAGGCCGGAATCAGGGTCAAAGGTCAGGGCTTCTCTTTTTTTCCTCAGATACTCGGGATTCATGATCAGCAATCCGATTGGAGTTCCTTCTCCTCCGGGAGCAAACTGGACCGCTCCCTGGATGCGGCCGTTTCCGAAGAAGAAATAGGATACAGCCTTTAACCTGGTCCGGACATCCGGATGTCCCTTTGACGGGTCATCATCATAAAAATGTTCCTGGACTTCTATCATTGATAACGGCTCAGCCTCCCGCGTTTCAGCTGGGAATCCAGATTTTCCTGGCCACGATAACTTCCGAACTGCTGGGGAGCTGAAGCGGGACCTTTGTTTTCGTGTAAAAAATAAGCCCTTTGTATCCCGTCAGATACTGATAAGTCTTTTTCCGGAAACCGCTTGTGGCCAGCACCACTACGGGTTTCTCAATTTTTGATACGACTGTGAAAAAATCATTCGGCTCCAGGCTCACGATTGCGCCGGATGCCTTGATGGCTTGGGCGATCACAGCCGCAGCAACAGCAGCAGTCGCCATAGGGCCTCACCTCCTTCAATAATTGGGGACAGTCCCCAGTTTTCATATTTTTTCCGCTCCATTATATCCGTCTATATGCGAGTCTTCAAATGGAATATCCAGACAGAGTTCAAATGATTATAAATCAAATTCGTCTCTCATGATCATCACAAAAGGACTGCAAACTCCAGAAAAGATGTTCTTCTCACAAACCGATCTCTCTTGACAAAGAGGCGATAAATATTTATCTTTTTGATAAGAAGAGGTTTTGGGTAAAACTTTATTAAGGCAAAGGGTGTTCTGGTTCCAAAAAAACGCTGACGGATCGAAACATCATTTAACCTGAACAATGACTGGAGAAGAAGCAATACGCCCCCATAAATAGTGGATTGACTTCAAGGATGGGCTGGACTGAGAACAGGACAGGTTCTCGAGGAATGGACAATTTTTATTCTATATATTAGAATATAAACAGCGACTTAGAGAAAAAAACAGGCAAATGCGAAAACTCTCGATAATCCTCATACTTGCGTTCATTCTCTTAAACATCTCTGTTCTTTTCGCAGATGAAGATAAAGACTCTCTCAGCGTCTGGCCGACTAACGGAAAAAAGCTCTTTTTAAACGAAAAAATTGATCTTCTGTTGGTTTATTTTCCGTACGCCATAAACACCACAGATAGTCAGGAATCCAACGGAAACGGCAGTTCAATCTTAGATGACTATTCTCATAGAGTCAGAGAATCAATCATCCAATTCAGTCTGGCCTACTATCAGGCCTCTCTTTTCTCGCTAAAAACCCCGCAGGCGCTAATGCGAAAACATCAAATCAAGAAGAATTACCTCAGGCCAGCTTTAGAGATCACTTCCATCAACATGACTCTGTGGGGCTTCAATAGATTCGTCATGAATGAGGATTGGGCCAATGTCACCCTTGATACCATCTTAGAAAACCTTAAGATTGGCCCTGCCTGGGACATCGACACCTATATAACCAACCATCTCGGACATCCTTTTCATGGAGCATTCCATTATTCCATTGCCAGGGACAACGGCCTGAACTTCCTGGAATCCACTCTTTTTTCTACCTTTGGCAGTTTCACCTGGGAATACTTTTTCGAATCAATCCGGCCGTCGACAAATGACCTTATTCTCAACACACTGGGAGGAATAACCCTGGGTGAGCTAATGTACCGGACAGCAGGGCTGTTTATTGATGAGAGTTCTGTCGGTATCGAGAGAGCCATTCGAGAATTTCTGGCCTTAATTGTCAATCCGGGATATGTTCATCGTTTCATCTCAGGAAAAGCTTTTAGAATGGGATACCCGCCCGAAGAGCGTTTTTACAGCCTTAAATTACCGGTCGGCGCCTATGGAACATCCATGGATAATGCCTGGTTTGTTGTCGCTGCCAACCTGGAATACAACGACTACCTCAAAAAAGACCTGACTCAACTCAATCCCTACGAGTGGTTCTCTCTGGACTTCAGACTGGGCTTTCAGGATTACAGAGCCCGAGACCAAGAAATCTTCTCGACAGGAATCCTTGCCGGACGAAGAGTAAAGAACGGCGTTGCAGGTCTTTTCGGGGTTTTTGACTACATCAACTCCCATATTATGGACAGGATGTCTGCTATTGGAGTGGGCCCTGGCATATTTGTTGTTACTGATCTCGATTCTGACTACTACCTGAACACCACAGGAATGCTAACTCTGATACTCGGAGGTTCCAGCCCTTCGATAGACGGAAGTAACGGTCATTTCGGGACAAAACTCGATGATCCTTATTATTTTGGCCCAGGCATGCTGGGGAGAGTCAAGTTCGAACTGGGGAAAAAAGGTCTGGGCAGCATTCATACAGGCTATTCCCAGTACTGGGTGCATTCCATATTCACCAGCGCCAACGAATTCCTGGGGATCCTGACACTTAAGCTCAATTGTGAAGTCACTGACTGGTCACAGATCAGCCTAGGGTATGATTATTACCTGAGACATGCCACCCTTTACGATGAGCGGTACAGCGGAGCCAAGCCTGCTGTCCGCGCCCTCTACATTCTCAAATTTTAATTTTGGGGTCAGGCTTCCAAAACTTCAATAATTCAAGAAACGAGCTCATCCATATTCATACTTTTCTTGGAGAACAAGAATTAAATCTCGAATCTTGATTTTTTGACAAGTCCTCCTCCACAAGTTACTGAAGTTTTGGAAGCCTGACCTAAAATAATTTACTGGTTCTCTTCCAGAAAGTGTAGCTGGAATACACGGGAATGGAAGAAGCGACCTTGAAGATTTAGCCTTACCGATCCGTCCACCGAGGGAAGCCGATGAAATCGGCCGCCGAGTATGTTTGAGCACGTGAGGATCATTCTGATGAAAAATGGGAGAGTACGGACATCCGTTTGGAAGTGACAGCCTTGAGTGCGGAGTTACGCAGGCGCCAAGGAGGACGGGGAGGAAATGGCGTTAAAAATCTGAAGGGAGCGATGCCATTTCCGTGTATTCTATCCATTAAATTATCTGCGCAAAACGGAAGAGAACCTTTTCACTTAGCAGACTTTCTTGAACCGAAGAAACGAGAGATAGCCGATGAGGATCAGGAAATTCACAGTGATCACGGACCAGGACATGAATTTCGCGTAAAGCTCTCTGCCCATGATATCGAACAGAGAAAAGGTGATGATCAAAAAATTGACAACCAACACGCCTCGCCAGAGCCTGGAGAACCGGGAGAAGTTCTGGAGAATGAGCATCACTCCCGGGACAGAGACGAGAAGCGTGTAATCCCACCCCAGAGGAGATACCAGAGGAATAAGGATAAGGAGAATGGAGCATTCCAGGACCGGAGCCCGGACTGCATCTCGTCCCGTCAGAATAACAGCCAGAACCAGGAAAGCAAGGAGAACAATCATCCCCCCTCCCAGGATCAATGAAAGGCTCTGGTTGCCCGTCCATTTCATAAAAAGAGCCATTATGGAGATGTTGTCCTGGGAAGTGAATAAATGCGGGGTCGTCCGGGAAAGCTGCGAGGCCCAATCCTTGAAAACGGTGAGATACTGGTGGAATCCATAAAAGAATGAGGTGGCCAAAAGAGAAAATATCAATACACCCAGCCCGCTCGAAAGAGCTCTCCACTTTTTTTTCACGATGAAATAGGGAAGAAAGATCAGAGAATGGGGTTTCAAGGCCACAGCCAGTCCCCAGAGAGCTCCAGCGCCGAATTCTTTTGACCTGAGCTTCTCCTCTCTTTCCGAGGTCATCAGCCAGACCATGAAGAGCAAGACCATTCCGACAACCGCATTGATCTGGCCCAGTTGAAGCTCCCTCAGAAGAAACTTGGCCAGGATCAAAGGCGTCAGGACAAGCAGGTATTTCGGCTTGCCTTCTTCCTCAGGAATAAGCTGATAAGAGATATAGACCAGAGAGAATATGCTAAAGGCAACAAGATAAAACCAGATGGTTTTGGCCAGCCACAGGGGAAGAAGCGAGAGAGGAAGATAGAAAAGAGCGGAGCTGGGAAGGTACTTGAAGATATAATGCCCGTCCCCTCTCTGGTAGAGGGTTTCTCCGGCCATAAGCCTCTTTCCGGCGGTGTAATTCACCTCGAAATCCCTCATGTGCTCCTGCGCTTTGAATATAAACCCCAAAAGAAGGAAGATGAAGGCTAGTAGAATGAAAAGAAATGTCCTCTGTCTTGGCTTCATCATGGCTTCATCAGGTCTGCGGCATCTATTTGAGGGGCGAGGTCGTTTTCGATTATCATCAGGGTTTGAGCTGGGCGATCAGCCCCTTCACTTCTTTGTAGACTTTGTCGACGGATATGGCTTTCAAGCATCTGTTGTCAGTGCACGGGGATTTCCTGTGATTGAACGCCGAGAGGCAGGGGCTGCAGCTGTAACCGGAGTAAAACACGCGGCAATTTTTTCCCAAAGGCCCGTAGAGCCCCGGGCTCTCGGGACCAAAGAAGGCAAATGTCTTGATATCCGTCATCACCGAGAAGTGCACCGGACCGCTGTCGTTGGTGATCAGAATGTCGGCGAGATGGTAAAGGTCGATCAGCTCAAAGAAAGTGGTCTTCCCGGCCAGATTCAGGCATCTCTTCGAACCCACAGCTTCACACAGGCGATCCCCATGCTCTTTTTCCGACCTCACGCCGGTGATGAGGATGAATACTCCTTCATCCTGGAGCAACCGCTTGGCCAGCTCGATATAGTTCTCCAGCGGCCATCTCCTGACTTGAATGATATCGCTGACATTCGGGTTGAGCAGCACGATCTTCTTATCCGAGGTCAGATCTTCATTCTCTTCCTGGAGCTTCTTCAGAATCCTCATTCCCGAATCTTGGGTTGCCTGAATTCTGGGAATAACGATGTCCTCTTCCAAGAGAGATCTTTTCGTCAAGGGAACATCCTGCGAAGATGAACGCAGAGCATAAATCAGGTTGAGCAGGTTCTGGGACATATGGATATGGGGATTGAAGGCCACTTTATGGGTCAGAAAGTCTCCCCTGTACAATCCTTCGTTGTGGTAGTTGAAATAACCCACCCTGTTCTTGGCTCCGCTCAAATAGCCCAGGATGGCCGTAAACCTGGCGAAAAGCTCCATATCCAGAGCCAGGCTTATTTTCTGCCTCCTGATCTTCCGTATCGCGCTGAGGGAAGAGAAGAAAAAACTAAAGAAATTGCGGCTGCTGACGGCAATGATATTCTCTTCGGGAATGATCCCCAGGATATCCACGGCGTACCGGTTCTCTTGGAAAGTCAGGAAATAAAGCTCCGCTTTAGGAAACAGCTCCTTTGTCTTTTTGAAAAGAGAATAAGCCAGGACCATGCTTCCCATCTCGGAGAGCTCGATAAAAAGGATTTTCTCAGGATCCCGGATAAGCCTTGGCTTGCTGAATATTCTTCTCAATCCATGAACGCAGGAAAGAAAAAAACAGAGAGGAATGCCGATCTTGCGGTCGACCGACCTCATGAAACCAACGTTCATCCTGATATCTTCGCCTTGCTTCTATTCCTCAATCCCAAAATCTCTTATCCTCTACGTTCAGCGCTGGACCC
>SMTZ1_10001492_pt1 | contig 23472 bp, 17 predicted proteins | sample DeeMarSWOR136_30_FD_25667 | JGI IMG/M metagenome (IMG submission 25667) | reverse complement strand
AGCTGCCGAGCCAGGTCGGCGCATTGCGGCGTGAGGCCGCCGACCACCTTGGGTAGGTTGCTCACATGATGCACTTTGTCCCCTGGATTGATGCGCTCGGGCGAAAAAGCAAGGTGGAAATCATGGCCGGCCCGCAACCCGCTCTGTTCCAAGATGGGGAGTACTTTGCCCTCGGTAGTGCCAGGGTAGGTCGTGCTTTGCAGGATAATGAGCTGCCCAGGTTGAAGTCGCTTTGCAATACCTGTGGCGGCAGCCACGATGGCCGACAGATCCGGGGCTTTCATCGCATCGAATGGAGTGGGTACACATATGAGCACGACGTCCATATCGATCAGGATGTCGTAGTCGGTGGTAGCCGAGAGTTGTTCTGCGGCCACTAGCCTGGCGATGTCGTGGTCAGCGACATCTAGGATGTAGCTCTGTCCCCCTCGGATTGCCCTCACTTTGGCCTCGTCGATGTCCAAGCCAGTCACTTTGTATCCCACGTCAGCCAAGCCCACGGCTAGTGGTAATCCTACGTAGCCCAGGCCAAGGACACAGATATGGGCTGACTTGTCTTCAATGCGATCCGTAAGTGCCAAGGCACTTTTACCCCTTTGTCTCTAACGACGTTGACGTTAGAGGCGTGGATTCGACCCTCACCTGCTCCAGTCGCCAGAGGGCATAGACAGCAACGATCACCAGCAGTCCACCAACGAAATAGCCTTCAATCACACTGGCTTGCGTCAGGAACATAGCCACTACGCCCAAGGCACAACACACAAGATAAAGCATGAGCACGGCCTCGCGCTGGGAAGCCCCCATCGCCACCAGACGGTGCGAAACGTGGTCTTTTCCTGGCGAAGTCAGAGGGTTAAGGCCGCGGCGCAGGCGCGAAATCACCACCAGCGCCGTATCGAAAACAGGCACCCCCAGCACAACAACCGGGATCATCCAGGTTACGAAGGCAACATTGTCAGGGAAGCGCAGTTTGATGCCCAAAGCCGCCAGCACGAAACCGATAAAGAGACTGCCAGTATCGCCCATGAAGATGCTAGCGGGGTTCAGGTTGTAATAGAGGAAACCGAGGCAGGCTCCCAGGAGCGCTGCCGCCAGGCTGCCCACCAGGTACTGTCCACTCATCGCAGCCAACAGCAAGAAGAAGATGCAGGCTACTGTGGCTACGCCCCCGGACAACCCATCCATGTTGTCGAGCAGGTTCAAGGCATTCGTAATACCCACCACCCAAAGTAAGGTGGCTGCCAGGTTCAACGCGGCGTTGTGCAAGAAGCCGACCTGGATGCCAGATATCATCAAGATAACCGTAGCCAGCATCTGCCCAGCCAGTTTGAACAATGGGCGCAGGCCCTGGCGATCGTCCCAAACCCCCAAAAAAGAGACCAAGGTTGCGCCCACCAGGATACTGACCACCTGCGAGACATAGAACCGGTCGCTGAAGACGAGCAAGGCGGCAATGCAACCCAGATAGATAGCTGCCCCGCCCAGACGAGGGGTTGGGCGTGTGTGCACCTTTCTGGCGCTGGGCTGGTCCATGAAGCCCCAGCGTACAGCAGCCCTCCTCACCAGCGGTATGCTGCCGATCACGATGATTAATGCACTGGCGAGAATCAACATGTACTGTGCCATGCGCGATTCCTTTCTACTACTGTTCTGGCTGAGTGGCCTGTTTCTGCGCTTTCAGCTGATCAATTAGATTCTGGAGCGCTGGCCTATCAGCCTCGGGTGAGAATTCCAAGGCTATCTGCGCATGGTTGATGGCCTCATCTATACGTCCCAGTTGTTGATACAGTAAGGCTAGATTACGGTGGCTGATCAAGTCGTTGGGGAAAACCTGCAGCACTTTCAGGTTCTCCTCTATGGCCTCCTCCACTCGACCCAATTGGAAATAGATCAACCCCAGTGTACTGTGAGCCCTGGCGAGGTAAGGGTCTATCCGTGCCGCTTCGAGGTTTGAGGCCAGAGCATCCGTGATATTCCCCTGCTGGTAGTAGATGTAGCCCAACGCGCTGTGTGCTTCCGCATTGCTGGGCTCCAGGAGAAGCGCTTGCTGGTAAGCATCCGCTGCTTCAGCGAGTTTCCCCTGCGCAGCGTAGAGGTTCCCAAGAATCACATATGTAGAACCAAACTGCTGATCCAGTGATAGAGAGTAGTTGAGTTTCTCGAGAGCCCCGTCATTGTCCCCCCTGGACATATCAACCAGAGCCCATTCGTTAAAGATTTGCGCGTTGTGGGGGCTAAGCTCTGCCGCCTGCTCATAGTGAACGTGCGCCAGATTCAGCTTTTCGGCGCGCTCTTCCGCGCTAGCAGCTACGTCAGCCCAGTTACGGTGCAGCCGCCCCAGGTTGGCATAGTGGTCCGTGTTCAGAGGGTTCAACTGCCGTGCACGATCCAGCGCCTTGAAACTCTCTTCAAACCAATGAATTCTCTCTTCAAGGTCACTCACTGAACCAGCTTTGCTCATCATCGCACGACCAAGGAAGAGATAGTAGTAATCCTGGTCTGGCGCTACGGAAATGGCAAGGTTGTAGCGCTGAATGGCGTTATCCCATCGTTGTCCCTCTTCCAGTTTCAGGCCTTGCTTGTAGTAGATGTCTGCTTTTACTATGCTGACGTTGGTGGCAAAGATAACCACGACGATCAGACCAATCAGGAGGGGGTAAGCCCACAGGTTGGCGGTCCGCCACAGCCGTTGTGGCAGCTGGACATGCAAGGTAAGGGACAGCGCAACGAACAAACCGAGAACAGCTATTGCAGCGTAGTAGAGGGTGATCGTATTCGCAATCTCCATGCCAGGTTTGATGAGTGATGTATGTATCGCCATGCCAAAGACGAAGACGGTCAGCGTCACCGCTGTGTAGATGCCAGATGCGGAAAGCCACCAACCGGTTTTCTGACGCGAAGGAGCGGTGCGCTCGACATCAGCTGATACTACAAGCCCTCCCACTAGCCAGGTGAGGAGGAGTAGCCAAAGCGTACCGTAAGAACGCGTGAAGTCACCACGGGGAGCACGGGTCGTCAGCGAGAGTTGGATGATGCGCAATGAATCTATCTCTCCTGTCGGGTTGGCGATGAACTCGAATCCCAAGGTGAACAGCACTACTGCCATCACCAGTGAGCCTGTGATCAGTTTGGCGGTCAGCGAGTAACGCGGTTGTCCTGCCCTACCCAACAGATAGCGGGACTCGGTCTGACGGGCTGTAACGGCCGTTGCCTGACGCCCCTGCCTCTTTGCGCGGCGGCGTGCTCGTTTGCCGCGCCGCTTCTTCCGCCGTTCGCCGCGCTCATCATGTGGTGACAACGCTTGTAGCTCGGCCGGCACGGCCTCGGCTTCGGGCTCCTCCTGGATCTGGTTCAGGCCCAACAAGATGAACACGGCAGCATAGGTCCAGAAGTGCACCCGCGTTGAAGCAATCGCAATGCCAAAGTGGATCTCGATGAAGTGTGCAACAATCGCTGAGAACAATCCAATGAGCAACAACTGTTTCTTCAGCCCGCCACTAGCTTGCTGTCTGGTGTAGAAAAGTGCTGCCGAAAGCATCAGGTAAAGGGATGTCCCCGCGATGAACCCCACAGGCAAACCCACGCCAGACAGCCGGTAAGTGCCCTCTGCCAGTTTAGGCAGAAGCACGCCAATAACCGCTCCGGCGATGCTGAGAAGTAGGAAGAGATCGCGCTGACGCTTCGTCTCCATGAAACCAAGCCATTTTAAGCCGTAGTAGAATATGCTGCCAAACAAAAACATGTAAATGACAAAGCCGATCACACCGGTGATGACCAAGGCATCAAATGTTTCATTGTGCGAGCGATCCGGCGATGCATTCCGCGCCTCATAGTGCGCCAAATCAGGTGGATAATACGGGTTATAAGCCACGTGCATGGTCTCTGGGCCATAGCCCACAATCGTTCGCAGGGGGCTGGCCTTGATCAGCTCAAGGGCCCCTTCCCAGATGAGCACGCGCACTTTGCCGGTGCCACCTCCAAGCTCAAAGATCTTGCCCAGGCGGCCGATATATGGCAATTCGCGCAAGGGAGATAGCGGTGTGTTGGGCAGGTTGAATAGGATCAGGAATGCCGCGATGAGCAAGGTGTGAAACACCCAGGCGAGCCATAGCCAGCGCCAGCCGCGTTTCAGGGCGACCAAGAACACGTAGGCAGGCACAACGCCCACTGGGATGCTTCCAACGGCGAAAGCCAGTGCTCTCCATACATCGCTTACGTTTAAAGGGCTTTGGTCGCTGATGCTGCCTCGTAGGGAGATGAGCCCTACGAGCATAAAGGCGTAGAGCCCGCCTAGAAGACCTAGCCAGGGCCCGCGGCTTTGGGTGAAGAAGATGCAGATCGCCTGCACGCTGATTACAAACGTATAACACCCTGCCAGCAAGGCGTGCGAAATGGTTCCCTCTTCCTCTTTCAGGAGAATCGAGAACGACTCAATCAGTTTGGCTAAGGTGATTGGCGTGGCCATGATCAAATAGGCGGCCACAAAGATGGAATTGCCCATGTTTGCAGCCACGCGCGTAGTTACATCGCCACTCCACGGTAGTGAATCCAGGTTATAGTGTTGCAGGATGCCGTAGAGGGAGATGGGCAGGCTGGTGAGAATGACAGTGTTGCACAAACGGTCTACCTGCTCCTGGCGACGTATCGTGCTCAGCATCAGGAAAAAGACAACGATGTAAGAAAAGGTGGTGTACGTACCTTGCAAGCGCATGTAGGAGCCCCACAGGCTTATGCGCGGTGCTACTGACAGGATGGTGCTGAGAAGGTACACGCTAACCAGCAAGATTGTGGGCAGGACCAACGGCACACCCGAGAGGCGCTGCCACAGATTGGGTCCCTTTGCCTCTTCTTCGGGTGGTTCTGCCTTCTGTGCATCGGAAGGTTTGAGCCCCCAGGCACTGCCATCCACGATCTTGATGAGCCAGGCCACGATCATCACCAGAGCGATGGAGCGCACTGCGGATAGCTTGTCTGGCTCAAAAACACGGCTGGAGTAGACGTTGAAGAACAGGGGCGAGACGATGAGTGCTAGCAGCCATCCCGTTTCAAGTACCTTGTCACAAAACACGCTCAGTTTGGTTCGCATCAATCCGTTCCCTCGATGGTAACTTATGTTAGCCTGACCCCGGTCTTTTGTACTCATGTGCCCCTTTGGCTCTACGCCGAGAGTGGGACAGGGCGGTTCCGAAACCAGGCAAGGGTCTTTTGCAGTCCCTCTTCCAGAGGCACCTCTGCCCGGAAGCCCAATAACCGCTCCGCTTTGCTCACATCCGGAACTCGCCGCGGTATGTCCTCAAAGCCTTCTCCATAGGCTTCGTGGTAGGGCACAAAGGTTAGTTCGGCACTTGATTTGGTCAGACGCAGAACAAGTCTGGCTAGTGCAAGGATGGTGGTTTCCACGTCGCTACCGATGTTGAGTACCTGGCCCTGGGCTTCCGTCGTGGTAGCTGCCAGCATACTACCACGCACTGTGTCATCAATATAGGTAAAACAACGGGTTTGCTGACCATCGTGGTGCACAGTCAGCGGTTTGTTGGCCATAGCCTGGGTTATGAAGGTAGCGATTACACTCGCATAGCCTTTGGTGTCCAGGCGCGGGCCATAGGAGTTGAAGTAGCGCACAATGGATACCGGCAACCCTTGCGCATGATAGGCAAGACACAGGTGCTCGTCCAAGGCTTTTCCCGTGGAATAGGCCCAGCGCGCAATCCGTGTTGAGCCAAGCACACGGTCATCATCTTCCGCGGATGGCACCTCACTGCTCTTTCCATAAATCTCGGACGTTGAAGCGAATAACACGCAGCGCCCATATTTGTGAGCCAAGGCGAGAACCATCTCAGTGCCGCCTACGTTCTGGAGGATGGTCTGCAGCGGATCGGCCAACACGCGGCGGACGCCCACGACTGCAGCCAGGTGGCACACCAGATTATGCCCTTGAACCAGTTCCTCCATCAACCGCCTGTCCAGAACGTCCCCTTCTACGAAGCGGAAATAGGGAGACTCTAGGTTGTGCTCGATGTTGCACCGTTGGCCGGCGGACAGATTGTCAATCACTGTGACAGCGGCGCCTTCGACCAGGAAGCGATCCACCAAGTGTGAGCCTATGTAACCAGCCCCTCCCGTGATCAGGACTCTCATCAAAGCAATCTTACTGTACTTGGTCTCAAAAATCAAGTAGATAGCACTTCATTATATAGACTCGTTATCCTGTCCACCATTGTTTGCAAAGAGAACTCGCTCACAGCCCGTTGTCGAGCCCGCAATCCCATCTCTCGGCGGCGTTGCTCGTCCTGTAATAGTGTGAGGATCGCCGTGCCAAGGGCTGCTGGGTCTCGAGGTGGCACGACCAGGCCCGTTTGGCCATGCACGTTCACAAAAGACGTGCCCGTTCCCAGTTCGGTAGATACCACAGGCCGGCCACTGGACATAGCCTCAATTTGCACTGTGCCAAAAGCTTCACTGCGTTCGCTCGCTGGCAGGACAAAGATGTCGCACGCGTGATAGTATGCTGGCAGATCCTCATCCCTCACCTCGCCGAGGAAAATGACTTTATCTGATAATCCCAACGAGGCAGCAAAGTAGCGCCACTCGGCCTCCATGGGCCCACTGCCGACGACGAGAAGCTTGCATGGTAGCTCTGGCATCGCTGCAAGCAGGTACTGCAATCCCTTGTAGTAGCGCAGCTTCCCGACAAAGAGCAGCAACGGTGTACTGTATGCGTGTCTGATGCGCTGCACCTGTTCTGGAGAAGTGTGCAAAAAGCGCTCGAGTTCAAGGCCCAAGGGGATGACTGTGCATTTCTCACGCAGCTGGCTCAGGTACGGGGACGATTCGATGTAGTTGGCACTGGTAGCGATAATCCGATCAGCTTGGCGCAGCACCTTCCACAGCAGAGGACGATAGAGCTGCAGCAAGCCTTTTTGGCGTACCACGTCGCTGTGGTAGGTTATGATCACATGAGGCGCTCGTCCGAATAAGAGTTGTGACAATTCGCCAACGGGATAGGGAAAGTGCAGATGGGCGATATCGGGCCGCTGTCGGCGTAGAATGACAGGCAGGGCAAAGCTCAGCGGCGCGGAAGCAACAGTTGCCAGCCGTCCTGCTTTGATAACCTGCACGCCGTTGATCTCTTCGACGTGTGTCTTGGTCGTGGGGTGCGTAACCAGAACGGTGACTTCATATCCCCGCTGCACCAAAGCTTCGGCCAGCATCTTGATGTGATTTTCCATGCCGCCCAGCACAGGGTAGTAGTCCTTGTAGATGTGTAGAATTCTCACGCCCATCTGCGGCCACCGTTCACGGCAGTTGATGCCAAACGTCTCTTGAAGTCCAGTTATCAGCTCAATAATTGCTCATATCGGGCAGTAGTCTCACGCACCATGCGCTCTAGCGTGAAGAACCCTTTCACCCGGACCAGCCCCCGCTGTCCCATTCGCTGAGCCAAGGCAGGATCACTTGCCAAGGTCTGAAGATGATCCGCCAGAGCAACCATATCGCCCGGGGGGAACAAGTAGCCCGTCTCTTGATGGATAACGGCCTCTCCTGTGCCGCCAACATCGCTGGCCACTACTGGCAGAGAGGAGGCCATGGCTTCAAGCACTGTCAGTGGCAACCCTTCCCATCCTCTAGACGAAAGAACAAACACATCCGTTGCGGCCAGAATCTGTGGCACATCACGGCGCATGCCAAGCAGGTGGGCGTGATTCTGCAGTGCCAGCGATTGAACCCATTGTTCAACTTGAGCACGGAGGGGCCCGTCTCCCACAATGAGCAGATGCGCATGCGGGAGCGCATCCTGCACGCGTCGGAACGCGTAGAGCAATGTCTGAAAGTCACGCGGGCGGTACAGGCGGCAGATTGTTGTGATGAGAAAGGCATCTGCTGATAAACCGATTGCGGTCTGTGCTTCCTGGCGTGGCGGAGCAGCGCTGCCGAATCGCGTCAGGTCAATGCCGTTCCAGATGACCTGGACACGCTCTGCATCCACGATGCCCGTGGCTAACAAGGTGTCCTTCTCGGCGTGGGAGACGCAGATCCAGGTATCGGTGACGCGTGCCGACCACCGTTCCAGGAAGAGCAGCGCCTGGCGTTTGGGTGGGCGATAGTGTGGGGCAGCGAAGCCATGGATGGTGTAAACGATGCGAGGGCGCCGCTCGCCCAGAGACATTGCGGCTAGGCGCCCGAAAAAGGCGGCGCGGGCGCCGTGCACATGCAGGATGTCTACGCCAGCGGCGAGAAAGCGGATGTGCCGCAATGCTCGCAGGGAGAAGCCCGTCGCGATGTCCACTTGGTGGAAGGGTATGCTAGCAGCGCCAAATTCCTCCCGGCACACATTGCCGCCGTCCTCCGGCATGGCTACCTGGGCAGCAAAGCGGGTCGGATCCAGCTCCAATATCAGGTCGCGCACGTGAACTGCACCACCACCGCGGGAGGAGGCGACGAGTTCCAGCACGCGTAGCGGTTTCATTCCCCCTATTCCCTGGGTACCAGTCTAAAGATAGGCCTTACAGGTTCCAAGTAACAACTCTCGATAAGTTCAGCGATTGAGTAGTATCGAGGATAGATATCGGCCAGGAAAATCGGACACTGGCCCCTATTCTCACCGATGGTTGCGCATCAAGATACCACTGTACTGTCAGAGGATTGTCAGCAGCGTAGTGCTGTGTCAGGCTGCCCTCGCGACAACCTAGGTCCAATACGCGCTCGTCTATGCCGACCCAGGCAGCGAACTGTGTGCCACGGTCGCTAACGCGGTGGGTGAAGCCATAGCGTCTGCGTTGTTCGTGACGTTCGGCATGCACATCTCTCGGACTCTCTTTCCTATCGCTCACCTTTCCTCCGCAGCCTGCGATCGAATGGGCACATTCCCGGGCTTCTCAGCTTTCGTCGCCAGTACCAGGTAGCCCGTGGTGAAGCTAGTGAAGACCTTGGAATGCCTGACCATGCCCAGCCGCTCCAGGCCAACCAGAAACGTAGCCAACGGTAGGAATAGAAGCCATGTGAACCAACGGAGCGGCGGGAAACGGATCTCGCTGATGGCCTGCTTTGTCGTGTCGCAGAGTACTGTGAACAGCAGCCCCACACGCTCTATGTGCATGATCTCCAGATCTGCCTCTTTTGCCATGCGCTGAACTTGGTGTTCTGTGAAGCGCCAGAAGTCGTTGGGCGCAGAGTGAATGCGGTACAGAAAGGGCACGCTCAGCAGCAACCTACCTGCTGGGCGCAAGACACGTGACATCTCCCGCATGACTCGCAGTGGATCATGCACGTGTTCCAGTGTCTCTAGGCACAATACAGTGTCAATAGCTTCCGCTGAGAGAGGTATGTGCGCGCCATCTGCTACAATATCCGGTGCGTGGGTTGGGCGGATGTTTAGATATAGCCACTTGCGTACATTGGATTCTGCCGAGATAAAGCCCAGGGGGTTGCCTTTTATTCCGCCTACGTCCAATACAGTGCCTTGCACCTGAGTCTGCCATTTGTGCAACAAGGTGTTCAGAATGGCGCGGCGGTAGCTGATTGATAGGCGCACGTATGCCATTGCATTCCCCCATTGTCTTGCCATCATTTGCGGGTTCTCACTAAAGTCGCAACGGTTTAGCCGTCTCGGATGCTGTTGTGGTGAGTTGTGTCGTGGGACCAAGTAAGGATAGCGCGTGGAAGACCCAGGCTCAGTTCCGGCTTGGCATCATGGCATGCGCTGGTCAGTATCGCTAATGATTCTTATCATTATGCTCTCGAAGGGGTATATCCAAAAACGGCCGGCAGGCCGCGGCGCATTCTCTCTTCGATGTACTCCATGTCGGCGGTGGACAGGTAGTCTGTATATCCTCCAACCTTCCCTTTTCTGACCTTGAAGCTTTCGGGGGCATCGCGGTCTGGTATAGCAAATCTCGGGTTGTCAGCCAATTCGTTCAGCGACATCCTGCGCATATTCTCGAAAGACGCATAATCCACGGCAGTTCTGATGGTCTCGTCTGATATGTCGGGCAGATTGACAAAAGTCAGTACTCTACGGAGCTGGGCAGCAGCATCCTGCTGCAGGTCTTCATACCGGACTAGAAGAAAATCCACGGGAAGGTGTCGGTGTTCATACCACCCCTCCATGAATGCGATGACTCTATCTATTCCCCACCAGGGGTGCTTGACGAAATCGCTCAGACTGTCATGGAATTGTCGCTTGCGAAGGGTCAGGTGCCAGTAGTGTGAAACCAGTACGTCCCGCGGGTCTCGAATCAGAAAGATGACTCTCTTTTTTCTGTACAGGTGGTAGTTCCTCTCGGAATACTGCTTCCCTGCAGAAGCTGGGGGACCATCAACGCCGTCATGTGTAAACTGGATGTACGGCCATTTCCGGCCGACTGCACAGATCACATCTCTAGGGTCCCATACTATGTCTCGCGGATCATTGAAGTGGACTGCGAAAGCTTTGGCGAGCATTACCATGAGCCACGTTCTGCCACACTTAGGGTGTGATATGACATAGCAATCGGTACGATGGTGCCGATATATGTCAATGGCTCGTATAATGGTGCGCCTAGGGAAGCTTGTCCTGGGAATGAGGTCTTTGAGTGCTTTTATTACATCCATTGTACCCTCTTACCTATCCGTGTGGCTGGTCCCAGCTATGGCGGTCATCACGCGTGTGTTGCTCCTCACTATCATCTTCTCCCCCAGAGCCCTCGCCATAACCGAAGATCAAACTCTTCCACCTTTAGGATTCCACGAGGGTCAATCCACAGGCCCGGGGCCAGGCGGCGGATCAGTATATATCCTATGGTAACAAACGCGCAGCTTCTCAATAGAACACCCCATGCAGCGCCGATTGTGCCCACGAGGCCAATACCGATAAACAGCAGTGCACATTCGATTGCTGTACTAAGTAGCGAGGTGACGAATAACCATTTTTGCTTTCCAATAGCGTAGAAGATAGGTCTTTGCGACTGGGAGAAGGCATGAAGCAGAAGCCCCCATAGCAATAAGCGCAAGAGGGGTATTGCTCTCGCATATTGTTCTCCCGCTATCAATAACATAACCCATGATGCAGTTGCGTTGCCTACTACTGCTACAATCAGGCCCAGCCAGAAAGTGTATTTTTGCGCTTGGCGCAGGGCAACCCGTAGTCGCTCTGTGTCAATGTGGGCCAACTCGGAAACCAAGGGGAAAAGTGTTGTCTCTGTTGAGGCGAAGAAGGTGAAAATGAGGTGATAGGCCCGATCAGCTGCTGCAAAGGCGCCTACTCCCACATCTCCCACCATGGCGTTCAGGAACCATATTGGCAGCTGGCTGGCCAACTTCTGGACCGGGATGCTCAGTGTAGCATAGACACCTTTTTGTGCAAAGAGGGACAGAAGATTCCTGTAGTTGTACGCTGTTGTGGATGATTCCTTGAGCTCCAACCACGCAGCCCGTGCCAGGTAGACAGAGGCCAACGCGGTCGCCAGCTCCATCAGAGGGTAAGTCAGAGCCACTCCGGATAACCGTTCCCCCGACCACCACCAGGGCAACGTCGCCCGTACGGTCAGCAAGCCCAGACTAGCAGTGATAGATTGGGCTGCCAGCCGCCGGTAGCGTGTGGTACCATGTAAGAGGGCACGGGCTGAAGTGTTCAGTGCTGTGAGCCATAGGTAGACCCCCATAGCACTCCACAACAGCATTTCTCCTTGCCGTACGCCTATGCCTACGAAGAGGAACAGGAGCAGAGTGCCCATGGTGAGTGAGAACATCGAGAAGCGGCTGATAAGGAAGCGAGCCCAACCGAGTTCTCCGGTGCCTCGAGCGCGCGCAATCTCGGCTATCAGGATCCTACCCAGGTCAAAGCTCAGGAACACTCTACCAGTGGCGTAAAAAGAGAGAAATAAAGCTAACTGGCCATAGTCAGCAATCGGCAGGTACTGGAAAACTAGCCTGGCTCCCAGCACAGCAGCAACAGTGCCAATGATGGTCTCCAGCGAAAAAGCAGTCACTCCCTGAAGAATCCGCTCCCACAGAGTCATCGCTTTTCCCTCACCATGTTCTTGACGCAGGCCAGGCATGCTCATCTCTGTCCGCTGTTCTCAGAAGGTCCAAAGAAGGCTCAGTCATACTTAACTACCGGCAATCGGAGCGGTCTTCTCGCTAGCGCGATTCTAACTTCGGTGTTGCCAGGAGTCACGCTCCTTGTTCATCTGCCAGGCGACTTGTTCTCTCAGTCCCTCTTCAAGAGTTGTACTTGCTACAAAGCCCAGATCCCGTCTTGCGGCGCTAGTGTCAGCCCATGTGTGCCGGACGTCACCATGCTGTGGGGACGTGTAGTTCAGGATGGCTTCTCGTCCCATGATTTGCTCCAGTAGCTTGATGACTTCGTTCACGCTGGCACGGGAGCCGCCGCCAATGTTCCAAACATGCCAGTCCTGAGGTGTCTTCATACCAAGTACGCGAATATTCGCCTCGACAGCATCTGCGACAAAAGTAAAGTCTCTAGTCTGTTCCCCGTCGCCGTAGATGGTTATGGCTTGTCCGCGGTGAATGGCAGCGATGAACCGATGGAATGCCATGTCTGGCCGCTGGCGTGGGCCGTACACGGTGAAATAGCGCAAAGCCACTGTCGGCAGTCCGAAATTGGCACGATACAGATAACACAGGTGCTCTCCGGCAAGCTTGGTCACGCCGTAGGGAGAGATAGGGCGTGCTGGACTGCTCTCCTCGATGGGCAAATCCGTAGTGTCACCGTAGATGGATGAGGAGGAAGCATAGACGAATCGGCGCACTCCACTGCCCTTGCAGGCTTCCAGCAAACGCTGAGTAGCCAGCACATTGTCTTCCAGATAGATGCGGAAACTCTCTCCCCAACTGGCACGCACGCCAGGCTGAGCCGCTTGATGAAACACAAAGTCCACACCGTCCAGAAGGGGCCTCAGGTCTGCCGAGCATAGATTGATCTCTGCAGACTGGAAATGCACCTGTCCCCGCAATGCCAACAGGTTGGCTTCCTTGACCTCACGTGGATAGTAGTCGCTGAGACAATCCACACCAATGACCTCATAGCTCTCTTGCAAAAGCCGTTCAGCTAGGTGTGATCCAATAAACCCGGCTACGCCGGTTACTAAACAGCGTTCAGACATAAGCATTCCTATTCTCCTAGATCTTTCTCAGGGCGATAATGCCGTGCGTATTGCGGATGCCGAACTGGTCAGCAAGAGCGTGTGCCAGCCACTCCAAGTGCAGCTTCCCAAAGCCACGAATGCCCCCTGAAAGCTCCCTGGCTGCAATCAGTTCGTACTTGCCAAGCTCCTGCACCAGTACCCTGCGGACCCACTTGTTGGAGTAGGGTCGCACGTGATCAGGCTTGTCCCAGAAGGATTGGGTATCCTTCGTCGTTGTGACAACCAGCGTGCCATCTGTCTTCAATATGCGAGATACTTCTTGCAACACGCGAAAGGCCTCTTCGAGATAAAAGTGTTCCAGCACGTCCTTAAGCAGTACTCCATCGAAGGACGCGGCTACAAAGGGCAAGGTCTCGGCGTTACCGAGGATCAGGTTTCTCACTCCCCGCTTGTGAGCTTGAATCAATCTGACGATGTCTATGTCTATTCCAACGAACCGCTGTGGGTAGCTTTCCTCGAAGAAAGCTTCTCCACAGCCAAGATCGAGAATGCGTTTGCAAGAGCCTCGGTCGAACACCTCAAGTGCATACCGGGTACTGTAAAGTGAGGCAGTGACTTCTGCCCTTGGCTGTGAGCGTACATATCCAGAATGGGTCATAGGCAACCCCCGTTGCACCTGCTATTCGGATATCAATGACGCAAAGGTCTGCAGTACCCTGCCCTGTGAGTAACGTTCCACATTCGCACGGCCATCACGGGCCAACTCATCTCGTAGAACATTGTCGGTCAGCAAGCGGACCAAGGCAGCAGCCATAGCTACCCAGTCTCCTTCAGCTACCACGAAACGGGCTTGGGTCGGCGTAAGGATGTCTCTGACTCCTCCCACATCTGTGGCTGTGAAGGGGCACCCGGCAGCCATGGTTTCCAAAAGTGTCCGCGGGAACCCTTCTTCCGTGGATGGCATCATGTACACATCGGCTGCAGCAAAGTACTTGACCGCTTCCCGGTTGGGCACCCAGCCCACAAGCCGGAAATGCTCTCTAAGCCCCGCGTTTTGGATCTCGTTCTCCAGATTCTCTCTGTACGGCCCATCGCCAGCCACAACAAAGAGCAACTCTGAAGCCAGGCCTGGATGTTGGGTCAACACTTTCTGAGCAATGGGCACAACGTAATGCGCTCCCTTGCGCTCTGCTAGGCGGTGCAAGAACAGCACAACTTTCTTGTCTACAGGCCATCCGAGCTGTAGCCGCAAGGCAGACTTGCCCGGCAGGGTGACGAAGCGGCTCAAATCCACCCAATTGGACATGACGCGAGTGCTGGAGAGCGGGATACCATAGTTTTCACTGTACCAACGGGCCATTGTTTCCGTGCCAGTGACTAAATGATCCACCAAGCGTAGAGTTAGGCCTAGAAGATACTGGTTGCGGAGTTTGGTTCGTAGGTCGGATAGACTGCCCACACGCGCAGGTACGAAATCCATCGGATGACCGCAATTCCAGTAGTAGGAAACACCTCCCAGAACACGTGTGACGAGAGCGGACAGAATGGCGCCAGATATAGAGTAATGTGTGTAGAATCGCTTGTAGCCGCGCAGGCGTGCCCCCAGCATGACTACCAGAACCTCCACTGCTCTGAGCAAGGGCATGTGTATGTGACGCCGATACACGCTCATGTTGTGAAAGCCAGGCTCACCGCACGTACGCTCAATGATGAGTAGTACATCGAGATGCTTCGCAACCGCTTCCAGGAAACCGTAGATATGGAACATGTGCTCTGGCGTTTCCGTATCGTATGTCGGTAGAACATAGACGAGCTTTCTCACCCGTCTGCCACCTTTAGCCGCATAGGCATACCTTGGCGCGGCCCGTTGATTCAGGCATGGATAAGGTCAATTTCTTAATCATCTGAAACAACGGCGTCAGCATTCTACACGTGTCTCCTCAATGTTTAGTTCCCTTCATCTGCGCCGTTGCCTCCCATAAACCTCGGAATCCCGCGAGTAGCCGTTCCGTTTTGCACAGGCTCAATATATGCTGACGGGCTTGCTCTCCCATCTGGGTGGCTGTTTCCGAGTGGCTCAATAATGCCTTCAGCCGGTCAGCCATGGCCTCATAGTCTCCAACGGGAACAATAAAGCCCGTTTCCCCATTGATGATTGTGTCTCTGGCCCCACTGACATCTGTACTAACAGCCGGTGTGGCTGAAGCTGCCGCTTCGGCTAACACCCGGGCATTACCCTCGTACACCGAAGAAAGCGCAAAGATATCCGCAGCAGCGAAGTAAGCCGGGATTTGCCCGTAGGGTATCATACCAGCAAAATGGACATGCGAGTCTAGTCCCATGTCGGCGACTTGGCGGCGCAGAGCCGATTCCAGTGGTCCACCTCCTGCTAATACCAGCAGGCTCTCTGCAAATTGGGACACTACCAACGCGAAAGCGTGAAGCAGGGTAGGAATGTCCTTCTGGGGAGCTAGGCGACCCACATAAAGCACCATACGTTGGCGAGGGGAACCAAGTAACTTGGAGCGTAATGCCTTGCCATCCGCTTGTAGAAATCTCGAGAAGTCGGTAATCCATCCCAGGTTCCAGATTCGGTTGGGCGCTACCCCCATGCGGATCAACTTTTGTCTCTCTTGCTCACTGACCACACGGAAACTACTCGCCCGCGGGATCAACCAATGGGCTAGCCGGTTGAGCAAGGGATAAACGCGTTTCTCTCGCAGCCAGAAAGGGTTATTTATCATATCAGCCGCGAATTGCAAGCTGAGAGGCAATCCAAATCGCCGGGCAATCAGATAGCCGACCAGCCCAGTGAGGAAGGGATCCTGGGTAGACACGACCTGTACGCTGCGCTTCTGGACAATCCGCCAGCCAGTCAAGACAGAAGTGAGCAGGTAGTGAGGCATATTCCATCGCCCACATGGATAGACCCAGAAATTATCCGCCAGTTGGATACAGCTTGGTACTCGTTTGAAAGGTGATTTGGTGATCAAATGGTAAGTTGTGAGGATGGAGGCGTACGCTAACTGCCGCTGATGGGTATCGCCTACCACTTCGCTAGCCGGCAAAGCGATAGTGGTGTCGTTGCCGATGGCTAAGAGGCCAATCATCTTCGCGTCTCCCAGGCCGTTTGCGCCAATTGGGTCGTTGTTTCACTTATCATGTGCTTGAGCGAAAAGCGTTCAGGCAAGATAATCCATTCTACTGGACGTCTGGCAATCTATTCATGTCTCATGCTCCTGCACTACGGCACAGATCAGGGCTTCAGTCTGCTCTGCCATCCTCTGAGGGCTGAACTTGGCGAGAGTATCCTGGCTTTTCTGCAACATTCTCATCCGCTCCACGGGATTACCTAGAGTGCGCAATAGAGCTTGTTTGAGCGCCTGAGAATCCCGTGGTGGAATGAGCAAGCCATTGTTGCCGTTTTCGATGATCTCACCACTGCCGCCTACGTTGGTGGCGATTACCGGGAGTTTGGCTGCCATCGCTTCGAGTAACACGTGTGGTAGTCCCTCGTAAGTTGAGTTGAGCACAAAGACATCGCACGCCCGGAGGTAAGCGGCCACCTGCTCTTTGGGCACTGTGCCGACGAAGCAAACCCGGTTATCTACGCCGAGCCGCTGTGCCAGCGTGACCAAATCGGCACGCAGCGGGCCATCCCCCACTATCACCAGACCCAAGTCGGGCAGTTCTGGTAGCACCCGAATCAAGCCGTGAACACCTTTCCATGCCGTCAGACGGCACACAGTGACCATTTTGTGCTTGACTGGCAGGTCTACTGCAGCAGGTGGCACATTTGGTGCGGCTGCCTCAAAGGAGTTGTAAATGACCTTAATCCTAATCGCAGGGAGCCCCCAGTACTTCACCAGGGTATCCTTCAGGTAGCTGCTGGGTACGATGATACTGCACATGCGCCGGTACGTAAAGTTCCGCCGCCAACGCAGCAACTCCACCTTGAGTGCGTAGCGTTTCGTTTGAAAGCTCTCAAAGTCGTCAGCAATCCAGCCCTTGTCCCGCGCGCGCTCCCAGGCCAGATCACCCACTACCTTGGCTAGGATGGGCTTATGGAGGACGTAGTTGGCCAAGACTGACTCTGTGACCAGCCCGTTGGCATAGATAACGTCCATGCCGCGACCGTGAGCGAGGACTGCGTATAGTGTACGTGGAATCCGAAGCCATCGGGGTGGAGCAAGGGAGACGCGTGCAATAGGAAAACTATAGCTAGAATCCGCTGGGTGTGACTGGGTAGCACTGTAGGTTACAACTGTCACCTGATGTCCCCGCTGTACTAGCTGCTCCGCGATGTGTGGCACATATGTAGCTGGCCCCCCTACGTCGGGCGGGAATATGTCGGTCGTTATCAGAATACGCATTTATGCTCTGGTGGCAAGATGCTCAAAGATAGACTCGTACTGTGACACGATGCGCTCTATGGCGAAATCTGCCGCACGGCGTGGGCCATTGGCGGACAGTCTCCGCCGTAACTCGGCGTCTTTCAGAACCTTAAGCACAGCTTCTGCAAGGGCATTCTCGTCTGCAGGCGGCACCAGGACTCCTGTCAGCCCATCGGTGATGATCTCCTCTGGTCCAACCGGGCAGCATGTGGCAACCACAGGAACTCCCAGGGCCAATGCTTCCACAAGTACATTACCAAATCCTTCATACAGTGAAGAAAGAACGAAAACACCCGCATTACGCATGTAGTTGTAAGGATTGTCTTGAAAACCGACGAGTGCTACATCGTCAGACAGACGCATGCCCACAACCAACTGCTCCAAGTCAGGACCTTGTGGCCCTTCACCCAGTATGACGAGCCTACATGGAAAGGCGTTGCGGACAATGGCAAAGGCACGAATCAGATAGGCAAAGCCTTTCTGTGGATGCAAGCGGCCCGCCGCTACCAATACCGGCAGCCCCAATTGGAACCAGGGGTGTTCCAGCTTCGCCGAGCCCAAGGCCGTGATGCGGGCCACGTCCACCGGGTTGGGGATGACCTGCAACTTGTGCTTGGGGATGGCGTAGAGTGATGTCAGTTCACTCGCTATACCCTGGGAAATGGTGGTCACCAGATCAGCTTGTGGGTACAGGCATTTCAAGAACCCCCCTTTGATTCGAGAAGCGCCGAACAGAGCAAACTCAGCACTGGGTAGGTTCTGTTCGTTGATGATGATGCGAGCTTGGCTGCCGGCCAGGCGGTGAGCGAGCAACGCCACCAGGTTAGCATAACGCAGCACACTGAAGACGATGGTTGGACTCTGACGGCGTAGCAACCTGGCCAACCGCCACACCAAGCGAAGATCGTGCCTGCTCCCTCCCCGCAGATCAACGACCTGGATGTCGCTAGGAAGTTGCTGCAAGAAACTACCACTTTGTGTGAAGAGGGCCACTGTGATTCCGAACCGCCTTCGGTCCATGCCACGGAGCAGGTCAACAGTGGCCCTCTCAGCTCCACCGCCACCCAAAGACGGTAGCACAAACAGTAGCTCGTGTTGGCCGCTCATGGGTGCTGGATTCCCTGATCGCAGCAGTTCGCCGTTTTGTTTCATCCTACAATAGCTATCGCTATCCTCCCACCGCGTTGAGCATCAGGAGAGTCACAATCAAGCCCAAGGCCGTCAGACTCCATAGGCGTCGCCCACGCCAGCCTAACAGGACAAAGGCGCACCATATCATGGTGTAGAACAGCCAGGCCAGCAACTGCCAGGACTCTGAGGCTGTCCAACTCCAAGCGACACCGCGCGTATATTGGCCTCCCAGGGCTGTGATCAACAAAGACGCAGTCAGCAAAGAGAGCCCTGGCAGCATGGCGTGATGGTCAGCCTTTTCGCCAGACGCCACTGTGTCCCGACATCCTTCAGGTGGGGCCACGGGCTGCCTGTTCTTCTGCCTCTCTGTCACTACGCTGGCTAAAGCGAGGCTGCCTGCCTTAACAAAAGCTCCGCAGGCCAGAGCGAATGCCAAGTGCGAAGTGAACCACCAAGGCTGCTGTGCAGAATCAACCACTGTTGCCGCCTGCAGAGCAGGCTCTCGCGCAATTGCCCACATGAGCAGACCGGCAACAATAGCGTAGAAAAGAGGGGATCCCCATTCTTGTTTATGTTCGTGCCTGCTCAGGAGGTGCCACAGCATGGCCCCTGCTGCTGTGGCGGTGATCACTTCCATAGGCGTGATCAAGGGCCAAGCGCCCCGTTGGATTGTGGAGGAACCCAGACCGGCAACCACGCACAGCAATGCGAGAAACACAATCGCCTTCTCTACGGCCCGCCTCCGCCCAAGAGATGGCAGCACTTTGCGTGTCTTCGACGGGGCTGCGGGTTGCCAACGACCACCCATAATGTGGATTGCTGCGCTCCCCACCAGACAGACAATAGCGGCAGCGAAAAATTGCGTCTCAGTTAAGGGGGTGGACATCGCGCCTCTTCACCTGGGCCTGGTCCATTTCTGTCAGGTTGTGCTTTGCGCATTCAACCCCAGCGTCGTAGTAACACTTTGCATGAGGTCCTCGAACCATGCTGGGGCTTTGCCTTCGGCAAGAGCAGTCATGAACTGAAGGTTCACCGTGTCATCTGTGGACTGCGCTACCACCCATAGACGTCGCGGATGGCGCCAGGCACTGAGAACGATTCCCGCGAGCACCAAGGCCGCACCTACGAAGATGAATGCCAGGCCATAGTCTTGACCAAACTTGATCACCGCGTAGCGTTGTGGGTTGAAAACATAGCGATCACCGGCAATCTCAGCCGAGTCGGCGCTGTTAAACTGATGTTGATAGAAAGGTGACGTTTCACCGCCGCGAAATGCTTCGACCCGGAAAGTTGGTGCAACTTCCCCTGGCCCGAGGGGGCTGTAGAGTAGGCGCAGGTAGAGGTCACGACCGGGCACGAGGACATATCGTTCATTTCCCCTCTGCTCAAATTGGCGGCCCAGTTGGCTGCCTGGCCTGAGGTCTAGCACGACGATGTATTGTGGGCTCTCCTCCTCGCGAAAGCGTAGTATCACCTCCGTGAACTGGGTCGCCCCGGTTTCGGGCGTTCGCAACATCAGGTCTCGTCCGGCGTCATCCTGTGCCTTAAGCAGTAGCGCTGGCTCTGTGGATGTTGGGTAAAAGAACAGGCCAGCATAGAAAGATGGGGTGTGATTGCGCAATACCCGCTGTCCGACTTTTTGCTGCTCACGCAGGAAGGCCAGTTCTGTATGCTCATCATGCCATTGACCCTCGACGGGATCATACCTCGCTTCGCTGACCTGTGCGCGGACAGCCAGGGCCGTCCCGTGACCAAGAGGAAGAACCTGTCCAGGAGTCAGGGTGACACCTTCTTCCCACCACGCTGTGCGCTCACTTAGGGCCAGTCCGCCTATGGTAAGCAGCAGCCCCAGATACACCAGGACCGCAAAGAGCACGAAACGATCGGCATGGATCCACTCGCCATTGCTCCCTTCATGGAGCCGATAGTGCTGTCTGCGCAAGATTTCCTTCACGGGCTTCAGCAACTGCTCAGGGGTTTCTGCCAGTGACGGTCCACCACCCCGCCCAGTCCCGCCCAAGAGAGGGTGGGACTCTGCAGATGGCGGGACATAGACCAATGTCCTGTCGCCCAGCGGACGACTTGCTGGGAACAGATGTCGAGGATGGATGAAATCCACCAGGCCCAGTAACAGATTGAAAGCCAGCAGTCCAAGCAAACCTCTCAACAACGTGGAACGGTGAACATCAACCAGCCTGAGGCCAACCAACCAGTCAGTAGCACTGCCGTAGCGTTCTCGTAGTGACGCCAGCCACAAGCTGTTGGCCATTGGATCGGCAACCGCTTCTGCTGACCTCTGAGGCACAAAGATTCCAAGGCAGACCAGCGCGGCCATGCTGATCAACAGAAGCATGGTCGTGTATGGCGAGGCGAACATGCGCCACAGACTGTCCAGCACGTCCTCAGGATTCCACAATTCAGTAAAACGAGCCCTGATGTTCATAACCACACTTTTCTGACTCTTGGCAGTATGAGTGGAACTTGGTAGGTCACTTTATCATACGCAGGTGTAATCCATTTGTCAATCACTTACCGTCAGGCTGGCCAGTAGGAGCAGTGGTCCCATTTGTTGGCCACTTGGCAGGCGTTGAAGGGATAGATATATGCGGTAGCGTCCGGCTGGTAAACCAGCCGGCAATGGCCAATTGTGCTGATCGCGAACGATTTCGCCAGCCCTCCATTGCTGAGTCGGATACTGACCTTCCGTGGGCTGACCACGTCGTTCTAGCCAACCCGTGCCCTTTTCATCCTTCAGTTGTAGCGCCAAGGCGAGATCCTCATTGGGCTGGCGGTCTGCTTGCCAGAACAGGGTAAGGTGTAGGATGTCGCCGGGGTGAATCGGTGCATCGGGTTGATGTTCGTAACCCAGTTTGACCAGGTCATATCCCAGCAAAGTTACATCCTCAAACCGGGTGTTTATTTGCTTCTTCATGCCGAGCACAGACAATGGAGGCGGTGCCATGGCGGGTAAGACACGCACGGACTGCAAAATGATATGGTTACCAAGGGGCTGACCGCCTTCGAGCACGGGCAACCTCAGGCCGTTGTTAAGACCATACATGCCAATTTCGATCATATAATCGCCAGGCGGCGTTGCCAGGAGGATGGGCAGCCCGTAGTTGTCAATGACCTGCTCTCCCTCCTTCCATATCGTCGTGATCTTGGCACCACCGCCGGGTTCGGCGTCGCGCTGACCAACCAGATGACCATGGGCATCCACGACATGGGTGAAGACCTTGTAGCGCTCGTTCATAGGTGCAATCGCTTGCCAAAACAAAGTCAATTGCAGGATATCGCCTGGCATCATCTCTGTCGGGGACAGGTTGTATCCTAGCAAGCGTACCTTATCCCCGAGGGTCACATCCAGCGGGTGATCGATGCCCCCTTCCGCGGGCTGGGCCGGGACGGCGTAAACAACGAGTCGTACATTGCCATACCACGAGTCCATCGCTTTGTAGGTGTGCTGATCCAGCCAGCTCTCCACAAAGCGCTCCGGATCGCTCTCGTCGGTGGCCCATAACACAGCGAATATGCGCTTTCGCCCCTCTATCATTTGCCTCAAATCCGCCTCTGTCTGTGCTTCGTCCAGGGGACGTTGACGCGGTAGTGGGTGCAGTGGTAGCTTTCCCCGATAGTAGTAAGTGAGTGTCTCGATTTGTCCAGGTGCGTTGATCAATACTGCATCGTCTTCCCGCTCGACTGCTTGAACGTACTGGGCGATGCCGCGATAGGCATCACGTGCGTAGCGTGGGTTGAAATAATAGGACCGCAGCGAGTACAGGGAAGAAATCGCGACGAAAGCAACAGCTACCCAAGATAAAGCAATGCGCAGCCAAGGCCAGATACGGGACCCTTGCCTGCCAGTGGGGATATTCGGGGTTTCACTGGGTTGCCATAGGGAATCTGGCCCACTGGCAAGGGATACGGTACCCTGTGCTAGGAATAGAAAGAAGGGGGGCGTGCACAGCAGCAAGAATTTGGGGTTGTACATTGGTCGCTGCAGCGAGATCATATACATCATGAGGATAGGCGCGAACAAGTAGAGCAGCGATGTCACATAAGGCATGGAACCAGGCATCTGGCTTTCCACAGCTTTCGTTTGCTGCCTTGGGTTGGGATGTAGTGCGAGTATGCCCAACAGCGATAGCACAGCGAAACCTGCCAGCACGGCACTGGCACATGGTTCAACAGACGAACCCAGGCTGAAGATTTGCAGAAGGTCAAGGGTCAGAGTTGTGAGCTGCAGGGGTTGGCTGATAGCTGGCCACACACGCAATGCTTCCCTTGCTAGGAACAACCATGGCAGGTATGACACTGTTATGATCGCCTGCAACACTCCCCAGCGTAGTGCGACCGGCAACCGGTAACCGGTAACCGGTAACCGATCTTTCTTCAGCCACCATAAAAAAGCGATGTTCTGTGCAACGATTAGCGTCACCGCGAAGTAATGGGTGTACAGGAGTAAGATTGTGACGATGGCGTAGGCTGTAAGAGGTAGGTAGCGGTGAGCAGAAGAAGTGGCGGTGTTCGTGTGGACAGCTTTGTTTTGCCAGTGTACAAGGAGCCGCATGAAAGCATACATCGATAGGGCCCCCAGCAGTGTGCTGAGGATGTACATCCGTGTTTCCTGGGAGTAGTAGATCTGAAATGGCGACAAAGCGGCGAAGAAAGAGGCGAGCAAGCCAACCCCGGCGCCAGCGCCATCGGGGTGGGGCGATGCGGCTACAGAGCGGCCCCAAACGAAGGTCAGCAGTACTACCAAGGTACCCGACACCGCTGAAAAAGAGCGCACCGCCAATTCGCTATTGCCAAAGACCGCCATCCAGAAATGGAGCACGTAGTAATACAAAGGTGGGTGGATG